>OGZY01001325.1_pt1 | contig 10324 bp, 9 predicted proteins | sample 1576911 | NCBI WGS metagenome assembly OGZY01 (sample SAMEA3541488, study PRJEB24748) | human gut metagenome | biome: human gut; feature: human-associated habitat; material: faeces | place: China | collected 2012 | reverse complement strand
GTTCGGTCTTACCTACACCAGTGGTTCCGAGGAAAATGAACGAGCCAATCGGACGTTTCGGATCCTGTAATCCGGCACGACTACGGCGCACGGCATCTGCCACGGCTTCAATCGCTTCATCCTGACCGATTACACGTTGATGAAGTTCCTCTTCCAAGTGCAATAGTTTATCCTTTTCACTTTGCAGCATCTTGCTGACAGGAATACCTGTCCAACGGGAAACAACATCGGCAATGTCCTCAGCATCTACCTCTTCCTTAATCATGGCTTTATCGCCTTGCATATCACGTAGCTGCTTTTGAGTATCTTCTATCTCTTTGTCCAAAGCCTGCAGTTTACCGTAACGGATTTCGGCTACTTTACCATAGTCACCTTCACGTTCAGCTTTTTCTGCTTCAAATTTAAGATTCTCTATCTCAACCTTATTCTGCTGGATTTTATCCATCAGTGTTTTTTCACTCTGCCATTTGGCTTTAAAGGACTTTTCCTGTTCTTTCAGTTCGGCAAGCTCCTTACCGATGATTTCCAGTTTCGGTTTATCGTTTTCACGTTTAATAGCTTCCCGTTCGATTTCCAACTGCTTGATTTTGCGGGAGATTTCATCCAGTTCTTCAGGAACAGAATCTACCTCCATACGCAGTTTGGCTGCAGCTTCATCCATCAGGTCAATGGCTTTATCCGGCAGGAAACGATCGGTAATATAACGGCTACTCAATTCGACGGCTGCAATGATGGCATCATCTTTGATACGCACATGGTGATGGTTCTCGTAACGCTCTTTCAGTCCACGAAGGATAGAAATGGTACTCAAGTTGTCCGGTTCATCCACTTGTACGATTTGGAAACGACGCTCCAAAGCTTTGTCCTTTTCGAAGTACTTTTGATATTCGTCGAGGGTTGTTGCTCCGATGGAACGTAATTCTCCACGAGCTAAGGCAGGTTTTAGAATGTTTGCAGCATCCATGGCGCCTTCACCCTTTCCGGCTCCTACCAGTGTATGAATCTCATCAATGAACAGAATTATATCACCTTCTGATTTCTTCACTTCATTGACAACTGATTTCAGTCGTTCTTCAAACTCACCTTTATACTTTGCACCGGCAACCAGTGCTCCCATATCCAATGAATAGACCTGTTTGTTTTTCAGGTTTTCAGGTACATCTCCGCGAAGGATACGATGTGCCAAGCCTTCTACGATTGCTGTCTTACCAGTTCCCGGTTCACCGATTAGAATTGGATTATTCTTTGTACGGCGGCTCAATATCTGGAGTACCCGGCGGATTTCTTCATCACGTCCGATTACAGGATCCAGTTTTCCGCTACGGGCAGCTTCGTTCAGGTTGATAGCGTACTTTTCCAATGATTGATAAGTATCTTCACTAGATTGTGACGTTACTTTTTCTCCTTTCCTCAACTCGCTGATGGCATTGCGTAATTCTTTTTCCGTCATACCGGCATCTTTCAAGATAGTGGAGACGGTACTTTTCACAGTCAGCAATGCTAGTATGATATGCTCTAATGAAACAAACTCATCGCCCATTTCTTTAGAATACTGTGTTGCTTTCTGCAATACTTCGTTAGATTCACGACTCAGATACGGTTCTCCGCCGGATACTTTTGGTAGTGAGTCGATCTGTTTGTCGACAACGAGAGCTACCTGCTGTCCGTTCATGCCAAGTTTCTGGAAGATGAAGTTAGTGACATTTTCACCTACCTTCATTACTCCCTGCATGATGTGGGCAGGTTCAATGGCTTGTTGTCCCCGGCTTTGTACCAGGTTCACGGCCTCCTGTACCGCTTCTTGAGATTTGATGGTAAAATTGTTAAAGTTCATATCTTTGTTCTCCTTTCTTATTTCACGTTTTTAATAACACCTAAGAGGGCGCAAAAGATTTGCCAAGTATAAAAATATGACAAAATAGCATGAGTATTAAGGAGTTAAAGGACAAAATGACCTTTTTTATCTGGGAGTAACTGACGAATTTGCTATAAAATATCATTTGTTACCTGATACGCTTGTTTGTGTAATCTTAGCCTGTGATGAAAGAAAATAAATATTGAAAAGTGGATAAATAAAAGTATTGTAGTATCTTTATCCGCTGTAATAATATAGATGGTATATGAGTGATAAGCCCCAAATAAAACTTGCTGAAACAGTGGTGTTGATTGACGCTGCTTTTTTGAATTTTGTAATAACGGATATAAAAGGATATTTTGAAGAAACTTTGCATCGTTCTTTACAAGAGATAGACCTTTCGATGTTGACCACCTATATAACCTTGGATGCAGGGATTACAGAAGGGAAGAACGAGGTGCAATTTCTTTTTGTGTATGATAAAGAATCCAGTCGATTGCAATATTGCCAACCTTCCGATTTGCAGGAAGAATTGAATGGAGTTGCGTTTCAGAGCCCTTATGGTGAATATTCTTTTGCCAGCGTTCCGTCGGAAGGAATGGTGTCAAGAGAAGATTTGTTTTTGGATTTACTCTCTATCGTTTCCGATTCGGCAGACGTGAAAAGGATGATCGTTATTTCTTTCAATGAGGAGTATGGAAAGAAAGTGACTGATGCTTTGCATGAAGTGAAAGGCAAAGAGGTCATTCAATTCCGTATGGATGAGCCCGAACTTCCGGTGGATTATAAATGGGATATGCTGGCTTTCCCTGTCATGCAGGCGTTGGGGATAAAAGCGGAAGAATTGCAATAACTATTGTGCTTTTATTCTTTCTGTAATTCATTATTCGTCATTGATTTCTTAACTGTTAATCATAATTGCCGTGTCCGATTTTCGTTTAAAAGTATTTCAGAGCGTAGCGAAGAATTTAAGCTTTACGAAGGCTTCGCAAGAATTGTTTGTCAGTCAACCTGCTATTACCAAACATATTCAGGAGCTGGAGACTTACTATCAAGCTCGTTTATTCGACCGTCAAGGGAGCAAAATCTCACTGACTAAGGCCGGAGAATTGCTGTTGAAACACAGCGAGAAAATCCTGGACGATTATAAACAATTAGAATATGAGATGCATCTGTTGCATAATGAATATATCGGCGAACTGAAATTGGGGGCCAGTACTACGATTGCGCAATATGTACTTCCTCCTCTGTTAGCGAACTTTATAGCTAAGTTTCCGCAGATCAATCTTTCTTTGATTAATGGAAATTCCCGGGGAGTGGAAGCTGCCTTGCAAGAGCATCGGATTGATTTGGGGCTGGTCGAAGGGATCTTCCGCTTACCTAATCTGAAATATACTCCATTTTTGCAAGACGAACTGGTTGCCGTGGTGCATACACAGAGTAAATTAGCTGTCACGGATGAGATTACTCCGGAAGATTTGCTGAATATTCCTTTGGTTTTGCGGGAGAGGGGCTCCGGTACATTAGATGTGTTTGAACGTGCCTTATTGCAACATAATCTCAAACTTTCTTCTTTAAATGTATTGATGTATCTCGGTAGTACAGAGAGTATCAAGCTTTTTTTGGAACATACGGACTGTATGGGAATTGTTTCTATCCGTTCGGTGCATAAAGAGCTTGTAGCTGGCAATCTCCGTGTAGTCGAAATAAAAGGAATGCCGATGCTGCGTGAATTTAACTTTGTACAGCTGCAAGGGCAGGAGGGAGGATTGTCACAGGTATTTATGCGTTTCGCCGGACATCATAGTAAAAACCTGTAAGTTTGTCTTTTTCTCTCGTGCAGTCGCTTCCTACTAGAAACGATTTTTCATTTTCATTTCTCATATTCTCATACATACTATGTAATAATCTTATAACCAGATTGTTACTGAATGAGAAATGTTTTGAGAAAGCCTATTTCTCATAGTTTCCTTAGTGAAATAGGCTTTAAAACTGTTATTTCTCATATGTTTTCGAGGTATTTCTCATACTGTTATTCCTCTTGTTCGGCTATTTTCTTCTTTATATATACCCTGTGTGCTCCTCTTCCAGCGATTTCTATTCCAGAATCCGGTTGATGTCCCCACTGTCTTAGTTCGTTGGTTGCTGCTGTTTGCAACAATCCTGTTAGTTTGCGATATTCCCAAACGGTCAGGAAGGGATGTTCGTCCAGATACTTTAGAGCTAATGCCAGTCGTTGTTCCGATGTGAATTTTTTAGAGGATCGTTGCTTTTTCCAGGGTGCTCTTTCCAGTTGGCATCTTTCGCTGATGTTTCTCACCATTTCCCGGTCTACCCGGAAATTTACGCCTCCTATAAAGATACTTTGTGCGTTGCGATGAGTCCCACCTTCTTCCGGATCTTCCCGCTCCTTGTCTCTGCCTAAAGTAAGAGAGGGAGTAAACGTTCCTATTCCGTCTATCTTTACCGAGCGTCCTTCTGCCATCAAATGCGCCATTTCAATGGCGGTCTGAAGTAGTACGCCTTCTATGTCTCCTGCACTGAATCCACTGACGTCACCAACTCGTTGCGCCAACTCTTTTATGCTTGCATTATCTATCCGCGCAAATTTAGGATAAGTAATTCTTTTGCCTGTTTTCTGAAGATCGGGCATCTCCTCTATGATATATCTTGCCATATCATCTATTGTTTAAAGTATTAATAGATAAGTTCTTTTGTATTAGAGGCAAACTTCCTTTCTTCTAATAGTAAAGTTCCTTTTGATTAATTATAAACTATAAATGCAACTTTTGTTTTTGTAATTGAAGCTTGCGTTTATAAAAACAAAGCTTTCATTCTTATAATCAAAGATTGCATTTATAGTTTGTTTCTATGCAAAGATAAGTTTTCTATTTGACAAAAAGAAGTTTATTCTTAATAAAGAAGAAGTTATTTGTAGTTCATCCGACAAATGCGTAGTTGATATATAAAGAATAAGCTGGCGAATCATTATATTGCATGAGACCAATCAAACAATATCATGCATGCCAGTTTTCTGTACCAGACCTTTGGCGTTTGTGAGCAAGAATGCTCTCGTGTACGTTGCGATGATAACTCTTGGAAAAATGGCGGAAATAACTATAAAAAATTTTGAAAAAGGGGGATATTAACAATGGAATACTTGTAAAAACGGAAGATAATAGTTAGATTTGTACTGTAAAAGTGGGAAATAGATGCTTAATTTATCTAATACTAAACATATTATGATTAAGAGAAAGTTTGAAGCCTTTACACAAAGCTTTTGGTGAAATTAGATTATGGTGTTCCGGTTTTAACGGGACTCACCTGTGAATTATTTTTCAGAAACTATTGTGTCATGTGTTTTTGTATTTATTGTTTGCGAAACGACTACTTTTAAACAGTTATAAAAGAAAAACTATGGAAAACTTTCACATACAAGTGTTGAATATACAATTTAAGAATGAGATTTCCTTTTCAGAAATTCATCTTTTACGGGGGGCCATACTTAAAGCCTTAAACGGAGAAGCAGATATCCTCTTTCATAATCATAAGGGAGATACGTTTCGTTACTCTTATCCTTTGATACAATATAAAAGAATACATAGAAAAGCAGCTGTTATGGCCTTGCAAGAAGGTACCGAAGCTATGGGCCAATTTCTGGCACAAGGCTCATTTTCATTATGCTTGGGCGATCGTCCTGTTGAATTGGAAATAGAATCTGTTCATCCAAAAAAGTTTCAGATCCAGTTGTGGCAGTCTGTGTTATCCTATAGGATAAGACGTTGGCTTCCGTTGAATTCTGAAAACTATCAGAGATATAAGCAAATAGATGAACTGGCGGAGAGGATTACCTTTTTAGAGAACATCCTGGTATCCAATCTATTGTCTTTCTTCAAGGGAATAGGGTTCCATGTAACTTCTAAAGTGATATGTAGGTTGGTATCTATAAGCGATCCTTACCAAGTGGTAAATAAAGGAGTCAAGCTTATGGCGTTTGATATAGAGTTTAAAACCAATTTCTCATTGCCCGATTATTTAGGAATAGGGAAAAATGCAAGTATTGGATATGGAGTAGTAACACACGTTCAGAGTGAAAAAAAAGATAATAGATGAATACAGTAAGAGAACATATTTATTTGGCGGCTTTGTTGCATGACATAGGCAAATTCTATCAGAGAGCAGATTCCGGTAGTGTAGCTACCAGCGAAATGTTGACGCCAATAGTGCGAGGTTTGGAAAGTATTATCCTACCCTCTTATAAAGGTGTTAAAACACACAAGCATTGTTTGTGGACAGCACAGTTTTTGGATGATTATCAGTCCGTTTTCCAGAAAATGTCAGTCAATACGTTGGGTGATTTGACCAATAAGGATAATCTTATCAACTTGTCTGCTGGTCATCATCTATCATTTGATCAGCAAACCGAATTGGGAAAAATCATCAAAAAGGCCGACAATCTATCTTCCGGTATGGATCGTGATAGTGATGAAGCTTATCAAGACGATCAAGATGAGAATAGCTGGGATTCTTTTAAAAAGAAACGGATGACGTCCATCTTACAAAATGTAAAAGGTTATCAAGCGGAAAAGACTTTTCATTTACCGCTGAAAGCCATGAGCTTAGGTAAAGACTCTTTTCCAAGAGTTTTTGAAAAGGATGATTTACCGGACTATCAATCACTTTGGAAATCGTTTAATGCCGATTTTAAATTGATTCAGGCCGATACCTATCATGCTTTCGCTGAAACCTTTTTGAGTCTGCTTTTTAGATACACAACAGCGATTCCGGCAAGTACCATTTATTTCCCGGATGTTTCATTGTATGATCATCTCAAGACAACGGCCGCTATCGCAGTTTGTCTTTATGATTATCAGCAAGCTGGAGAGAAAGGTGAAAAGCCCTTCCTGCTGATAGGGGGAGATTTTAGTGGCATACAAAATTACATTTATCAAATAGTATCTAAATATGCCAGTAAAAACTTGAAAGGGCGTTCGTTCTATTTGCGTATTCTTTCAGACTGCATTGTGCGATATTTGCTGAGAGAGCTAAACTTGTTTCAAGCGAGCATAGTTTATAATTCGGGTGGAAGTTTTTATCTTTTGGCTCCTAATACACAGGAAGTGAAAAACCGATTGGAAAGGGCTATTCTTGGCATTGATAAGAGTATGTTCCAATCTCATGGAACCGCCCTCTATGTAGCGATAGATTCGGTAGAACTTTCAGAAGATGTACTGATGCACCGTAATGGGGAAAATCTACAGAATACGTGGACATCTCTTTTTGAAAAAAGAAATGATAAGAAACAGAGCAAATATTCTTCGTTGATTACAGAACGTTATGATTTATTCTTCGAACCATTTATGCCGCACGAAACGAGGCACGATGTTGTTACCGGCGAATTATTCGGGGAAAAGGAAACACCCTTTCATCATAAGGAAATAGACGAAGAATTTGGAGAAAATGTCGTTTTGAAGGAGTTGACAGTAAGGCAAATTCTACTCGGAAAAAAGCTAAGAGAAGCGGAAGTGCTGGTTGTGTCAGAGGGCGAAATAACCTATTGGCGCGATAAAACTTTAGTGGCTCCGGCAAACTTAGGTATTTATTATTATCTGTTGAATTTTTCAGACTTGAATAAGATGAAAGATCAATTACGAGCTTCTGCTGATAAGGTGACTGTTGTTTCTTTAAATGGCAAGCGGCTGGATTGCGATTTTCTGCGTAATGTGGAGGGCGTGAATAATATCTACTCTTTAGAGTTTTATGGAGGAAACATTTATCCAGAGAAAACTTTTGAACAAATGTGCGAAAATGACAATTTCTCTCGTTTGGGTGTGTTGCGGATGGATGTGGACAATTTAGGTAGTATTTTCCAAAGCGGTATTAAACCCGAACGGGCTACTTTGTCCCGTTATGCAGCATTGAGCCGTTCGTTCGATTATTTCTTTTCGGGTTATTTGAATATCATTCAGCAAGAAGTAGCTCCCGACAAATCGTTCATTGTGTATAGCGGTGGTGACGATGTTTTTATTGTAGGAGAATGGAGTATCATCATTAAACTGTCAAAGCGAATACAGAACGATTTTAAAGAATTTTCTTGTTTTAATCCGTCGTTTTCGTTATCGGGTGGCATTGCTATTATTCCTCGGAAGTATCCCATTATTAAAGGAGCGGAACAAAGCGACAAGGAAGAGAGAAATGCGAAAGAACACCTGTGTGGCAAATCTGGTGATATTCATTGTGAAAGGAAAAACTCTTTATCTTTTATGAATACTCCATTGAACTGGAACAAAGAATTTCCACAGGTCGAACAATTGAAGAACGAGATTGTGACATGGGTCAATCAAGGATGTTTACCTAAATCGTTTATTTCTAAGATACAGAACTTTGCTATGAATGCTGGAATCTGTAATCATTGCATTCAGAATCTGAAAATTTATTGGATGCTGACTTATGATTTCAACAGGATGAAGAATAGTTTGAAGATGGTGGCTTGTAAGGAAATTGTAGACAACTGTATAAAGGAGATTTGTGGGAATAAAGCTACGTTGAATGGTGAGCGTATTGATACTTGCTATCATCCTTTAGAATTGTGGACTTTTGCCACAAGATGGGCGGAATTAGAGTGTAGAACAACTAAAAAATAATGCAAATGGATTATGAAGGAAAAACGGGAGGCGGATATAATCGCTTCCAAAACAGTCAAAAAACAGTTCCGCAAAGGGACAATAGTGACATTAGTACAGCGTTGAATAACTTGAGTTATCAAAGTAGTTGGATTACGGGAAAGGCTGATAAAGCATTGGTGGAATTTGCGGAGAAAGCCGGTAAATATATGGCTGATGAAGGGTTGAAGAGTTCCAAGATTAGAAGTATTTATGGCGAAATCAAACGAATTCAGATGAAAACATTTGAGAAAGACAAGGCTTCTTTCTTTCTGTTGAAGCCCAAAGTGGCCTATGCTTTGGGGCGAGATAAAAATGTGAAAGGGTTACAACTCTTCAAATATATTTTTGATAAATGTTTTGATGATGTGACGAATGAAACTCAATATCAGAATTTTTGCAATCTGATTGAGGCAATATTGGCTTATCATAAAGCTTATGTAAAAAATGATAGATGATACGATTATGGAAATAAAGTTGAAAAAGAAAATTATTTATACCGGTAAAATAGTATTAAAAACCGGTTTACATATTGGCGGAACTAATGCAGGGCTTAACATTGGAGGTCCCGATAAGTTTGTGGTACGTAATCCTATCAACAATATACCTTATATTCCTGGAAGTTCATTAAAAGGAAAAATGCGTGCGTTGGTGGAGATAGCTAATGGTGAAACGAATAACGGAAAACCTACCAATCGGATAGAGGATAAAGCTGGTGCTTTGTTCGGGGTGTCCGGTGACAATGAAAAAAGTCGTCCTTCACGTCTGATTGTGCGTGATGCGGAACTGTGGATAGATGATCCGTCTGTAGATTTTAAGAATACAGACTTGCCTTATACGGAGAGCAAAACGGAAGTCAGTATAGATAGAGTGACGGCAATATCAAATCCTAGAACGTTTGAACGAGTACCGGCAGGAGCGAAATTCAACTTAGCTATAATTTTGAATATCTTTGAAGGAGAGGATGAAAATAGATTGAAGCAAACCTTGAAAGAAGCTATACACTTGTTGGAAGACGATTATTTGGGCGGAAATGGATCCAGAGGCTACGGGCAAGTTGAGATTCATTTAGACAAAGAAGATGGAGAAGATCGGTTTTATTAAAGAGCAAATATGGCTACATACAACATTATAAAAATGAAATTCTTGACTCCCCTTCATGTAGGAGTGGGAAAAGAATTTTTTGATTTTTCGTCGTCAGATTTGCATAATGACACTTTAACTTCTGCATTGGCATCTATCAAGGCACAGCGGGGTTGTTCAGAAGGAATTTTCGAGTTCTTGTCTTCTTTTTCATTAAGCTCTGCGTTTCCGTATGTGGGAGAAACTTATTATTTGCCGAAAGCCATCGGTAATTTAAAAGTGAAGGTACGCGGGAAAACAGAATATGAATATCGAAAAGACCTGAAAAAAATAGGGTATATAGAGTATCCTTTATGGACTTCATTGGCCGAGGGAAAGGAGATAGAAGTGAATAGCGGGCAAATTCATCATTCATTTCTTTCTTGTAGTAAAGATTTTAAGCTGCCTTATGCCAATCACGTTGTCGAGCGTGTGCAAGTGCCAAGAGGAGAGGATATGGATGCGGAACCTTTCTACTTTGACTGGCGTTTCTTTAATTCAAATTCCGGACTCTATTGCCTTACAGACGCAATCGGTGACTTGTTTTCCGAACTAAAGACTTTATTTGAAGAACTAGGAGAAGCGGGTATTGGTACGGATAAAAATATAGGCGGTGGAAAGTTTGTGGTTGAGACAAGCAGTGTCTGATTTCATGGGCTATTTCCAGGTAACCCTGATGAACCCG
>OGZY01001315.1_pt1 | contig 10393 bp, 22 predicted proteins | sample 1576911 | NCBI WGS metagenome assembly OGZY01 (sample SAMEA3541488, study PRJEB24748) | human gut metagenome | biome: human gut; feature: human-associated habitat; material: faeces | place: China | collected 2012 | reverse complement strand
ACATCACCAGTTATTTTGCTACCACACTTCTTACATATCCACATATTTTCCTCCTCTTTTTAATTTCTTAACAATTTTGCAATAACGCAATAAATATTTTAAAAAAATAATAGTTTTAGAGGTGATTTATCTCTTAGAATTTTATTTTATAATTTATTATAACATTTAAAATGCAATAACGCAATAGTTTTTTTTGTGTTTTCGCAAATTTTGAAATATAATTATGTATAATAATGAGGAGGAGTACTATGAATGAAAAAAATAAAGAAATTGGGAATTTATTGAAAACTAAGCGAAAAGAATTGGGGTATAGTTTAGAAGATATTCAATTGATTTTAAAAAAAGATTTTAATATAGAACTAGATAGTAGTAATATTTCAAGATATGAAAATGGAACTGTAAAAAATATGAATGCTGCATATTTAAGAGCATTATGTAAAGCTAATAATATAAATTATGTTTCCGTTTTTAAAGAGTTAGGGTATATAGATCCAGATGACAAAAGAATTGATGGGCTTGATAAAAAAGGAATGACACAATATGAAAAAGCTATGAATGAAGCAGTTATGTTTTTCAATGATGAAAGGATAGAAGAAGAAGATAAACAAAAATTAATGTTGGCATTAAATGAAATATTTTTCAGAAGTAAAGAAATAAATAAAGAAAAATATAAAAAAAAGAATAAAGAAGATTTGAAATCAAAAAATTAGCATGTGAGGCCTATGAAAAATATAAAAAAGAGGGTAAAAAATTTAATAAAAAAATATGGAACGAGCAATCCATATAAATTATGTAAATATTTGAATATAGAAATTTTTTATATGGATTTAGGAAATGTGAAAGGGATTTACAAAAAAACTTTAACAAATAAATTTATAATAATAAATGAGAATTTAACCAAATTTTCTCAAACGATTGTTTTAGTTCATGAATTAGGACATGCAATTTTACATGATTCACGAGAAATGCAAGCATTGAAAGATTATGATTTATTCCCCAAATATACAACTAAAATAGAGATTGAGGCTAATATATTTACTTCTGAGCTTATGTATGATGAGAATATAGAAGATTATGAATATGATTTAGATATAGATATAAAAATTTTAGAGCAATTAAGAGAACTAAGAAATTTATAGAGACTCAATTTACTGGAATATATAAGAAAGATTGTGAAGGGGATGAAATAACCAGAGAAACAGTTGAAAAAGACGGGAGTGTAAAAATTACAGTTTTTTTATACTGTAATGAAGACGGGCTATAAATCGTTTTTTATGATAAAAGAACAGCTATATTATATTGATTTTCTCCTGTAAGTGTGTTAGAATTCACACAACGGTTCTAAAGATTCTAGGAGGGAAAATGAATAAGGAAAAATTAGAAAAAATAAAAAATATTTTAAAAACATACAGAAATACAAAAAAATATTCCAATGAAGAAATGGCAAAATATTTTGGAGTTAAAAGAAGTACAATGGTAGGTTATATTCAAAAAAATAGAGATATTTCAAAAGTATTTTTAAATAAATTTATCAAAGAAGAAGATGTTAGTAATGAAGATAAAAAAACGATTCTTAATTACTTGGGAATTCAAGCTGATAAGAATAAATTTAGCGATAATGTTGAGATTAAATTAAATGAAATCTTATCTTTATTATATAAAAAAGAACTTTCAAAAGAGGATGATGTTACAAAAAAATGGGAAGTAACTATTGATTTAAGAGAAAAAAGAAAAGAATTGGAAGAATTAGAAAGAAAAATAAAACTAAAGCGATTTGAATATGAAAAACTGGAAAGAACTTCTGGGGCAAGAAGTAAAATAACTTGGGCATGTATAGATATCCAAAAATTCAACAGCGAAAAAATAACAGAAATAATAAATATTTTAGGAATAATAGATGTAGAAAGCAGAAAAAAGGCATATCCAGCTTTAAAACAGCTCCATATTCATCTGGAGTCTTTTTCTGAAAACATAAAAAAAGTTATAAAAGAATTAGAAATAATTTCTATAAAATAAAAAATGGAGGTTAATATATGGACATTTACAGCAAATACAATATAAGTATACCCAAAAGAAAGATAACTGAATTAGATGTTGATGACCAAATAAAAGTATTGACATTTAGAACAGGTAAAATAGTTCCTAGGGTTCTTAAAGATTTGGATGAATATTTGAAAAAATTTGGAGGAAGAAAAGTTTCCTTGTTATACAAAGGGAAAAAAGATAAAAGGGAAAATTATAAAATGAGAGAATATGTTTCTGAGTATGGTGAATATTTTGATGAAATAGAAGGGAACATAATAGAAGTTTTAGAAGATATTTTAGAACAAATTATTGATGACATGAATAAATATGACAAAAATTTAGATAGAAAGAACGATTTTTTTGATACCTTGGATAGTTTTATAGGAGGAAAATTTATATTTATAATTGGGATAATATCTTTAGGAGAGTTTTTAATAAAGAAGTATGGTTATATAAAAAATGGAAGATATTTGGGGGAAGTTTTAAAAGCTAAGGCTGACTTAAAAAATAAAATAACTGATGTTTTCAAAAAGATGAATCAAGGATATTATACAAAAGAGGAGGCTAACGAACTTTTCAAAGAAATGATAGAGAAAAAGGTGTATGAACAAACAAAGATAGATGCTGAATTATACGAAGAAATTAAAATTGAAGATGATTTGAGCAGGATATGTGAAGACGATAGCATTGATATGCTTATTTTTGATATGGTAGACAAAGTAAGATTGAAAGCTACAAAACAAGAAAGATTCCCAGAAATGAAAGTGATTAAATAAAAATAGAGTCTTATCAAACTCAAAAATAATCCTTTACAAAATTTCACACTTTAACTGGTGTGATTTTTTTTATAAAAAAGAGATTTACTTTTTTAGTAAATCTCTTATTTCAAATATTTTTTCAATTCTTGATAAAAGTTCTCTCTTGTACCAGCAAGGATAAAAATTATAACTTCACCATCTTCTATTTTCAGTGTATAGGCGAGTTCATAGTTGGTTTTATTATAATATATATCATAACTGTATATACCAGCTAAATCTCCACTTTTTAGACTTCCCACTGTATAATCTGAAACAATTAAATCAATAGCCATTTTATACCTTTCTTTTAACTGTTTATCTTTTATCTTTTTAAAATATTTTACTATTGCAGGAGAATATTTTATATCCACTAAAAATCATCTCCAAAAATATCTTTAGTAGTCACAGTATTTGTTTCAGCTTCTTTTATTATCTCTTTTAAAGCTGGTTTTATTTTAGCAGTTCTTAGTCTGAATTCTTTTAATAGTTCTTCTCCCTCATATCCTTCCATTATCAAATCTTCGAGCAATAAATCAGAAAAATTGAAGTTATCTTCCCTTAAAGGCGTGATAATCAAAGAGTTTCCATCAGTTCTGATTTTTGCTTCCTTTCCAAAACCTAAGAATTCCATCAGTTTATTTGGAATAGTTATTTGATTTTTAGATGAAATAGATATAGTCTTATTCATTTCTAAAATGTTAGTTGACATTTTAAAACCTCCTTTTATTTTTACTTCTTGGTTTCTTGGTTATATTATACATTAATTTTTAGTTTATGTCAAAAATAGTGAAATTTTTTATGTAAAAATATTGCGTTATTGCAAATAAAGTGCTATCATAAATTAAAGGAGGTAATTCTATGGTTAAAATAAAAATAAATTCATATAGCGATTTAAAAGCTATTGCAGCTTTAAAAGGAATAAAATTACAAACGGAATTGCCTGAAATGCTAGGTTATAAAAGCAGGTGGGGTTTAAAATTAGCAATGGAAAATCCTGTTAAAAAGAAAATTATTATAGAAAAGGCAAAAAAAATTTTATAAAGATAATTTTTTTGGTTTTTTCTTTGCAAAAACGCAATAAAACAAAAAATTGAAAATTATTAAAACTGTATACAAAAAGGGAGAAAGGGGGTGGAATGAATGCCAATAGATAAATATTTAGAAATTATAGAGAAGATTGATAAAAAATTGACAGAATTGGGATATATGGAAGACCAAAGAGTTCAAGTGATTACAGAAATAGTTAAAAATTTAAAGATTGATTAATTTGTAGGCTAGGCACTAGAAATTTATTTTATTCTTTTGGTATTAAATTCAAATCATAGTTAGCTATAGCATTTAGCATAGAGAGTAAGCATCTCTCATTCAATGGATAATCTGAGCCACCAGCAAATCCAACAGCTATAATAGTATCATTTATATATATTTCTGTTTTAATTGTAGTAGAATTAGCAAAGGATGTTCTAAATCCTAAGGCTGATTTAAAGAGATGTTGCATATTTTGTCTAGCTTGATTAAATTTTTCTTGTAATGTCATTCTGCCTCCTAAAGTGCCTAACCATTAATATTTTAACTTTTTGGAGATGAAAAATCAATCTTATATAGAAAGGGAGGTGAGAGAGTGGAAAATGAAAAGGAATTTAATAGATAGTTTCACAGAAAGTGAGTTTATGGATAATCTTTATGAATTTGTAAAAAGAAATCCTACGCTCACTTCTGCGATTGTTTCAGTTGTAACCACAATAATAATGAGAGTTTTATTTAAAATATTTTTCTAGATAATAACAAAGAATACATGTGATGATAGTTAAAAATATTGGGGTAAAAACACTTTTTTTATGTGGTCCCAAAATTCAAATTTGATGTTCTCTAGGTAGTCATTACCTTTAGTTGTGAGAGAGGAATATAAAAAGTGAAAAAAGAAGTAATTACTTTACTAGTAATAAATATATTTTTATTACTTACTGCTAAAATTATTTTTAAAAAAAAATTCAAACCAATAATAGAAAGTGGTGGCTTAATAGTGGTTTTATTTTTTTCTATATTGTTACTCAGAAGCATACTATCTTAATATGTTTTCAATAAATTTTTTAAAAACTTTTGAGTATGTTATTTCTTCATCTTTATAAAAGAAATCTTTTAGAGCCATATAAAAACAAGAAAACAATACTGCATAAAAAGAAGAATGAATCAAAGTCTTTATGAAATATAAACCAAGCAAAAACATACCAACATCTTGATTTTTTACAATATATTGAAAAGTTAAATCAGGACTTTTGATTGAAAAAATATCAATGAATATAAAAATTGATAAACCTATTAATTTTATAGAGGACTTTATATACTCTTCGTTACCAGCATTTTTGAATACTGGAAAAAAGTTGGTTATGCTTAGGTATATAATTAATAATTCTTTTGAAATATAAGCTTGTTTAAAAAATAATAAAAATATAGAAAAAATAAAAACTGTAATTTGAATATTAAAATATATGCTTCTTAGAATTAGAAAAAGTAAGGGATAAACTACATTTGAATGAATAATAAAGATTTGTCCCCAAAGCCAGAAGGCTAGCATAAAATATACTAAAATTGAAAGCATATCAACAAAAGCATAAATTCCATCAATAATAAGGTCTATATCAAGAGGTTTATATAAACTAATAAAAATAATAGCTATAACCAATAAAATGAAAAATATTTTTTTCATAACTAAATCTCCTTAAATTTATATTGTGTTTTGGCGAATATATTATAACTTTTAGGAGGGGCAAGGTCAAATGAAAGAGGGGGTGAGAACATGAAAATAAAAGATTTTAAAACTTATGAGTTAGTAGAAGAACTGAAAAAGCGTGAAGGAGTAGAAACTATAGTAATCAATCCCTATGAAAAAGAAAAAATAGAAATAGAAGGACCAATAATTTTATTAAAAATTATTGATTAAACTATAACCACCCTTTTTTATATGAGCATCTAAATAACCACCAACAGATGAAGCAGATAACAAATTATCATAATGAAATTTTGGAACACCATAATAAACATAAGTTCCACCATGTAAAAATCTTACATATAGAGAATTTGTATTCTCATCATAACCAACTGCATCAACATTAGAAGATGAAACACTGTGCATTTGTATCATAAAAACCTCCTTAGGGATAATGTTTCTACTCCAATTATATTATAACTTTTTCAAGGAATAAAATCAAATAAAGTATAGAAATAGTGGTGATTTTAACTGAATAAAGATATTTATAACATGAAATTAATAATTAAGTAGAATAAATAAAAAAGCCCGTGTGGGCTTGGCAAAATGAAGATTTAATTTTAGGAAATTTCGTCTTCATAATAATCATTATACATTAATTAATAAAAATAGTATATACACTTTTTTATTTTGTATTTGTTCATTTCTAAATGTGGGAATGTAGTCAAGTGGTAAGGCAAAGATAAAAATTTAAATGTAGGTTCAAATCCTGTCATTCCCAATATTATATTTTTTCATAAAAATCTTTCCTGAGCCCTCACACGAGGGAAAAATAAAAAAGCCCGTGTGGGCTTAACTAGGTGATTTTTTCAGAAATGTCTATATCTGAAAATAAATAAATTTAGAACATCGATGGAACGAAGTTCAATTTTATTCTATCAAAATATGTCAACAATATTCTTGAAATGTGTTTTTAAAGTAAAAGTTACTGATTAAAGATAATTATATAATTGATTTTTCATATCTAAAACAAATAATTTTTTTATATGAAATAAACATTTGAATTTTGGGTAAGTCAAAAAATATTCCCTTATCTGCTAATACAAAATATTTTTCATTAGGTTTTAGTACTAAATTAATATTGCAGTAAGGTTCATGAGAATTTTTTAAGAAGAAATTATAACTAATTTCAATATTAAAACCATCTTTTAATTTTTTTTCAAAAGTTTTTTTCATAAAATGCTCCTTAGTATAAATAAATTTTATGTTTAAATGACAAAGTTTGTAATTATTAATAATATTATAGCACACAGAAATAGTTTTTATTTTATATCTGTTCATCATTCCAAAGCCACGCTCATGGAGTTTTAGAATGGTGGACAGTTACAAAATAAAAAAGAGAGGAGCGTGGCAACTCCTCAAAAGGAGGTAGACATGAGAAGTATAAAAGTTAATGATTTAGATAGTATGTTGTATTATCAAGTACCTAAATGGCTTATGGACTTGTTAATTGAAGGAAAAATATCCATAGGGGCTTTTAAAACTTACGTATTGATGTATGAAAGGACTAGATTATCTGCCAGAAATAATTGGATAGATAAAAAAGGAGAAGTTTATATTAAATATTCCTATGATGAGCTTATGGAAGATTTAAAATGCAACAGTAAAACAACTGTATCAAATAATATAAAAGATTTAGAAAAAGTTGATCTAATTGATAAAGTAAGATGTTTTAGTTCAAGCAGCATTTATTATCTAAGGGTCAGAAGTACAGAAGATTGTACTAGTACAGAAAGTTGTACTGACAGAAGTACAGAAGATTGTACTACCATTAGTACAGAGGTCTGTACCAACAGTAGTACAGAAAACCTGTACGCTAGTAAGAATAATTATAATAAGAATAACTTAGAAAGAACTACTACTAACTTAGAAAGTAAAAATAAGATAGAGGAAATTCCAGCGAAAGAAAATAGTAGTAGTTTTTTAGAAAATTTAGAAAAAGATAAAATAAAGCAAATAAAATCTGCTTTATAAATGCATGGAATAAGCATAGGTACTTGTAAAAATATAATGGAACTTGTCTATTCTAAACATATAGATTTAGAAAGAATAAAAGCAGTATTAACAGTAGCACCCATGAAAAAATGGGAAGATGGAGCTATATACAAAGCATTAAAAGAAAATTGGATTATAGAAAATAAAAAATTTGATGTTCTTCCTGTAAAAACAAATACTTTTTCTGAAAAAAAGGCAAAAGAAGTGATAGAAAGCAATCTTAAAAATAAGGAGCAGAGAGATAGGGCAATAGAGGAAAAAGAGAACTTAAAAAAAATATTTGAAGCTCTTACAGAACAGGAAAAGAGATATATAGAGCAAGAGGCTTTAAAATCAGCTTTAGAAAAATATAATAAAAATATTGCACATATAATGGCTAGAACAGAAACTATATACCTAGTTTTAAAAAAATATTTGGAAAGAAAAAAGAAAGTAGGATAAAATTTTTTGAGAAATAACAAGGAGGAAAAAACATGGAACAACAAAAATTAGAAGTAAAAAGAGAAAGAAAATTTATAAGCCAAACAGATTTTCTAAGGGTAGAAGTTAGAAAATTAGCAGAAGAATTAGGCTTAAAATTAAATACAGATAGTAGCAGATTGACAGGTAAAGAGTGTAGAAAGGTGCTTGAAAACCTTAACAGAATAAAATTTAACAGAGAAAAGGGATTATTAAGAAGAGCAATAGCATATCTTTTCTAGGAGGGGAAGATGAAAGAGAGTGATATCCAATCACAGATAATAAGCTACTTGCAGATATTAGAAAAGCAAGGGAAATTATTCTTCCAGAGAATAAACAATACTGCCATTTATGACCCAGTAGGGAAAAGGTGGAGGTCTTTAGCAAAAGGAACTAAAAAGGGTTTTCCAGATATTTTAGTTCTTAAAGATAGTAGGTGTATAGGGTTAGAAGTTAAAACAAGCAAAGGGAAACAATCCAAAGAACAGGAAGAAATGGAAAGTTTGATGAAAGAGCATGGAGCTGCCTACTATGTGGTAAGAAGTTTGGAAGAGGTTATAAACATTGTAGAAAAAATAAATTAAATTTTGAATAAATAAAAATATCTTATAAAGGCAATTTAGTACATTGGCAAGTGAATAATTTGAGGAGTAATAACTTTCATAGTTGCTATTTTATGGTATAATAAAAGAAATAACATCTATGGAGGGCTGATTTATGAAAAAGATAGGTTTGATTATTTTGGGAAGTTTTATGTTATTATCAAGTACAGCATTAAGTTGTCCTGACAAAAATTTTCACAATACAATGGTTTATGTAATGGAAAGTTTAGATAGTGTAATCTATATAAAAACAGATACAATGTATATTGATTCAAAAAAATTGGCAGTGAGGCTAATGAATGAATATCCAAATGATAAAGAAGAACAATTAGATTTTGTAAAGGTATTACTCACTAATCTATGGACATATTGTCAAAATCATGGATTAAAACTTGAGGAAAGTTACCTTGAAAAATAAATACTATTTGAGGTTGCTAATTTTATTTTTATAGGATATTCTAAAAAGAAAAAGGGGATTAGATGAAAAAAGTATTAATGTTTTTATTTAGTATATTTTTATTTTCAACTGCTTATTGTTGGGAAACTAGAGAAATAGTAGATGAATTTAGAGATGGTACTGGCGAAGTTAGAATACTTCAATTTGATGACAAAGGCACTTCTTGTTTATTTGTAGAAAAACATAAAGAAGATTTAATTATTGGATTTGCAACAGAATATATTGGTGGAAAAGGAAAAAATGGGACATCTAATATAAAAATTAAAATTGACAACAATGACCCTGTTCCAGGGATAGGAGTAGTATCAAAAAAAGGATATATAGTTATAGATTTTTTAACTCCAAAACTTTTAGAACAAATGAAAAAAGGAAAAATAATAAAAGTTATTATAGAAAAATCCAATGATGACACTATATTTCTAATGTTTGAATTAAAAGGTTTTTCAGAAGTATTAAAAAAAGTTAAATAATATTTATTTTACCCCTCAGGTTATTCAGTTGAGGGGTTTTTTAATAGCAAAATGAGGTGAAACAAAATGACAAAGAAAGAATACTTGAAAAAGGGATACAGAATAAATTTAGAAATAGAAACTAAAAAAGAGGTTCTAGAAGAACTTAAAAGCAATCTTGATGGACTTCAAGCTATAAAGCTGACAGAAAAAGTTCAAGGAGGGCCTATTAAGGATGATTCTGGAATAGTAAATAAAATGAATAAAATTATTGAGATGGAAAAAGATCTTAATGAATTATGTAATTTTCAGATAAAATTAAGTGGAGCTATAGACAAGTTGGAAAATACTAATGAAAGAGCAGTTTTAAGATTGAGATATATTCTTAATCAAACTTGGGAAGAAATAGCAGAGAAAATGGGGTATTCTATTATGAATATTCATAGAGTACATAAGAAAGCATTAGAAAATTTTAAATTGATATGAAATGTTACTAAATGTTATTGTATGTTATTATTGACATGTGTTATTATATAAAATATAGAATTGGGTCAAGAGGAATATTATCCTTTTGGTCTTTTTATATTTAAATGAATTTGATTAGTAGCTTTTTCTTTGGTATAATATAAAAAACTATACTGGAGGAAAAGTATGTCAAAAGAAAGAATAGAAGAAATTTTTTCACAATTGGAAACTAGAATAAAGTTTTTTAGAGATGAGATTTGTTTTCCAGATGATAGCCCAATAACATATAAATATAGAGAGTATTTTATAGAAGCTGGAAGGGTGTATGAATCTTTATCAGACAATGATAAAAGAGAACTTGAAGGGAAAATGGGTTA
>OGZY01001310.1_pt1 | contig 10491 bp, 9 predicted proteins | sample 1576911 | NCBI WGS metagenome assembly OGZY01 (sample SAMEA3541488, study PRJEB24748) | human gut metagenome | biome: human gut; feature: human-associated habitat; material: faeces | place: China | collected 2012 | reverse complement strand
GCCTCTCCAGGGAGAAGGTGGAATTAATGTTGCCACAGAAGAATTCATGGCCGGAATCCGAAAACTTTGCGACGATGAAGGCATACTGATGATCTGCGACGAGATTCAGTGCGGCATGGGACGGACCGGCGCTATGTTTGCCTACCAGTCTTATGGAACTAAGCCGGATATTATCGCTATGGCCAAGGCTATCGGAAGCGGCATGCCGGTAGGTGCATTTGCCATGACGGAAGCGGTGGCGGAGTTTTCTCTGGAGCCTGGGGATCATGGAACGACCTATGGGGGAAATCCGCTGGCCTGCATGGCAGTAAGCAAGACGATAGAAATCTTTGAGAAGAAAAATATGATCTCCCATGTGCAGGAAATTGGCGCCTATCTGGCAGAACAGCTGGAGAGGCTGGTGCAGGAAAAAGACTGCGTGATCGCGAGAAAAGGAAAAGGCCTGATTCAGGGAATCGAGATATCAAAGCCCGTAGGAGAAGTAACAAACGCCGCGCTTAAGGAAGGGCTTCTGGTTATCAGCGCCAGGGGAAACGTGATCCGTCTGGTTCCGCCTCTTGTGATAGAGAAGCAGCATGTGGATGAAATGATCGATAAATTGTCAAAAGTGCTATAGACATAAAAAAACAATCATTGGATATACTATCTACAGGAATGTAGGAGGTATATCTGATGATTGGTTTTTTTATTGCGCTTTTATCCGGGGCGCTGATGAGCGTCCAGGGAGTATTTAATACACAGGTTACAAAGACGACAGGCATGTGGGTGAGCAATGCATGGGTGCAGTTAAGCGCATTTGCGCTGTGCCTGGTGGCATGGCTGATCGCGGGGAGGGACAGTGTTACTACCCTGGCAAAAGTAGAGCCGAAATACGTCCTTTTAGGAGGCGTCATCGGGGCAGGCATTACCTGGACCGTAATCAAAAGCATGGAGCAGCTGGGACCTGCCAAAGCGGCGCTTCTCATCGTCATTTCACAGTTGATCGTCGCCTACGTGATAGAGCTTCTTGGCTTGTTCGGCGTGGATAAGGAGCCTTTGGAATGGCGTAAGATAATCGGCATGGTGATTGCGCTGATTGGAGTTGCAATTTTCCAATGGAAATAGTACAATAATTTTATCTAGGCATAATCGGGGTATTTGCAGTTTCGACAGACTGTAAAGGAGTTTTTTATGCATAGAAATAGAATAAAAATGATATGTTTTACTATCGGTTTTACAATGACGGCCCTCCTGGCCGGATGTTCCAGGAAACAGGACGCCAGGACTGTGGAACTGTCGGAGGCAAAAGAAGGCAGCGTTGCCGAAGAAAAAGAAGAAGAGACAGAAGAAAGCGCCATTGAGGAAAACGAAGAGATCTATGTACATGTATGCGGGAAGGTAAATCAGCCGGGCGTATACTGCCTTCCGACAGGCAGCAGGCTGTATGAGGCAATTGAGGCGGCTGGAGGGCTTAAGGAAGGTGCGGCGGCAGAATCTCTGAACCAGGCACAGGAGGCCCAGGACGGACAGCAGATCTACGTTCCTTCCATAGAAGAGGCGTCCGGGGGAGAAGCATCAGAAGCGGGAGTACCGGCTGAGGCATCCGATGGAAAGATGAATCTTAATACGGCAGCCAAAGAGCAGCTGATGACCTTAACTGGAATCGGAGAGGCCAAAGCAGCGGCGATCATCCGCTACCGGGAAGAGAACGGAGGCTTTCGGAGCATAGAAGAATTAATGGAAGTAGAAGGAATCAAGGAAGGCGTATTTAACAAAATCAAAGACCAGATCAAGATTTAATAAGGGAGATAAGTAATGAGTAGACGTGTATTGGTTGTGGATGATGAAAAACTAATCGTGAAAGGCATCCGTTTCAGCCTGGAGCAGGATGGAATGGAGGTTGACTGCGCTTATGATGGGGAAGAGGCGCTGAAACTGGCGAAAGAGAATGCATATGATATGATTCTTCTGGATATTATGCTGCCAAAGCATGATGGCTTTGAAGTGTGCCAGCAGATCCGGGAATTTTCCGATGTTCCGATAGTAATGCTGACTGCCAGGGGAGATGACATGGATAAGATACTGGGCCTGGAGTACGGGGCGGACGATTACATAACAAAGCCGTTTAACATCCTGGAAGTCAAGGCGCGCATCAAGGCGATCATGCGCCGTACCAGTAAGAGAGATAAAGCCCAGCCCAATGACAAGATTATTATCAAGGGCGATATGAAGATAGACTGCGAAAGCAGAAGGGTATTCATTGGAGAGAAGGAAATTAATCTGACGGCCAAGGAGTTCGACTTGCTGGAACTGCTGGCTATGAATCCGAATAAGGTATACAGCCGGGAGAATCTGCTGAATATCGTATGGGGCTATGAGTATCCGGGAGATGCAAGAACAGTGGACGTACATATCCGGAGGCTGCGGGAGAAGATAGAGACGAATCCAAGCGATCCGAAGTACGTTTATACAAAATGGGGAGTTGGTTATTATTTCAGGGGTTAGGAAGTATTTTAAACACAGGATATTCAAGAGTCTCCGCTTTCGGATTATCCTTCTGGTTATGCTGGCAGGGATTATTCCCGGGATAATCATGAAGGCGGTGATTCTGAACAGTTATGAGAAGAGGGCAGTCGATGTACGGACTGCAGAGATACAGAATCAATGTACAATTCTATGTAACCAGCTGAGTAACTCCAGTTACTTGGACGGTATTACATCCGAAGTGATCAAAAGCGAGCTGGTTCAACTGTCCAATATATACAATGGACGAGTCATGGTCATCGCAAATGATTTCCGAATTGCTGAAGATACATACGATATGGATAAGGGAAAGACCATCGTGTCGGAAGATGTCATCCGGTGCTTCCAGGGAAAGGGCACCAGTAATTATGATGCAAAAAATAAGTATATTGAGGTGACATCGCCAATCCTGGATGGAAATACGGAGGCGGTCACCGGAGTCATGCTGGTCAGCGTTTCTACGGATACCATCGTGGACAGCCTTGTCGTCCTGGATGGAAAGGCTAGCATTGTTGGCATTACCATAGGAGTGGTAGTCCTGGTGCTGGCATCTCTTGCGGGGTTTGTGATGGTGAAGCCTTTCCAGCGCATCACGCGTTCCATATCGGCCGTGACGGAAGGATACGATGACAATTATCTCCATGAAAATGCCTATACTGAGACACAGCTGATCTCAGACGCATTCAATAAGATGCTGGGTAGGATGAGGGTTCTGGATGATTCCAGGAATGAATTCGTCTCCAATGTGTCCCATGAACTGAAGACGCCTCTTACTTCCATGAAGGTACTTGCAGATTCCCTTCTGACGCAGGAAGATGTTCCGGCTGAATTGTATAAGGAATTCATGGGAGACTTATCCGAAGAGATCGAGAGGGAGAATAAGATCATCAATGACCTGCTGTCTCTGGTTAAGATGGACAAGACGGCAAATACGCTGAATATTAAGTCGGAGAATATGAACACCCTGGTAGAAAAGATTCTGAAGCGGCTGCGTCCAATCGCGGCAACCCGGAATATTGAAGTGGTATTTGAAAGTTTCAGGCCGGTAACTGCGGAAGTAGATGAGATGAAGCTGTCTCTTGCGATTTCGAATCTGGTGGAAAATGCCATCAAGTACAATAAAGATGATGGCTGGATCCACGTATCTTTGAATGCGGACCATAAGTATTGCTACATCGAGGTGGCGGATTCCGGTATTGGAATTCCGGAAGAATCGGCAGAGCATATCTTCGAGAGATTTTACCGCGTGGACAAGTCTCATTCCAGGGAAATTGGCGGAACCGGACTTGGCCTGGCCATTGCAAGAAGCGCGGTTTTGATGCACAGAGGAGCGATCAAGGTGTACAGCCAGCTGGGCGAGGGAACTACATTTACCATACGTATCCCATTGACATATGTATCATAGTTCGGAGGTAAGAGGTATGAAAAATAAATTTTGGTCCAGCCTGTGCATTGCGCTGTGCGTCCTCCTTCTTGCCGGGTGCGGAAAGGGAAAGGAGCCGGATGGCTCCGGCACATATCTGTACTATGTGAACCAGAAGGGCACCGGGCTGGTTAAGGAATCCTATAAGATCAAAGGCGATTCTGTGGAGGATGAGATTAAAGATGTGCTGAAAACAATGAAGAAAGAGCCAGACTCCATTGATTATAAAAGCGTGTTCCCCAAAGAGGTACGCATCAAGACCTGGACACTGAATGATACTAAGCTGGATCTTCATTTTAATGGAAGTTATAAGGATATGCCGCTGGCATCCGAGGTGCTGCTTCGGGCGGCGGTGGTCCAGACGCTGGTACAGATTGCCGGCGTGGACTATATAGACTTCTTCATAGAGGATGAGCCGCTTACGGACAGGAACGGAAACCTGATCGGATACATGCGGGCCGAAGATTTTATACAGAATACGGGCTCTTCTTTGCATTCTTATCAACAGGGGGAACTGCGCCTTTATTTTGCCAATGACAAGGGCGATAAACTGGTGAGGGAGGATGTAAGCGTCCGGTATAACAGTAATATCTCCATTGAGAAACTGATCGTGGAGCAGCTGATAAAGGGACCTTCATCAGATAAGGGAAAGCCGGTGATCCCGCCGGAGACGAAAGTCCTGGGGGTATCGTTAAAAGACAGCATCTGCTATGTGAACCTGGATGAAGGGTTTCTCAACAATGCCTATGTGCTAAATCCCAGGCTTACGGTGTATTCCATCGTCAATTCGGTGATAGACGGAGGCAATTCCAGCAGGGTACAGATATCCATCAATGGAGAATCCGATATCAAGTATATGGACAGCATTGATCTGAGCAAGCCTTTGTCCAGAGACCTGGATATTGTGGAGGAGAGTGAAAAATGAAAAACAGGCCGCTGTTATGTACATGCCTGATACTGCTGGCGGGGGTCGTCTTAAGCGTTTTCGCGGGAGGCAGCGCGCTGATCCGCCAGCTGCGGCCCTCCCCGCTGGAAATACGCGCGAAGCAGGGAGAGGTGCTTGCCATTACCGGCCAGGCATATAAGATCGAGAAAAGAGAGAAGCATCAGGCAGTCTATCTAAAGAATAATTCTATTTTACAAATTCAAAAAGATCAGAAACAATCGTTTCAAGAATCCAAGTTTATTCTATATACAGATCCCGAAATACAGATACATATCGGCAATGCCATAAGGGCTGCAGGAGAATTGTCCTTTTTCCAAAATGCCCGCAATCCGGGGAATTTTGACCAGAAACTCTATTATCAGAGACAGGACATCCATGGGTCGGCCTGGGCCAAAGAGGTAGAAGTCGTGGACGACTCCATATGGAAGATCAGGGACTGGCTGTCCGAATTCCGCAGCCAGTGGAAGAAGGCACTGATCCAGGCAATGGGGGAGAAGGATGGCAATGTCCTAAGCGCAATGCTGCTGGGAGAAAAGTCCGAGATGGATCCGGACACGAAGGAACTGTATCAGGTGAGCGGAATCGGGCATATCCTGGCCATCTCCGGTGTTCAAACTTTATTCTTGCTACATTATAATAAGTAAAGAAAGTCTTGACGGGGCTTCACCTGTCCTTTATCGGTATCGGGGCGTACCGAATCTTTAGAAGGATGACAGGCTCCTATACGGCAGGAGGCATCGCAGGCATCCTGCTTCTGGTCCTATACGTCATGATGATCGGGGTTACGATATCCGCTGTCCGTGCTTTGGTCATGTTCTTATTCCGGGTGGGCGCGGATATGACGGGACGGCATTATGACCCGCCTACGGCACTTGCGGCAGCAGCGGCGGCTGTCCTTTTATGGAGGCCGCTTAGCCTGTATGACGGAGGCTTCTGGCTGTCCTTTGGAGCGGTATTTGCCATGATCATCGTCCTCCCCATCTTCAAGGGGCTGCCAGTGCAAGGCTTCTGGGCAAGCGTGAGCATCAACCTTACGATACTTCCTGTCATGTTATTCTATTTCTTTGAATTTCCACCCTACTCCCTACTTCTGAACCTGTTCGTAATTCCCTTGATGTCTGCCATGCTGTTTTTGGGCTTGCTGGGAAGCGCTGCGTATGCGGCAGGCATTCCCATAGCCGTCTTTGGGCTTCGAATCTGCCAGGTAATTCTCTGGCTTTATGAGAAATGCAGTGAGATTGGCATGGGCATACCCGGGGCGCGTATGATTGCAGGAAAGCCCCGACTGTGGCAGATCGCGGCTTACTATATCCTGCTGGCGGCAGCACTGGTATTCCTTAGGCGGCTGCGCCGGAAAGAAATAAAGAAAGCCTCCGGGATGGAAACTGCGGGCAGGATAAGAATCATGCCATTGCTTGCCCTTGCCGCCGGAATTTTCATACTGACATTTCGGTTCGGAGAAGAAGGAAGACTGTCGGTGACGATATTGGATGTAGGGCAGGGAGACGGGATATTCATCCAAGGCCCAGCTGGCGGCACCTATCTGATTGACGGAGGAAGCAGCGATATAAAGAAGGTAGGGCAATACCGGATAGAGCCGTTCCTCAAATCCCGCGGAGTGGGGAGGTTGGACTATGTCCTGATATCCCACGGCGACAGCGACCATATGAACGGCGTGGCAGACCTTATTGAGCGCAGAAAGATCGGCATAGAGATCGGCACCCTGGTACTGCCGATGCAGGAGGCGTGGGATGAATCTCTTTGCAGCCTTGCTGATATGGCGCGCCAGGCAGGGATACAAGTGGCGGAGATCGGGCCGGGACAAGGCATCCAGGAGAAGGAGGCGGCCTTATCCTGCATCCAGCCGGCAAAAGGGGATGAGATCCAGCCAGGCAATGAAGCGTCCATGGTCCTGGCCCTTTCAAGCGGGGAGTTTGATATGCTGCTTAGCGGGGACGTGGAAGGGAAGGGGGAAGAACTGCTGACAGAACGCCTGACAAAAACGGAGCAGGCCCGGACTTGGGAGGTGCTGAAAGTGGCGCACCATGGGTCCAGAAATTCTACGAGCGAACGCTTCCTTCAGAGTGTTCAGCCGGCATTTGCCATCATATCCGCAGGGGAGCAGAACCGCTATGGACATCCTCATCAGGAGACGCTTGTTCGTCTTAAAGAAAGGGGAATAAAGATCTATTCTACCCAGGACAAAGGCGCGGTTATGATAGAGGTCAAGGATGGAAAAATGACCATCTACTGAAAATTGGAAAATCTGGGGTAGAAAAAATAGTTTTCTTATACCAGACTGGTAGTTGAATTTGAGGGAAAAAAACAGTATACTTCTAAGAAGAGATGAAAACAGACAGATAGGAAAAGAGGGAATTAAAAATGACTTATGAAGAAGTATTAAGCAATGCCAAAACTTGTATGGGAGAATTCTGCAAGGCCTGTCCGGTATGCAATGGCAAGGCGTGCAGCAACAAAGTGCCGGGACCGGGTGCAAAAGGAAGCGGGACGGTGGCAATCCGCAACTATGACAAGTGGCAGGAACTGTGTATTAATATGGATACTATCTGCGAGAATAAACCGGTGGATCTGACCTCTGAGATTTTTGGCAGAACATTCAAGTATCCAATCTTTGCGGCACCGATTGGCGCCATGAAGCTTCATTATGGAGACAAGTATGATGATCTGGAATATAATGATATCCTGGTGTCTTCCTGCGCGGACGCGGGGATTGCCGCATTTACCGGAGACGGAACCAATCCGGCGGTAATGGAAGGCGCGACCAGGGCGATCAAGCAGAAGGACGGAAACGGCATTCCGACCGTAAAACCATGGGATATCAATACGCTGAAAGAAAAACTTGCGATGATCAAGGATGCAGGATCTTTTGCAGTGGCTATGGATATTGACGCGGCAGGGCTTCCATTCCTCAAGAACCTGACCCCTCCGGCAGGAAGCAAGACAGTGGAAGAACTTCGCGAGATCGTGAAGGAGGCAGAAGTGCCATTTATCATCAAGGGCATCATGACGGTAAAGGGCGCGCTGAAGGCAAAAGAAGCCGGAGCGGCAGCCATCGTCGTATCCAATCATGGCGGGCGCGTGCTTGACCAGTGCCCGGCTACGGCAGAGGTGCTGGCAGAGATCGCCGATGCAGTGGGAAATGATATGAAGATTCTGGTGGACGGCGGCATCCGTTCCGGCGTGGATATCTTTAAGGCATTGGCGCTTGGCGCGGATGCGGTGCTCATTGGACGTCCGTTCGTAACCGCGGTATATGGCGGAGGCGCTGAAGGGGTTGCTGCCTATACGGCAAAACTGGCGGCAGAACTGGAAGACACTATGGCAATGTGCGGCGCGCATAGCCTTTCTGAGATATCCAGAGATATGGTAAGGTAATGAAAAGTTTAAACGAAGATATTAAGACAGGACAATTCAAGCAGGCCTACCTCCTCTATGGGGAGGAGGCCTATTTAAAAAAGCAGTATAAGGATAAGCTTACAAAAGCCATGCTTCCGGAAGGCGACACCGTGAACTATGCTTACTATGAAGGGAAAGGCACGAACCCGGCGGAACTGATTGATCTGGCTGAGACAATGCCGTTTTTTGCGGATCGCAGGCTGATCGTGGTGGAGAATTCTGGCTTCTTTAAGAATGCGACTCCGGAACTTGCGGATTATATTAAGAATATGCCAGAGACGGCATGTTTTCTTTTTGTGGAAAGCGAAGTAGATAAGCGGGGCAAGATGTACAAGTCCGTCAAGGACAAGGGACGGGCCGTGGAGATGGGACGTCAGGACGAAAAGACGCTTCTGTACTGGCTGGCCGGGATGGTTAAGAAGGAAGGAAAGCAGATCAAAGAGTCCACAGCCCGGTATCTGGTGGCCAAGACCGGGACGGATATGGAGAATCTGGAAAAAGAGATGGAAAAACTCTTCTCCTATACGCTGGGACAGACGGAGATTACTGTCCAGGATGTAGATGAGATCTGCACCACGCAGATTACCAATAAGATCTTCGATATGGTGGAAGCAGTAGCCACAAAACAGCAGAAGCGGGCGCTTCATTATTATTATGACCTGCTGGCGCTGAAAGAGCCTCCTATGCGGATTCTGTACCTGCTCTCCCGCCAGTTCAAACTGCTGATGGAAGTGAAGGATCTGTCGGGGCGCGGCTATGAGAAGTCGCAGATCGCGAAGACGGCAGGACTTCACCCGTTTGTTGCAGGCAAGTATATAAAGCAGTGCCACAGCTTCTCCAAAGAAGAACTAAGAAGCATTATGGAAGATGCAGCGAATATGGAAGAAATGGTGAAGACCGGGCGGCTGAACGACAGGATGAGCGTGGAACTTTTCATTGTAAAATATAGTTCCCCGTGATATACTGGACGCATGGCAGCGGGCAGGACAGGCAGGTGCCTTCATAAGTATGTCCGCTGGAACTTTGAGAAATATACAGCTAAGGGGAAGGATATAAGTGGCAGGAATAGATCAAAGCAGAATTCGTAATTTTTGTATTATCGCGCATATCGATCATGGAAAATCTACGCTGGCAGACAGAATCATAGAGAAGACGGGCCTTCTTACCAGCAGGGAGATGCAGTCCCAGGTACTGGATAACATGGAATTGGAACGAGAGCGGGGCATTACCATCAAGGCCCAGGCCGTTCGTACCGTTTATCAGGCCAAGGATGGGGAGGAGTATATCTTCAATCTTATTGATACGCCGGGACATGTAGACTTTAACTATGAAGTATCGAGAAGCCTGGCAGCCTGCGACGGCGCCATTCTCGTGGTGGACGCGGCCCAGGGAGTGGAGGCTCAGACCCTTGCCAACGTCTATCTGGCGCTGGACCACGATCTGGATGTGATGCCGGTGATCAACAAGGTAGATCTGCCAAGCGCAGAACCAGAGCGCGTTATCGAAGAGATCGAAGACGTGATCGGCATTGAGGCGGCGGATGCGCCGCAGATATCGGCAAAGACAGGACTGAATATAGACCAGGTGCTGGAGCAGATCGTGGAGAAGATCCCTGCGCCCCAGGGAGACCCAAAAGCGCCTCTTAAGGCGCTGATATTTGATTCCCTGTATGATTCCTACAAGGGCGTCATTGTCTTCTGCAGGATTAAGGAAGGCAGCGTAAAGAAAGGCACGCCGATTCAGATGATGGCAACGGGTGCAAAGGCGGAAGTCGTGGAAGTAGGCTACTTCGGGGCCGGACAGTTCATTCCTTGCGACGAGCTGAATGCCGGAATGGTTGGCTATATTACTGCAAGCCTTAAAAATGTGAAGGATACGCGGGTAGGCGATACCATCACAGATGCATCCCGGCCATGCGACAAGCCTCTGCCGGGCTATAAAAAGGTCAATCCCATGGTGTACTGCGGCATGTATCCGGCGGACGGGGCGAAGTACCCGGATCTTAGGGACGCGCTGGAGAAACTGCAGCTCAATGATGCATCCCTGCAGTTTGAGCCGGAGACATCCATAGCGCTGGGCTTCGGATTCCGCTGCGGCTTCCTGGGGCTTCTGCATCTGGAGATTATCCAGGAGCGTCTGGAGAGAGAGTATAATCTGGATCTGGTAACCACCGCCCCCAGCGTTATTTATAAAGTGTATCTGA
>OGZY01001308.1_pt1 | contig 10504 bp, 10 predicted proteins | sample 1576911 | NCBI WGS metagenome assembly OGZY01 (sample SAMEA3541488, study PRJEB24748) | human gut metagenome | biome: human gut; feature: human-associated habitat; material: faeces | place: China | collected 2012 | reverse complement strand
ATAGTATGACAGTAAATGAAGCTCATTTAATTTATTTTTCGCCTACACACACATCTAAACAAGTTGCGGAGGCGATTGTTCACGGGACGGGCATAAAAAATATTTTTCCTATTAATGTAACGCAGCAGATTGCGGATGAAATAGTGATTCCTACATCTTCTTTGGCTATTATTGTAGTGCCTGTGTATGGAGGACATGTCGCTCCTTTGGCAATGGAACGTTTGCAGTATATCCGTGGAGTGGGTACTCCTACCGTTTTGGTAGTGGTTTACGGAAATCGCGCTTATGAAAAAGCTTTAATGGAACTGGATGCTTTTGCTATTCCTCACGGATTTAAAGTAATTGCCGGGGCAACTTTTATTGGAGAACATTCATATAGTACCGACAAATACCCGATTGCAGTGGGACGTCCTGATGAATCGGATTTAGCCTTTGCTGCGGAGTTTGGGAAGAAAATCATGGAAAAAATACAGACAGCTGATAGTATGGATACCCTTTATCCGGTGGATGTACGTGCTATCAAACGTCCGAGTCAACCATTCTTTCCTTTGTTTCGTTTTTTGAGGAAAGTCATCAAGTTACGTAAAAGTGGTACACCGCTTCCCCGCGTTCCTTGGGTGGAAGATGAGGATTTGTGTACCCATTGCGGGTTATGTGTGGTCCGTTGTCCGGCAGGGGCTATAACGAAAGGGGACGAGCTACATACGGATGAGGCTAAATGTATCAAATGTTGCGCTTGTGTAAAAGCTTGCGTTAGGAAAGCAAGGGTGTATGATACTCCTTTTGCAGCTTTGTTATCAGATTGCTTCAAGAAACGGAAGTTGCCTCAGACTATTTTGTAAATCACGACGCGCTTAGTCGTTTCATCAATACGAAAGCGATTGTCTGTTCGTTCGCCTATCAGCCATGCGATGTGTTCTCCACAGCAGAGTACCCATTGGCGTTCTTTTTGGCTGATAGAAAATTTGCGGTCGGTCAGATAATCGCTTATTTTTTTCTTTCCTTTCATTCCAAAAGGAATAAAAGTGTCTCCCGGCTGCCATTTCCGGTAATGAATTTCTCCATTCAGTTTGTCGGCATCAAAACAGGCAATTTCCTTTTCACGTGGAATGAGAAAATCCGGGGTGTATTCTCTTTCTTCTTTGATAATTTGAAAAGGAGGAAGAGTCTCATTTTCAGATTCAACTGTTTCTATTAATAGGAATTCTCTGTCTTTTATCACTCTCCATTCTTTGCTACAGAATTGCTTGCCCGGTTGGCTATGAAGCGAATGGGCGATATCTTTGATTTGTGCGGAATTGAATCCTAGAGGATGCAGGACTTCGAATAAGATGGCTTCGGGTGCCGGTTCCTTTACTAAATCACTGATTCGGATACCTTCTGCCGTAATGACTTTCTTTTTAGTTTCCTCTATACATTTATTATATATAGTGGCTACATCATTCAGGTAATTACTCGTATCTATCAGAGTGTTTTTGACTGACGGATTAATTTCCTGCATGAGAGGAAGGAGATTAAGACGGATTTTATTACGGGTATATTCGTCTTCCAGATTGGTGCTGTCTGTCACATAATCTTGTCCGATGTTTTGCAGGTAACGAATTATTTCTTCGCGGTTGATACAAAGCAGAGGGCGTACGATGGTTTCATTACGGGGGCGGATTCCTAATAGACCGGTAATTCCTGTTCCCCGAATCAGGTTAAGTAGTATAGTTTCTATGCTATCATCCTGGTGATGGGCCACAGCGACAACATCTGCCTGACATTCTTTTCTAATTTTCTCGAACCATTGGTAGCGGAGTTCCCGTGCGGCCATTTCAATCGAAATATGTTTTTCCGTTGCATATTGGGTCGTGTTGAAATCAATGGTATGTAAATGGATTTCCATTCTTTCGCAAAGTTGGCGGACAAATAACTCGTCCCGGTCTGACTCTTTGCCTCGCAGGTGGAAATTACAATGTGCGGCTTCGCAATGATAGCCTGCTGTATGCAGAATATATAGTAATGCCACCGAGTCGGCACCACCACTCAATGCGACCAGGATTTTATCATCTGGTGAGAATAAATGTTCCTTTTCTATATATTTTGTAACGCGTTGTTGTATCATACCTGCAAAGATACGAGTTTATCAATAAGTTTTTTTATTTTTTCTGAATCTTTTAGAGGATGAAAAAGCTGCTATTTAAAAACATTCTAAATAATTTGCATGCTCCGAAGTTATGAATTATCTTTGCCAAAAATTTTGAGAGTTATGCGTTTGTCCGAATTAAAAACAGGAGAAAAAGGTGTTATTGTAAAGGTATTGGGGCACGGTGGTTTTCGTAAACGTATTGTGGAGATGGGCTTCATTAAAGGTAAAACGGTTGAAGTGCTGTTGAATGCTCCGCTAAAAGATCCCATAAAATATAAAGTTTTAGGTTATGAAATTTCTCTTCGTCGTCAGGAAGCTGAAATGATCGAAGTTATCAGCGAAGAGGAAGCAAAGAAACTGGCCGAGAAGACCGTTTATCATGAAGGATTGCCTGAAGACCTTTCAGTAAAAGAAGAAGATATGAAACGGTTGGCGTTAGGTAAACGCCGTACTATCAATGTTGCTTTGGTCGGAAACCCGAACAGTGGCAAGACTTCTTTATTTAATCTTGCATCCGGTGCTCATGAGCATGTTGGAAACTACAGCGGCGTAACCGTGGATGCCAAAGAAGGTTATTTTGATTTCGAAGGCTATCATTTCCGTATTGTCGATTTGCCGGGAACTTATTCTTTGTCTGCTTATACGCCGGAAGAAATCTATGTGCGTCGTCATATTATCGATGAAACTCCGGACGTGATTATTAATGTAGTCGATTCCTCTAATCTGGAGCGAAACTTATATCTGACTACTCAATTGATAGATATGAATGTCCGCATGGTGGTAGCTCTGAATATTTATGATGAGTTGGAAGCCAGTGGAAATACATTGGATTATCATCTGTTGAGTAAGTTGTTCGGGGTGCCGATGTTGCCTACTGTCAGTAAGAAAAATCGTGGATTGGATACCTTGTTTCATGTTGTTATCAATCTGTATGAAGGAGTAGACTTCTTCGATAAACAGGGAAATATGAATCCGGAAGTTCTTAAGGATTTGACCGAATGGCATGATTCTCTGGAAGATCGTAAGAACCACGAGGAAGAGCATTTGGAAGATTATGTACGTGAACATAAAAAGACGGGGCGTGTCTTCCGGCATATTCATATCAATCATGGTCCTGATATCGAAAAAGCGATTGAAGCTGTAAAAAGTGAAGTGTCCAAAAACGAATTTATCCGTCATAAATATTCTACCCGTTTCCTCTCCATTAAATTGTTGGAGAATGATCCTGACATTGAGCGCATTGTGCGCACATTGCCAAATGCGGATGAGATATTCCATGTCCGTGACAAGATGTCGAAGCGTGTTCAGGATACAATGAATGAGGATTGTGAATCGGCTATTACGGATGCTAAATATGGATTTATCAGTGGTGCACTGAAAGAGACATTCACAGATAATCACTTGGAGCAGGCGCAGACAACAAAAGTGCTGGATTCGATCGTAACTCACCGTGTCTGGGGATTTCCTATTTTCTTCCTTTTTATGTATCTGATGTTTGAAGGTACGTTTGTCATTGGAGAATATCCGATGATGGGGATTGAATGGCTTGTTGAGCAGATTGGTGACTTGTTGCGCAATAATATGACGGAAGGTCCATTTAAAGATTTGCTGATTGATGGAATTATTGGTGGGGTAGGAGCGGTTATTGTCTTTTTGCCGAATATCTTGATTTTGTATTTCTGCATTTCTCTTATGGAAGATTCGGGTTATATGGCTCGTGCAGCTTTTATCATGGATAAAATCATGCATAAAATGGGATTGCACGGAAAATCATTCATTCCTTTGATTATGGGATTTGGATGCAATGTACCTGCTATTATAGCTTCCCGTACTATTGAGAACCGGAAGAGCCGTCTTATTACAATGTTGGTAAATCCTTTGATGTCTTGCAGTGCGCGTCTGCCAATTTATTTATTGTTGGTGGGTGCTTTCTTCCCGAACAATGCAAGTCTGGTGTTGTTAAGTATTTATGTGATTGGTATTGTACTGGCTGTGGTAATGGCCCGCTTGTTTAGCAAGTTTCTGGTGAAGGGTGATGATACTCCATTTGTGATGGAACTTCCACCTTACCGGATGCCGACAGCAAAATCGATCTTCCGTCACACATGGGAAAAGGGAGCGCAGTATTTGAAAAAGATGGGAGGCATTATTATGATTGCTTCTATTATAATCTGGTTCTTGGGGTATTATCCGAATCATGATGCTTATGAAACAGTTGCCGAGCAGCAGGAAAATTCTTATATCGGCCAGTTGGGACGTGGTATAGAGCCAGTTATAAAACCACTGGGATTTGATTGGAAACTAGGTATTGGCTTGCTTTCCGGTGTGGGAGCGAAAGAATTGGTTGTGAGTACATTAGGTGTCTTATATGCAGATGATCCGGATGCTGATTCAGTAAGTTTGGCAGAACGAATTCCGATTACTCCATTGGTTGCTTTCTGTTATATGTTGTTTGTATTGATTTACTTCCCGTGTATTGCGGCGATAGCGGCTATAAAACAGGAATCGGGTAGTTGGAAATGGGCGCTTTTTGCTGCTTGTTACACAACGGGATTGGCTTGGCTTGTATCATTTGCTGTTTATCAGATTGGAGGATTGTTTGTATGAATAATTGGCAAGATTGGGTAGTCGGAGTACTGGTTGTACTCTGCATTGCCCGCGTCATATATGGAATATTTCGTTTTTTTCGTCGTACGCGAGAAAATCAGAATCCTTGTGACAGCTGTGTAAGTGGCTGTGAACTAAAGGATATGATGGACAAGAAACGCGGAGAGTGTGATGTAAAGAAAAAAAGTACAAAGAAAAATTGCTGCGGATAGTTGGTAGTTTCAAAATTTGTACTACCTTTGCAACCGCAAACGAGAAATAATGGTTCCTTGGATGAGTGGCTTAGTCAGCGGTCTGCAAAACCGTGTACGGCGGTTCGAATCCGCCAGGAACCTCAGACAAAGCTCCGAAACTACTTATAACAAAGGGTTTCGGAGTTTTTTGTTTTTGAGGGGACGCAAATAGGGGCGCAAGCTTTGGATAAGTTTATTTTTAAGCAAATCAAGAAAACTCCGAAAGTATGAAATCAATATTCAACGAAGAGCAACAGAAGAAGGCTGTATTTATCTTAGAGAGTCCTTTGGCTAAGTTATCCGAACTTTATTCTAATGAAATAAAGGACTTGGCAGTGGTATGGTGTTATTACTCTGGAAAGATAGAGGGCAATACTTATACCTATGTTGAAACGGAAGCGTTATTGAAAGATGGTATCGCTTCTGAAAAGAAGTATGAGGATGCCAAGATGCTTAAAAATCTTTATAACACATTCATTTTTGAACTGGAATATATTAATAAAGGAAACAACAAAGAAGCCATAGATGAACGCACTCTGTTTAGGATACATCAATCTATCTCGACTGGACTGGTTTCAAATGAGGAATCAGGTTTATTGCGAACACGTGGTGTTCGTATCAGTGGTACGGAATATATTCCCCCGAAGGACTTGCGCGATATTCGGGCTAAGTTGAATGCAACACTTTGTCAGCAGGAGCAATATATCAACCCATTGGAACGGGCTGTTTATCTTCATTGTAACATAGCTAAGTTGCAACCTTTCATTGATGGGAACAAACGTACTTCCCGAATGGTGGAAAGCATTGCTTTGATGAATGCCGACATTATCCCTGTCTATTCCTTCAAAGATGCCGATATACTGAACTACAGGAAGGGATTGATCGCCTTTTACGAAACGGGTGATTATTCTCCTTATGCTGATTACTTTCTGAATAAGCAAGTGGAACGAATTAAAGAAATAGAGTAACCATGAATGAGGATATTAAAGAATTACTGAATGAAGTAGATGTTCTCAAAGAACAACTATCTACTTTGCGCCCACTTCCCGAAGAAGCTTTGAAGAAGATTCAAGATGCTTTGGATATTGAATATACTTATGAAAGCAACCGTATAGAAGGTAATACACTTACTTTGCAGGAAACCGCCCTTGTAGTAAACGAAGGTGTTACGATTTCGGGAAAGTCGATGCGTGAACACTTGGAAGCTATCAATCATACCGAAGCTATCAATTATATTAAGGATATTGCCAAACAGGACATAGAGATAAGCGAACGTACCATCAAAGAGATACACGCTCTTATCCTTCATGGCATAGACCGTGAGAATGCTGGAAAGTATCGTACCGTTCCCGTTATGATTTCAGGTAGTACACATATGCCACCACAGCCTTATCTGATCGAGAAGCAGATGGAAGATTTTATGCTCCGTTTTCAACAAATGGAAGAAGAAAAGGTGCATCCTGTACTCGTAGCGGCTTACTTGCATGATGAACTGGTGCGTATTCATCCATTCATTGACGGTAATGGTCGTACTTCCCGACTGTTGATGAACTTATACCTTCTTCGCAATGGCTACGTTATTATTACTTTGAAAGGTAGTAATGATGCCAAAGTCAACTATTACAAAGCATTGGAAAAGTCACACACGGAACATCTGGCGGAAGATTTTCAGCAGTTGGTTGTTGAAGCGGAGATAGCCGCTTTGCAGAAGTATTTGTCTATCATGGCTTAAAGAAGAAATAGAATCAATCTTTCCATTATTTTCTTTGCAAATTAAAATTATCAGTTTAGTCTTTGTGACTATTAATAAACGATTTAACAGAATATTTGTTTTATAATTGTTTTACAGTAGCAAAGCTAAGGGAGTTTTAATCAATTGGAAATAAAGGTATTGTTTTGGTGGTTTAAAAATCATTGCGAACATGTGGTGTTCGTATCAGTGGTACAGAATATATTCCACCTAAGAATCAACAGGAGATAAAAAGTAAATTGAGTGAGATACTTTTTCAGTAGGAAGAATTTACTAATCCATTAGAGAAAGCCGTATATCTGCATTGTAATCTTGCCCGTCTGCAACCTTTTATTGACGGGAATAAACGGACTGCAAGAATGATAGAAAGTATTGCTTTGATGAATGCAGGTATTATTCCTGTGTATTCAGCCAAAGATTCCGATATTCTGAACTATCGAAAAGGCTTGATAGCGTTTTATGAAACAGAAAATTATAATGAATATGCTGATTACTTTCTGAATAGGCAGGTTGAACGCATCAAAGAAATAGAATAGTTTCTTTTGATTTTCTATGTTATTTTTATTCTATATTACTAGGGGCCTTTATGATAGTAGAATTCGATGTCATATAGATAAATCTTTGTCTTGCTAATATCAATAGATAGCCATTCTTTATTTTAGGTTTTTCCCTACTGACAATTATGGAATTCACTTATTTATTCTGATTTTCCTGCGTTACTTTTGTTCTAAACCAAAAGAGAAACGCCATGAAAAAGATTTTATTTATCCTGTTTGTTGCCCAGTTTATTTTGGCCCCTTATATAATAAAGGGCTATGGTGCAAATCTTGTTGAAGATAATTATGAGTATTCGGGAGTTGACCAAGGGAGAGAGACTGTTGAAAAGGATATTTTAGGTAATATCATTATCCGTGATGATAATGGTAATAGAAAGACTATTGAAAAGGATATCTTAGGGAATATCATCATTCGTGATGATAAAGGCAATAGAACGACTATCGAAGAGGATATTTTAGGAAATTTCATTGTTCGTGATGATAAAGGTAATAGAACGACTATTGAAAAGGATATTCTAGGAAATACCATTATTCGTGATGATAAAGGCAATAGAAAGACTATTGAAGAAGATATTCTAGGAAATACCATTATCCGGGACGATAAGGGTAATAGAAAAACTATAGAGAAAGATATTCTGGGAAATACTATTATTCGCGATGACAAAGGGAATAGAAAGACGATTACAAAAGATATCTTTGGAAATACTATTATCGAGGATGATAAGGGGAATAGAATAACCATTAAAAAAGATATTTTTGGAAACGAAATAATTGAATATGGTAACGGTCATGGGAAAATTATTAAAAAGGATATTTTTGGATGCCCCTTGATTTCGTCGATTTTTCTTGGCAACTTCAACTAGAATACGTAATATTGCAACTACAAAAATATTCAGCTTATGATACTGGATTACATTTATCATAGCGGTTTCGCCCTCGAAGCAGAAGGCGTCACCGTTATTATCGACTATTACAAAGACTCCTCGGAAGCCGAACATAGCCGGGGAATCGTGCATGATTACCTCTTGCAAAAGCCGGGTAAGCTCTATGTATTAGCCACTCACTTCCACCCCGACCATTTCAACCGCGAAATATTGACCTGGAAAGAACAACGGCCTGACATCCATTATATTTTCTCTAAAGACATTCTGAAATCTCACCGTGCCCAGGCCGAAGATGCCATCTATATAAAGAAAGGAGAAACATATGAGGACGAGACGCTCCGCATCGATGCTTTCGGTTCGACGGATGTGGGCAGTTCATTCTTGATTCACCTGCAAGATTGGAGTGTTTTCCATGCCGGCGATTTAAACAACTGGCACTGGAGCGAAGAATCTACCGAAGAAGAGATACGAAAAGCAAACGGAGATTTCCTTGCAGAAGTTAAATATTTAAAAGAAAAAGCGCCGGACATTGATTTAGTGCTGTTTCCGGTGGACCGGAGAATGGGAAAAGATTATATGAAAGGGGCAAAACAGTTCATCGAACAAATAAAAACTACTATATTTGTGCCCATGCACTTCAGTGAAGATTATGAAGGCGGCAACGCGCTTCAAAATTTTGCCGAAGATGCAGGATGCCGTTTTATCAGCATCACCCATCGGGGCGAAAGTTTTGAAATTACCAAATAAACACATAATAATTATGAATAAATTTACAATCCTGTTTCTTACCCTGTTCCTCGCATTGCCGATAGCAATGAAGGCAGATTCAGCAAAAGAAAAAAAAGACGACAGCAGGTATCTCGTGGGAGCTGTCCCCGAAGTAGACGGCAAAGTTATATTCTCTAAGGAATTTCAGATTCCCGGAATGAGTCAGGCACAAATCTATGACACGGTCATGAAGTGGATGACCGAACGTCTGAAAGAAAACCAAAATGTTGATAGCCGCGTTGTCTATGCCGACGAAGACAAAGGAACCATTGCCGGTATCGGAGAAGAGTGGATCGTATTCAGTTCCAGCGCTCTTTCATTAGACCGTACGCTAATCAACTACCAGATCACCGTTACCTGCAAACCCGGCAACTGTCTGGTGGAACTGGAAAAAATCCGTTTCACATACCGTGATACAGAAAAGTACAAAGCGGAAGAATGGATTACCGACAAATACGCACTTAATAAAACAAAGACTAAGTTAGTCCGCGGATTGGCAAAATGGCGTAGAAAAACGGTAGACTTTGCCGATGATATATTTATGGATGTAGCTGTAGCCTTCGGAGCTCCGGATACCCGTCCGAAAATAGAGAAAAAGAAGAAAGAAGAAGAACAAAAGGCTCCGTCGATCGTTACAGCCACAGGGCCGATTGTTATTGGCGGTGCAGATAAGAAAACTGACATCAAAGTGACAACCGGCGAACCTGCCCAAAATGCAGTTCCTGCCGCCGATCTGACTCCTGCAACTCCTGTCGGCAAAGCTTCGGCAGATATGCCGGGTTATGTAGAAATCGACTTGAAACAGATTCCGGGTGAAGTATATGCTTTAATGGGAAGCGGCAAGTTAGTGATTTCTATCGGAAAAGACGAATTCAATATGACAAATATGACTGCCAACGCCGGTGGTGCACTGGGCTATCAGTCCGGTAAAGCCGTTGCTTACTGCACGCTTTCCCCCGACCAGTCTTACGAAGCAATGGAGAAGGCAGACAGTTATGCACTGAAACTCTACGCTCCGAACCAAACAACGCCTTCGGCTGTTATTGAATGTAAGAAACTGGCCTCACAGACTACTCCGCAAGCTGGTCAACCCCGTACTTATGTCGGTGAGATCGTGAAGCTCTTAATGAAAAAATAAAGTAGATCACAACAATGGAAATAAAAAGTAGATTTGACCATTTTAATATCAACGTCACCGATCTGGAACGAAGTATTGCCTTCTACGGGAAAGCACTCGGATTGAAAGAACATCATCGGAAAGAAGCTTCCGACGGCTCATTCATCCTCGTCTACCTGACAGATAACGAGACGGGATTTCTTCTGGAATTAACATGGTTGAAAGATCATACGGCTCCTTATGAGTTGGGTGAGAACGAGAGTCATCTCTGCTTTCGTGTAGCAGGTGATTATGATGCAGTCCGTGCCTATCACAAAGAAATGGGTTGCGTGTGCTTCGAGAATACCGCCATGGGACTGTATTTCATTAATGACCCGGACGATTATTGGATTGAGATACTTCCGCAGAAATAATTCACACGCGCCCGGCATCCGTACTGATGGGCTCCGCTTCCGCC
>OGZY01001295.1_pt1 | contig 10623 bp, 10 predicted proteins | sample 1576911 | NCBI WGS metagenome assembly OGZY01 (sample SAMEA3541488, study PRJEB24748) | human gut metagenome | biome: human gut; feature: human-associated habitat; material: faeces | place: China | collected 2012 | reverse complement strand
AAATCAACCAGGAATTCAAAAACGTTGTTGTTTCTCACAAAGCTCTTATCGAAGCCGAATTGGAACAACAGAAGAAAGAAATCATCGGTAAACTCGAAAAAGGACAAGTTCTTGAAGGAACTGTTAAAAATATCACATCTTACGGTGTGTTCATCGACCTTGGTGGCGTAGACGGTTTGATCCACATTACAGACCTTTCTTGGGGACGCGTTAGCGATCCGAAAGAAGTTGTTGAACTGGATCAGAAACTCAACGTTGTTATCCTTGACTTTGATGACGAAAAGAAACGTATCGCTTTGGGTCTGAAACAACTTACTCCGCATCCATGGGATGCTCTTGATCCTGACTTGAAAGTTGGTGACAAGGTGAAAGGTAAAGTTGTTGTTATGGCTGACTACGGTGCATTCATCGAAATCGCTGCCGGCGTAGAAGGTTTGATCCACGTTTCAGAAATGTCTTGGAGCCAACACCTGCGTTCTGCACAAGATTTCATGAAGGTAGGCGACGAAGTAGAAGCTGTTGTGCTTACACTTGACCGCGAAGAACGTAAGATGTCTTTGGGTATCAAACAACTGAAACAAGATCCATGGGAAACTATCGAAGAAAAGTATCCTGTTGGTTCTAAGCATACTGCTAAAGTACGCAACTTCACTAACTTCGGTGTATTCGTAGAAATCGAAGAAGGTGTAGACGGCTTGATCCACATCTCTGACCTTTCTTGGACTAAGAAAGTGAAACACCCGTCAGAATTTACTCAGATTGGTGCTGACATTGAAGTTCAGGTATTGGAAATCGACAAAGAAAACCGTCGCTTGAGCCTTGGTCACAAACAGTTGGAAGAAAATCCTTGGGATGTATTCGAAACTGTATTTACTGTAGGTTCTGTACACGAAGGTACTATCATCGAAATGTTGGATAAGGGTGCTGTTGTAGCTCTTCCTTATGGTGTAGAAGGTTTCGCAACTCCGAAACACCTTGTAAAAGAAGACGGTTCACAAGCTCAGCTGGATGAGAAACTTGAATTCAAAGTGATCGAATTCAACAAGGACGCTAAGAGAATCATCCTGTCTCACAGCCGTATCTTCGAAGATGTAGCTAAGGCTGAAGAAAGAGCAGAAAAGAAAGCTGCTTCTGGTGCTAAGAAGTCATCTTCTGGCAACAAGAGAGAAGATTCTCCGATGATCCAGAACCAGGCTGCTTCAACTACACTGGGCGATATCGACGCTCTTGCTGCATTGAAAGAACAGTTGGAAGGAAAGAAATAATAAGAAGTATTTCCAGATAAATAAAAAGGCGTTCCGGTTATTCGGGACGCCTTTTTTGTGTTTACGGATATGATGTCGTATGAAAGAGGAACTGAATTTTATATGGATAACAGGGATGATAGAGACAGTCTATTGTAACTTTTTTCTTTATTCTTTGCAAGATTGAATCTGAAATACTCTATCTTTGCATGAAATGGAAAAATTTGAGCTACATATATTAGGATGCGGTTCCGCTTTGCCTACCACGCGCCATTTCGCGACGTCTCAAGTCGTGAACTTGCGTGAAAAGTTGTTTATGATCGACTGTGGAGAGGGTGCGCAGATGCAGTTGCGCCGCTCCCGGCTGAAGTTTTCCCGTTTGAATCATATCTTCATCTCCCATTTGCATGGCGACCATTGCTTTGGCTTGCTGGGGTTAATTTCTACATTCGGGCTGTTGGGCAGGACTGCCGATTTGCATATCCATTCCCCGGAAGGACTTGAAGAACTGTTTGCTCCGATGCTTGCCTTCTTTTGTAAGACGCTGACGTATAAAGTACTCTTTCACGAATTTGAAACGAAAGAACCGGCACTTATCTATGACGACCGTTCGGTGACGGTAACTACGATCCCCCTGAAACATCGTATCCCTTGTTGCGGATTCCTGTTTGAAGAGAAGCAACGCCCGAATCATATAATCAGAGACATGGTGGACTTTTACAAAGTTCCTGTCTACGAGTTGAACCGGATTAAGAACGGGGCGGATTTTGTCACTCCCGAGGGAGAAGTGATTGCAAACTCCCGCCTGACACGTCCTTCGGCTCCGGCGAGAAAATACGCTTATTGTTCCGATACAATGTATCTGCCTAAGATTGCTGGACAGATAAAAGGAGTGGATTTACTTTTCCACGAATCAACCTTTGCACAGACGGAACAGGCACGTGCCAAGGAGACTTACCATACAACGGCTGCGCAAGCTGCCCAACTGGCTTTGGACGCAGAGGTGAAACAATTGGTTATCGGACATTTCTCAGCTCGTTATGAAGATGAATCGGTATTGCTCAATGAAGCGGCGGCTATCTTCCCGCAAACGATATTAGCGAAAGAAAATCTATGCATTGACGTTGACGGAGGAACTGCGCATGAAAAGTAAAAGACTTCTATGGGGTATGGTGATAGGATTGATAGCTTGTCTGGCAGCCTGTAAAAAAGAGCAGCCTCAATCTCCGATACCCGATTCTCCGGCTTCCTTGCAGAAGTTGTTCAATCCCGCTTATCAAATCAGTACGGACAGCATACACCGGATGATTCGCTCATATCTGGACGAGAATAAACAGGTTACTCCCTGGGACTCGGCTCTAGTAGCTTATTATCAGGAGAAAGATGAATTCTTCTGGCTGAATGATTCTCTGGTATCCGATAAACCGGCTACACAGCCAGCAGACTCTCTGTTATACTGGTTAGGAAATATCTCGAAACATGGCATTCATCCGGGGCTTTACCTTACAGATAGTATTCGTAACGATTTGGAGCAAATACGTACCTTGCAACTGCAAGGGAAAAAGACAATGAATCGCTTGCTGGCCGACGTGGAATATCGGTTGACATCTGCTTACCTGTCCTATGTTTGCCGACTGAAGTTCGGCTTTCTGCCTCCCGAACGGAGGTGGAACGATTCGATCGATCGGATTCCTTTAAAACGCTGCGACAAAGAGTTTGCATTGGCAGCTCTCGATTCTCTGCGGATAGATGCAAATGCGGCTTTCCGACGGGCGCAACCTTCCTCTCGGTTTTATAAAAAGATGCACAATTACTCTTTCTACGTGGGAAGGGGAACTGCCAGAGGGCGTTACCCGTATAGATGTTCCCACATCCATGGCATGGTCTATTACCAGAACCATTTTATCAGGAGAAGAGGATCTGCCAAATGTGCGTGCCATTCAGGAAAAAATGAAACTAATGCCGCTTTCCAACTATATATCCGGAGAAACTTATGAACCTCCTAAGGGAAGCTATAGTGAAGAGAATAATTATGTTCCTGTTGAGAAGGTTCTTTCCATGGATCCGGTCTCATTTTTTAATAAGGCCAATGAATTAATGGTAAAGAATTCTCCGGCATCTGCAGATAAGGAAATGCTTGAAAAAATAGCTGCTGTGAATGTAGGACCCGGTATGGAATTTGATGCTTCTGTTCTTACCGGTGATGTTGCGGAAAACTGGAAAACAATGTTGACAGAAATTCGGCCAAAGATTGTGAAAGAGGGAAAGAAATTCTCAAAGAAGCTTGGTCAGTGGAACTATTTTGGTGAACCGATTGGAGATTTTGGTACAGAATATGCTTATCGTGCAATGGTAGCACTTGCAGGGCTTGGTGCCAATACAGTTGAAATTGCACTGTATCCAAAGACAGAGCAGGATGTGGATGGAAATCCTCTCACAGGAGAAAAATCATATATTCTTCATTTTGAAAGCTATCCCCAGGTTCTTGAAGAGGGCTTTTGGTCTGTGACCGCATACGGGGATGATGACTTCCTGATTGATAATCCTATTGATCGTTACTGCATAAATGACCGTTCCGGTCTGAAAGCGAATGATGATGGTTCCGTTGATGTTATCCTGTCTAAGGATGCGCCGGAGGATACTACAAACTGGATTCCTGTAGGTGATGGAGGTTTCCACCTGTATATGCGTATCTATACGCCTGATATGGACGCACTGGAGACCTGGACAGCACCGACCATTACAGAAATTGATACATCAAACGCAAATTAAGTATTTTCCGTTATAAAAAATATAAAATGAAAAGAAAGCCCCCTGTTTATGGAGGCTTTCTTTTCGTTTTATATTTTTTAAGCGGATTGACAGAAGAGGAAAGGCATATGTGTATCAAGGTCTTTGACAAGATCTGTAATAATGCAGAAGAACATTTAAGAGAGTATAAGAGGAGTATGTTTAATAATGAGAGAAAACAATTATAAACCACAGATTCCAGATGTGATGGAAGCAATATTTGATGCAGGGTATTTGATTTTTGCCTTAGTTGCCGCAATTTTATTTTTTATATTCTCACAGGGAAATATGTTATTTATTCTTTATGGAATATTAACATTGACACTTTGTGGAGGAGATGCTTTTCATCTGGTGCCAAGAATTATAAGGGCAGTACGCGGAAGTAATGATAAAATAAAGAGACAGCTGGGAATTGGATTGCAGGTATCGTCAATTACAATGACAGTATTTTATATTATTCTGATGTATATCTGGAAATTTACATTCCCGGAATTAGAAATACCGGTGATAATTAAAGCTGTTATATGGATATCCGCAGTTGTCAGAATTGTGATATGTATGTTTCCGCAGAACAACTGGTGTACAGATGAAGGAAATATGAAATTATCTATTATCAGAAATGCAGTCTTTGCGGTTACCGGTATAGGGGTAATTATCCTGTATTTAACTTCAGGAAACACCTATGGATATCATATGACAAGGATGGTTGCAGCGATAATTATTTCTTTTGGCGGCTATCTTCCGGTAACTTTATTCAGTAAAACAAAACCAAAGGTTGGACTGTTAATGATTCCGAAGACCTGTGCATATATGTGGATTATTGCAATGGGACTTCAACTTTTATTTTAACTGAATCAAGTAAGTCCCCTGCGAAGCAGTTATTCGGTGCAGAGCTACGTAGCGAAGCGGATTGCGAATATCCGCTTAGCAATCACTGAGGTCAGAGTTCCTTATCGTGGAGCGGCGACTTCAGTTTTTTTGTATCCATAAATCAATATTGATGAAGAAGTCATTTTTTAGAGGATTGTTATAAAATCAGCAGTTTTATGACAGACAGTAATTACAGAGATTCTGGAGTGAAAATTTTTATGACATAAGTAACAGTAAAATGGTATCTGCAGATGGAAAAAAGAACTTTCCTGATACAGGTATATGATTTATAATCATAATAAAAAGAAGATACTATAGCAGGAATGATTGTTAAACAGTGGCAACCGATGTTTCACGTGAAAACGAAAAGGATGGGATGATTATGAAAAATTACTCAGAAGATGTAAACAGACAGTATCATATTCAAGTGGCAAAAGATGAAGTGGGCCGTTATGTGATCCTTCCGGGAGATCCGAAAAGATGTGTAAAGATTGCACAGTATTTTGATAATCCTGTGCTGATCGCAGACAACAGGGAATATATCACTTATACAGGAACACTGGATGGAGTGAAGGTCAGTGTAACGTCAACCGGTATTGGTGGCCCATCAGCGTCCATTGCAATGGAAGAGCTGTATCGCTGCGGAGCGGATACTTTTGTCAGAATCGGAACCTGTGGTGGAATGCAGACGGAAATAAAAAGTGGAGACATTGTAATTGCGACAGCAGCAGTACGTATGGAAGGAACAAGCAGAGAATATGCGCCAATTGAATATCCGGCAGTGGCAAATCTGGATGTGACCAATGCTCTTGTTGAAGCTGCGAAGGAGAAAGGATTTATATATCATACAGGTGTGGTACAGTCCAAAGATTCTTTCTATGGACAGCATGAGCCGGAAGCAATGCCGGCAGGTTATGAGTTGATCAATAAATGGGAAGCCTGGAAACGAATGGGATGTCTTGCTTCTGAAATGGAATCTGCGGCACTTTTCATCGTAGCCGGTAAACTCAGGGCGAGAATGGGTTCCTGTCTGTTGGTATTGGCAAATCAGGAGAGAGAGAAGCTGGGTCTTGAGAATCCGGTTGTACATGACACAGACATGGCAATCCGGGTAGCTGTAGAGGCAATCCGCAGAATGATTAAAGAAGATCAGGGACAAGTTCTGTAAGGACGGAGGTGACAGAGAATGCAGAATCTGGAAAAATCAATGATTAGCAAACTGATTGAGACTGCAATGGAACAGCTCAAATTTTCTTATACACCCTATTCAAATTTTAAGGTTGGTGCATCATTACTTACAAAAAACGGACAGATTTATACAGGGTGTAACATTGAAAATGCAGCATATACACCTACGAACTGTGCAGAACGAACCGCAATTTTTAAAGCAGTGAGCGAAGGCGTCAGAGAGTTTGACACAATTTGTATTGTGGGTGGAAAAGATGGGATTTTGACAGAGTATACAGCTCCCTGTGGTGTCTGCCGTCAGGTAATGATGGAGTTCTGTGATCCGGAGACATTTCGGATTATTCTGGCAATAGATAAAGAGCATTATGATATCTATACACTGAAGGATTTGCTACCGCTGGGATTTGGACTACGAAATCTGATAAATTCCCGAGAAATATAAGATAAACGCCCATCATTGCAAGTGATTTTTAATTGCGAAAAGTAAAAAAAGTGAATGACCAATGAAAGGGAACAGGAAAAGGTCAGCGATTAATAAAATGTAAGAGAAGGAGTAAACATAAATGAAAAATTACGATAGAATTTTTGTAATTGTACTTGATTCTCTGGGGATCGGGGCAATGCCGGATTCAGCAAAATTTGGTGACATCGGGGTGGATACTTTTGGACATATTCTTGAGAAAATGGGTTCTCTGGAGATTCCAAATCTTAGAAAACTGGGAATGCTGAATCTTCATCCGGCAGGAAAAATGGCGGGTGTTGAGAATCCCAAGGGGCGATATACGCATCTGGGTGAAGCTAGCAATGGAAAAGATACCATGACCGGACACTGGGAGATGATGGGAATCAAAACAGAAAAACCATTTAAAACCTTTACAGAAACAGGATTCCCGCCGGAACTGATCGCAGAACTGGAGAAAAGATGCGGAAAAAGAGTGATAGGAAACAAGAGCGCAAGCGGAACGGAGATTATTGAGGAACTGGGCGAAGAGGAGATTCAGACGGGTGCAATGATTGTTTATACTTCAGCAGATTCTGTTCTTCAGATCTGCGGAAATGAAGAAACTTTTGATCTTCAGAATCTGTACCGCTGCTGTGAAATTGCAAGAGAAATTACCATGAAGGATGAATGGAGAGTTGGCAGAGTTATTGCAAGACCGTACATTGGTAAGAAAAAAGGTGAATTTAAACGTACCAGTAACCGTCATGATTATGCATTAAAACCCACCGGACTTACCACGTTAAACGTGTTGAAAGATCATGGATTTGATGTGATCGGTGTTGGAAAGATTCATGATATTTTTTGCGGAGAAGGCATTACAGAAACTCATCATTCAGACAGCTCTGTACATGGAATGGAGCAGACAATTGAAATATGCAAGAGAGATTTCAGAGGGTTATGTTTTGTTAATCTTGTAGATTTTGATGCATTATGGGGACACAGAAGAAATGTGGAAGGTTACGGAAAAGAGATTGAGAAATTTGACAAAAATCTGGGTGTGTTGTTAGAAGAAATGAGAGAGAATGATCTGCTTATTCTCACTGCAGATCATGGAAATGATCCGACTTATACAGGAACTGACCATACAAGAGAATATGTACCATTCATTGCTTACTCAAAGAGAATGAAAAATGGCGGTGCGATAAAAGACGAAGATACTTTTGCTGTGATCGGTGCTTCTGTGGCGGAGAATTTTGGAGTGCCAATGCCTGAGGGAACAATTGGACATTCTGTTTTAAAAGAGTTAATGTAATAACGATTGTAAAAAAGACAGGAATATTGAAAACAGGCGTTTTCAATCTCCTGTCTTTTGTGCTAAAATAGGAAAAGAATTTATCTGACTAAATCGCTAAAGAGAGACAAGTGATAAATTGTAAAAAGATAAAATGATACAGAAAGGAAACAGTTTTTATGGAAACAGGAACAATTTTTAAATTTCATAATGACCTGGATACAGACCAGATCATAGCATCACAGTATCTGTTACTTCCGAATCTGGATGAGATGAAAGGTCATGCATTTGAATCTCTGGATCCGGATTTTTCAAAGAAAGTAAAACCGGGAGATTTCGTGGTAGGTGGAGAAAACTTTGGATGTGGTTCTTCCAGAGAGCAGGCGCCTGGTGTTCTGAAAGCGTTGGGAGTACAGGCAGTTGTAGCAAAATCTTTTGCACGAATCTTTTACAGAAACTCTATTAATATTGGTTTGCCGGTAATTGTCTGCAAAGATCTTCCGGACGAAGTAAATACCGGAGATAAGATGGTTCTTCATATGTCAGAGGGAACAGTTGAAGCTAACGGAAAAACATATTCCTGTACAAAGCTTCCGGAATATATGCAGAATATTTTGAATCAGGGTGGTCTGATCGCATCTCTGAACAAGGAGGAGAAGTAAAATGGGAATGACAATTGCAGAAAAGATTATTGCTGCGGCAGCAGGTGTTGACAGCGTAAAACCGGGAGATATCCATACAGTTAAACTCGATCGTCTCATGAGTAATGATGGAACCACACATCTTACGGTTGATATGTATAACAATAAATTGAAAAATCCGCACATTGCAGATACAAGCAAGCTGGTGTTTATCGTGGATCATAATGTACCATCTGACAGCCCGAAAACAGCAGCATCTCAGAAGAAGATGCGAGATTTTGCAAAAGAACATAACATTGATTTCTGGGAAGGAAAAGGTGTCTGCCATCAGGTTATGATCGAGAATTATGTCCGTCCGGGTGAACTGATCTTTGGTGCAGACAGCCATACCTGTTCATACGGTGCATTAGGTGCATTTGGAACAGGAGTAGGATGTACAGATTTCCTTTATGGTATGGTAACAGGTACTTCATGGGTACTGGTTCCTGAGAGCGTAAAATTTAATCTGACAGGTAAACTTCCGGAAGGAGTTTACGCAAGAGATCTGATTCTTACAATCATTGGGGAAATCGGAGCAAATGGATGTAACTATCAGGCAATGGAATTTACAGGCGAGGGTGCGAAAACACTCAGTATCAGTGATCGTATGGCGCTTTGCAACATGGCAGTAGAAGCCGGTGCAAAGACAGGTATCTTTGAAGCAGATGAGAAAGCTATTGAATATCTGAAAGAACATGGACGTGAGCCAAAGGCTGTATATCACAGTGATCCGGATGCAGTTTATGCGAGAGAATATACATTTGATTTATCAAAAGTCCGTCCTGTAGTTGCGAAACCTGATTTTGTAGACAATGTTGTGCCTGCAGAAGAAGCCTGCGGAATTGAAATCAATGAAGCATTTCTGGGATCCTGTAACAACGGACGTATTGAAGATCTGCGTGTCGGTGCAGAAATCATCAAGGGCAAGAAGGTTGCTGAGGGCGTCAGATTTCTCGTTGTGCCTGCAAGCCAGACTATTTACCGCCAGGCATTAAAAGAGGGGCTTATTGACACGTTTATGGAGGCTGGAGCCATTGTTATGAATCCGAACTGCAGTGTATGCTGGGGAAGCTGTCAGGGTGTGATCGGTGAGAACGAAGTTCTGATCAGTACAGGAACACGTAATTTCAAAGGTCGTGCAGGACACCCAAGCTCCAAAGTATATCTGGGATCAGCAGCTACTGTTACAGCATCTGCCATTACAGGAAAGATTGCGCTGGCAAGTGAGGTGTGATGCTAATTATAAATGTTTCACGTGAAACATTTAACCGAATCAAGTAAATTTCCTGCGAAGGTCGCGAAAAGCAATAGACAGCAGGTGGAGATTTGTTTGTATCAGGAGGAGAGCAAGCTCATCCTGATAAACTGCGGAGTAGTTATTCGGTATGGTATAGAGTCGCGTAGCAAAGCGGATATTCACAATTCATTTGAATGAATTTTAACTTGTGACTGTGAAAGTACTGCACCGTTACAAGTGAAGATAGAAGATAAGAGGTAAGATTATGGAAAAATTCACAGGAAAAGTGTGGGTTCTGGATGATGACATTGATACAGATATTATTATTCCAACAGAATATCTCGCACTGAAAACAATCGACGATATGAAACAGTACGGATTCAGTCCTCTGCGTCCGGAACTGGCAGGACAGATTCAGAAAGGCGACATTATTGTTGCAGGAAAGAACTTTGGATGTGGTTCTTCCAGAGAACAGGCACCGGAAATTATCAAAGCACTGGGAATTCAGTGTGTAATTGCCAAATCTTTTGCGAGAATTTTCTTCAGAAATTCTATTAATAATGGTCTGTTACTGATCGAGCAGCCAGATCTTCATGATGATATCAAAGAAGGTGATAAAGTCACTGTGGTAATGAATGAACATGTAGATTACAATGGAAAACAGTACCCGATTGCTTCTCTTCCGGAAAATCTGATGAGCATTATTCAGGCTGGCGGACTTGTAAAAGCCATGCGCAAACTGAATGGGCTGGATTGATTTAGAAAGGAGAGGAAAATGGGCGAGACAGTTATTGAGAAAATTATAAGAAACAATGTTGGAAAAACAGTAAAGCCTGGAGACATTGTAACGGTCAATGTAGACAGGGTTATGATTCATGATA
>OGZY01001288.1_pt1 | contig 10687 bp, 3 predicted proteins | sample 1576911 | NCBI WGS metagenome assembly OGZY01 (sample SAMEA3541488, study PRJEB24748) | human gut metagenome | biome: human gut; feature: human-associated habitat; material: faeces | place: China | collected 2012 | reverse complement strand
TTTTCGCCAATTTCACATTCAATGTGCCATTGCCGTCGGATTCAACACCGATATTACCGTCGGACAATGCACCAGTAGCACCGCCTTTAACAGTAACTGTATCACCTAATTGTCTGTTACTTACAGTACCTGTATCGCCAGCAAAGTTCAATCCTTTATTAATTTTTGTATTAATGTTGGAGATGTCTTGCTTGTTTTGAGCAATATTGCCAGCATTATTTGTGATATTTTGCTTATTATCAGCGATATCTTGTTTATTCTTGTCGATTTGAGTCTTATTAGTGTTAACTTTATCGTTAACTTTTTGTAACTGATCTTCAGTAGCACCCCGACCAGATACAGCCACAGGATTGTCTACATTCCAATCTGTATTTGTAAGGCCTGTTACATGACCAGCATCACCATCTACAGTTACAGGATGTGCTGTACCTACGGTAATTTTATTACCTAAACCAACAGTATATTCCTTACCGCCTGCTGCGTTTGCACTTTCTGTTACAGTTACATTCGCATCCTTTGCTTTTACAGTGGATGCTTTAGCTGTACCACCGATAGCAGCTTGTAATTGGCTATAGTTAACTGCATCATTAGGGTCGCTACCATTAGCAACATTAGTAATCTTTTGATTATTCGCATTGAGACCTGATGGAGACACATACGTTTTACCGCCTACAGTCAAACCACCGTTATTGATAGTAGTGCCACCAGCTGTAACGCTGTCCAAACCTGTCAATGTTTTAGCTAATTTCACATTCAATGTGCCATTACCGTCGGATTCAACACCGATATTACCATCAGACAATGTGCCTGTAGCACCGCCTTTAACAGTTACAGTGTCGCCTAATTGTCTGTTGCTTACTGTACCTGTATCACCAGCAAAGTTCAAGCCTTTATTAATTTTTGTATTAATATTGGAGATGTCTTGCTTGTTTTGAGCGATATCAGTTTTGTTCTTAGCAATATCACCAGCATTTTTGTCGATTGCAGCTTTATTGGTATTAACTTTATCGTTTACCTTTTTCAACTGATCTTCTGTCGCAGCGCGACCGGATACAGCCACAGGATTATCTACATTCCAATCTTTATTTTGAAGGCCTGTTACATGACCTGTAGTACCGTCAATCGTTACAGGTTTAGCAGTACCTACTTTGATAGTATTGCCCAAAGTCATGTTAATAGTTGTATCACCATTGGCTTGTGTAATTGCGGCATTGATATTACTGCCATCACCTTTGATAGTAACTTTAGAACCTAATAGGTTGTTTTTCGCACCACCTGTATTAGCATCGAAGTTAAGACCTTTATCAATAGTGTCTTTATTGAATTTAATAGCATCATGAATCGTGCCTTTACCTGTGTTACCGATATTGCTCATCGACAAGTTACCAGTATCAGGGTCAAGCGCTGCATTGCCACCTAAAAGGCCTTTTGTAGTACTTGCTAAATTACCCAAGGTATTTGCAACACCATATAATTGGCTACCATTGATTGCATCTGTAGATTGTGCATTTACACGACCTGCAGCCACATTTGTGATAGTACGTTTTACTGTATCGCTACCTACACTAAGTGTGGAATCAGCAGAACCGCCGGCATAGTTTTTATACCATAAGCCATTTACCAATTGATTTGGTGTGCTTACTGTAGCATCAGTCTTGGAATTAGCACCTAGTGCAACGGAGCGTTCATGTGCAGCATTAGCAGATACACCTAATGCCATAGAGTTTGTTTGCTCAGCTTTACTGCTTAAACCTAATGCTACAGCACCAACCGCACCAGTAGATGTAGAAGATTGCACACCTATTGCTAGGGAATTACCACCAGATGCAACAGAACCATCACCAGCCGCGATATCAGCGTAGCCATTTGTAGTACTACCCCAACCGAGTGCAGTGGAGTGAGAGCTATTAGTTGTAGCATTCGTCCCCAATGCAGAAGAGCCCTGTTTCAAAGCCTTAGAACCATTACCGATAGCTACGGCCCAATCACCTCTAGATTGAGAACCATTACCCATAGAAATGGCACCGCCACCACCGGCTTTTGCATCATTACCTAGCGCCATGGAGGAACCACCCCAAGCACGAGCATTAGAACCGAAGGCTTGGTCATTATCTTTACCTACAACAGTTCCATTCTCATCAATGCCTGCCCACGCTTCATTACCAAGCGCAAAACCATTAGTAGAACGAACGCGGGTACTATTACCAATAGCAACTGTATTATTACCACTCGTATATGAGTTACGACCGATAGCCACGGCTTGTGCCCCATCAGCACTAGTGCCGGAACCAATAGCAATTGCATTTACAACCGTAGTTGTAGCACTTTGACCGATAGCAATACCACCAGTTCTTTGATTTGCCGGAACACTTTTCCCTTTATTATCATCAACAGTTACAGTCGCACCACGACCAATAGCGATACCAGCCAAAGTTCTACCCTCGTCCGTATCTCCTCTACCTACAGATGCACCCGTACCTACTGAAATACTATAATCACCCGTAGACGCTGTATTATCACCAATCGCGATACCGCCGTCATTTTCAGCTGTCGCTCCGACACCATTTTTAATCGGTGCCCCCAAGGCATCCGTAGGCATCATAACGCCTGTCAACATAACGGCAACTGCTGTAGCACCTACCATTTTAGAGAATACAACCGACAAAGAGGAACGTTTCGTCATGTTTTTTGCTGTTTCTGCCACAACAACATAGCAGCCCTTTGTGCGATTCCAAATCACTTTAAATACTCGATTCATTAATCTTTCTCCTATAAAACTTATAAAACTTACTAACTAACTATCTACATTTTTAATGAAATAACAATGATGGATCGATGATGTATTGAGAATTCATCGACATTCTTGAATGTGTATATCTAAAATACCACATATTACAGGAATTGTAAACTTTTTTTCATTTTATTTTCATAAAACTTTTGTGTTTAAGTTATTAATAATTTCGATAAAATTAAATATACTGAATATTCTGTATAAACACTGTATTTTTTTAACTATTATTCACCATTATTCACCTACTTTCATAAATAATACCAAACTATCAATAATTATGTAACAACATCACAGCATATGTAACCAATTTATTTTCTCTTCATCATTCTGATTTATGATAGACCATATAATAGAATGATATCTTTTCATAAACAGATATCGTACAGTGTTTCTGCCATTTTGACTCAATGTACGTACACAATTACTACATACCTACTTAAGCCAATTAACTATTGCACAATCAATAAAGGTAGCATTTTATTATATAGTAAAGGGAATGACAGGTGAAATTCAAATCGCCGTCATTCCTTTTTTATTCTAGGGCACTCTAAAGGTGTATTGGCGGGCTTTATAGGCTTTATAGAAATAGAGCATATGTGTATAAAAACAATTTATACGATTACTCCATGTGTTTTTTAATTTTTATTGTTATACTGAAAGCAGAAAGGAGGAAGAAATCTATGTCAGAACTCAATATCTTACAACAAAATATAGATAAACCAAATACGGTTACAGAAGAAGATATCGTAGTTACACGAGATAATCAAACTTTCACAATCAAAGGTCGCTTTAATGGGGAAGAAGGCGTATTCACATATGATGCGGACGTTCAACCTAACGATCAGTTACAATTTCTGCATCACAATTTTACGGCCATCGTAAAAAAAATTACATATAAGGTGATTCAAGGTCAGCGAATCACATTGATTGCAAAATTATATGCATAAAAATATCGGGGTATTGTTAATACAAACAACACCCCGATATTTTTTATCAGTCATACAATTATAAGAAATACAATACAACACAACAACACTTAATTCTTATAATTGAATCATCTAAAATTATTGAATTGTGGGCGCATTAATCGCCTTGCGAAGGTCCACTGTGTGAAGTTCGTCCATTGCAGGAGCCGCTTTTTCATCCACAGGTTTCACGCGATTATTGCCGTCTTTCATAGCTTCATTCAAGCTGAAGATCACCATTTCGTTCATGTAGAAACGCAATTCATCATCATGTACATTGGCTGTATTGCGATCCAAGATATCGATGATTTGTTGCGCATAGTCCAATTTAGCATCTTCAGATACAGTCGCATTCTCTGTAAAGAACTGTTTGTAATCGTTGTACAAACGGTCTAATGCCAAACGTCCATAGCTATCATTTTTATAACGATGACTAACGATGTACCAGCTACGACGAACGTTCATGTAGTACAACACATTGTTACGGTAACGCTCTTGACCGGTCATAATGCGAGAATCGTCCATAATACGTTTGCCCTTTTGGTCCAATTGGAATTGTGTGAAAGCATTGACTACATCGCGAACTTCTTCGCTAGGTACAGGAACAGCCACTTCCGCTTCAATCACGTTTAATGGTTCAGCTGGTTGTTCTGGCATCATCAATCGATCTTGAGCCGCATCCGCTTGGCCTACCGCGCATACACAAGCAAGTGCCAATACAGGCATAAATGTTTTGAATTTCATAAATCCTCCTAATGATGAGCCGCCTCCCAAAGGGCGGCTTTCATATTCCTTACATGATTCTTACATGACTAGAGTATACTAAATAATCTATTTAATCAAGTCAAATTTACTTTGTAAGCCCTGCTTGTTGCATCAACAATGCAATTTGAGCCTTCATTTGTTCATTATCTTCCTTTACAGAGGATAATTCATTGAGGCTTTCTTGCATGCGTGCATTTTCAGCTTTCAACGCTGTTACCTCATCTTGCAACACATAAACGGAGCTGATAGGGCCACCTTTATAACGTTCTGGAATCGCTTTCTTCGCATCGGAGTTACCGAATTTGTGAGTTACACCGGCATTCACCATGTTATGGTGGCTACCAACAGATACGCCTACATGGAACATAGTGTCTTCTGCTGTATAATGTGCAACGCCAAGAGCCGCTGCCGTTTCACCTCTGTAATTACCGATACCGGCCATTACTTGAGTAGGCTCCAATGGATCGTATTGAATCGGTTTCAACGCAGACATAGCCGCCGCATGAGCACCTACACGTTGTGTTTCACCCGCTACAGCATTGATTGCATTCGCCATCTTATCTGTTGCGCCTTTTAATTGATTTACGTTAACCGCATCAGTACCGTTCACACCAGCCGCAACATTGGTAATTGTATTACCACCGTTGTTGAGGCCATCTTTAGTAAGACTAACTGCATTACCACTAGCAGGTGTAATCGTTACACCGCCACCGTTCATAACTGTAGTATTACCTGCAGCATCCTTAGTTGTTACTGTTTCAAGACCTTTTAAGTCTTTCGCCATACGAACCTTAAGGTTGCCAGTACCATCGGATACGACACCTAAATTGTCTTCTGTAGTCAACTTGCTAGCATCAGTAATACCACCCACTACATTAACTTGTTCGTTAAGCTTTTTCTTGATTACGGAACCGCTATCGCCACCGTATTTCATACCATCATCTTTAGTTGCCACTTGGTGGGTCTTACCGTTTTCGTCTTGGTACTTAATACGAGTGATGTTGTTACCGTCTAAGTCTGGATCACCTTTATCAACGGTAATATCCGCATTACGGCCGTCTTTGCCAGTTAAACCAATATGACCAACACCGTCTTTGCCGGACATGGATACAGCATCTTTACCGTCTTTGCCTGTGATACCTACCTTGCCGTCTGTGCCATTCGCGGTATCAGGGCCTGCGATAGATACGCCATCTTGACCATCTTTTCCAACGTTAATAGTGCCTTTGTTACCATCGATTTCAACCTTGTCACCAGCTTTGATTGTGCCTGCATTACCATCGATGGCAATTTGTTTCTTCGGATCGGAGCCTAATGTTACTTGGTCTTTAAGGCTTACTTCATAGTTTTTAGAACCATTCGGATTGTCGCTTGGTGTAACCTTAATATTATCGCCTGCTGTTACCGTTGTAGTCGCAGCAGCTGCAGCTTGATCCAGTTGAGATTTATTGACTGCATCAGTTGGAGCTGTACCTTTAGCTACATTAGTAATCTTGTTACCACCGTTATCCAAACCATCTTTAGTTAGACTCACAGGGTTACCACTAGCAGGTGTAATCTTCATGCCGCCACCATTTACAACTGTAGTGTTGCCTTCAGCATCTTTAGTTGTTACTGTTTCAAGGCCTTTCAAGTCTTTTGCCATACGAACCTTGAGGTTATTGCTACCATCGGATACGACACCTAAATTGTCTTCTATAGTCAACTTGCTAGCATCAGTAATACCGCCGATTACGTTTACTTGTTCGTTAAGCTTTTTGTTGATCACAGCACCGCTATCACCACCGTATTTCATACCGTCATCTTTGGTTGCCACTTGGTGTGTTTTACCATTTTCGTCTTGGTATTTAATACGAGTGATTGCGTTACCTTCGATATCAGGGTCGCCTTTTTCAGCAGTGATATCAGCGCTCTTACCGTCTTTACCACTTAAACCGATGTGACCTACACCGTCTTTGCCGGACATAGATACAGCATCTTTACCATTTTTATCGGTAACAGCTACCTTGCCGTCTGTACCATTCGCTGTGTCAGGACCAGTAATAGATACACCGTCCTTACCATCTTTGGCAACCGTTACAGATTCAGCTTTAAGGTTTTTGCTCATTTTCACGTCAATCGTCGTGTTGCCTGTTGCCGCATCTTGTTTGATGAAAGTCTTAATGTTTTCACCGCTATAATCGGCATCAGCAGCTTTACCTTCACCTTGTACAATTACTGTAGAACCTAATTTACTAGTTTGTACACCGCCTACATTGGCATCAAATTTAAGGCCTGTTGCAGTTTGATTCGCCAAAGCTTGTTTCAATTGGTCTTCTGTTGCAGCACGACCAGATACAACATTCCCTGGATCCCAAGTCTTATTATCAAGACCCGTAATATAGTTGCCTGTATTACCAGGGTTAGCACCATCAGCTTGTTTACCCATTGTTACGTCCCCTGCTTTCACAGTATCCGTAGCGGTAACAGATCTAACATTAAGATCTTTCTTTAATTTAAGAGCAATCTTAGTATCATCACCAGTTTGAGTAATTTCTGTAGTAATGTTGTCATCACCGTTTACAGTTACTTTAGAACCTAATTTATTCGTTTTTTCATCGTCATTATCCGCGTTAAAACGAAGGCCTTTATTGATAAGGTCTGTTTTAGTATTATCAATTTTATTATTTAAATCATTCTTGGTATTCGTAATTTGGTCACCAAGATCTTGCTTAACTTGATGTAATTGACCGCCGTTTACAGCATCTTTAGAGTTTTGTGCTACATCGCCGTTAGCAACATTCGTTACCTTTTGGTCATTTGCATTGATACCATTTGGAGATACATAATTCTTACCATCTACGGTCAAACCGCCGTTATTGATAGTAGTATTACCAGCTGTAACGCTATCCAAACCAGTCAATGTTTTAGCCAATTTCACATTCAATGTGCCAGTACCATCGGATACAACACCGATATTGTTGTCAGACAATGTACCTGTAGCACCGCCTTTAACAGCAACCGTATCACCTAATTTCTTATTGATTGTTGTACCGGAGTCCCCATCAAAGTTCAAACCTTTTTCAATAGTTTTATTGATAGTAACGATATCACCAGCATTCTTTGCGATATTTTGCGTATTATTAGCAATATTACCGGCATTTGTTGTGATATTTTGTTTGTTATCAGCGATTGCTTGTTTATTTTTATCGATTTGATCCTTATTGGTATTAACTGTATCGTTAACCTTTTTCAATTGATCTTCTGTAGCAGCGCGACCAGGAACAGCCACAGGATTGGCTACATTCCAATCTGTATTTTGAAGACCTGTTACATGACCTGCATTACCATCTACAGTTACAGGATGTGCAGTACCAACATTGATTGTATTGCCTAATCCAACAATATATTCCTTACCACCTGCTGCATTTGTACCTTCTGTTACAGTTACATTTGCATCTTTTGCTTTCACAGTAGGCGCTTTATCGATAGAGTTAATCGCATTTTGTAATTGACCATAGTTAACCGCATCATTAGAGTTAGTACCATCAGCTACATTGGTAATCTTTTGGTTGTTCGCATTGATACCGTTTGGAGATACATAATTTTTACCATTTACGGTCAAACCGCCGTTATTGATAGTAGTACCACCAGCTGTAACGCTGTCCAAACCAGTCAATGTTTTAGCCAATTTAATATTTAGCGTATCAGTTCCGTTGGAAACGACACCGATATTGTTATCTGTCAATTTAGTTGCGTCGGTTACACCGCCCACAACATTAGTCTGTTCGCCTAATTTACGAGTGAATTTATTGTCTGCAGCTGCTGCAGCTTTTACATCGCCTGCATAGGATACGCCTTTTTCTACTTCCGTTTTAACTGCAAACAATTGGCTACCATTGATAGCATCAGTGGATGTAGCAGAAATACGACCGGCCGCTACATTAGTAACAGTCCGTTCCATACCTGCCTTGCCTACACTTACTGTGGAAGCAGGATTTGTGCCTGCAAAGTTATGAGTTGCCCCATTGATTGTTGCAGAAGGAGTAGCCACAGCCGCTGCTGTTTCAGAGCCATTACCGATAGCTACGGCATTGTCATTAGCTACTTTTGTATTATTACCAAGTGCCAAACCATTATTAGCCGTCACTGAAGCACTGTTACCTAGAACCATGCCATTATCACCGGAAATAGTAGAGTTACTACCTACTGCATAGGAATTATCCGTTGTAATGGTGTTTTTATAACCAAACGCACCCGCCGTATTACCTTTAACCGTACCTGCAGTAACCTTTTTAATTTTATCGCCATTAGCTTCTGTAATTTCTGTAACAGTAGCAGTCCCTACCGTATTGTCACTACCGATAGCATATGCATTATTACCGTAAACCTTATTACCTTTACCAAGAGCACCTGCGGATGCACCAGATAAAGCGGCATTCGTCATATCAAAGCCCACTGTATTTGTATCGCCGAGAGCTGTGGATTTCTCCCCATAAGCACCAGCCTGACTACCAATAGCAAGAGAGTTATTCCCCCAGCTACGAGCCATAGCACCAATAGCGGAGCTAGCCACACCTTTTGACAAGGAGTTAGCACCGATAGCATTAGAACCCGTGCCTAAAGACTGCGTCATCATACCAATAGCAAGGCTGGCATTTCCGATAGATGCAGTATTTACATAGTTCTTACTATCATTAAGAGCTGCTGTACCCAATCCACCTGGATGCAACGCAGCCACTTCACGGTTAAAGTTTTTCTGCGTACCTGGCACCGCTAAATCAGGAATAGCCTTATATAAATCAGGCTTTGCCTGATCGATATCATCACCGCCGATAGCGATAGAAGACTGACCAATAGATCTTACATCACCGCCGATAGCCACAGATTGTGTGCCATATACCTTCGCTACGCTACCGATAGCTACAGATTGTGAAAACAGCTGTCCATCACCATCAGCAGTAGCATTTCTTCTAATTATATTAGCTTCTGCTGCAGCACCGATGACTACGTCACCACGAGAACCGTAAGAAGCGGCTTCTGCACCCATTACAACTGCACCGGATCCAGGTTGTTGATGATACTTGGAAATCGTGCTCTTCGCTTGACGACCTATTACAATATCGCCATTTTCCTTTGCAACTGACCCTTGACCGATAGCAATAGTACCCGCAGGATATGGAACCTTCACTCGTTGTTGACCTTCAGCCTTTGCACCATTACCGATGGCGATACCATTTTCACTTGTCGCTAATGTAGTCGCGTCATTACCTACAGCCACAGACTTAGCACCTGCGGATTTCGCATTATCACCGACGGCAACGCTATTGCTACCAGTAGCAGCCGCACCAGGACCTTGTATTACATTTGCTTCTGCAATTCCCGATACTAAACAACCCGTAATAGCAAAAGCACATAAAGCTGCACGGAAAGTAATGCTCGTTCTTGCAGAATTCACACTAGCTTTACCGCCACCACTCTTAACTAACTCAGATACTACAACGTAGCAATTTTTAGCTTTACTCCAAATTACATTATAAATTCGATTCATGTTATTCCTTTCTCACGAACTACCGATTCTACCGGTTACGCATTCTGTTTATAGCCTCATATAAAAACAAAATAAAAGAAGAAGTAATAGACATAAAAAAATCATCTACACTTCTAACATAAAAAATAGTACTCAATACTATAGTTTAAGTACTATTACGTATATCTTTTCCTTTAAGATACTCACTCTAGTGACCACTATATCAAAAATATTCAATATTGTAAACAACTTTTTCATGTTTCATTCATTTTTATAGTTTATTTAATAGATTTAAAAAATAAGATAGAAATTCTTCATCTTTTCTATATATTTATGGAATTAAATTTACATATTCATATATGAGAGATTTAGTCTATGTATGACAAAAGCCGAGGCAGTTTGTGCCTCGGCTTTCACCATTTATATAGTCTAAATTTTATTGAATTGTGGGCGCATTAATCGCTTTGCGAAGGTCCACTGTGTGAAGTTCGTCCATCGCAGGAGCCATTTTTTCGTCCACAGGTTTCACGCGATTATTACCGTCTTTCATAGCTTCGTTCAAGCTGAAGATAACCATTTCGTTCATATAGAAACGCAATTCGTCATCATGTACATTGGCTGTATTGCGATCCAAGATATCGATGATTTGTTGCGCAT
>OGZY01001252.1_pt1 | contig 11008 bp, 10 predicted proteins | sample 1576911 | NCBI WGS metagenome assembly OGZY01 (sample SAMEA3541488, study PRJEB24748) | human gut metagenome | biome: human gut; feature: human-associated habitat; material: faeces | place: China | collected 2012 | reverse complement strand
CAACGGGAGCCTTTTCGTCTGTGAGAGGAGCTGAATGGATTGTCTTTTACCGGAAATATGCCTGCGACACTTTTTTGGGAATGCCTGCTGCGTATTTTTCTGGCCGCGCTGTGCGGGCTTGTGATCGGCTTTGAGCGCAAAGCCCGCCTGAAGGAAGCGGGCGTGCGCACGCATCTGATCGTAGCGTTGGGCGCGGCGCTTATCACCATCGTTTCCAAATACGGTTTTTTTGACCTTGCACTGTTTGCCGAGGGCATCAAGGCAGATCCCACGCGTATTGCGGCCCAGATCGTGAGCGGGGTCGGCTTTCTGGGCGCGGGAATGATATTCATGCGGCACAGGACGCTTACCGGCCTTACAACGGCTGCGGGCATCTGGACGACGGCAGGCATCGGGATGGCGGTGGGCTGCGGGCTTTACGCGGTGTCTCTTTTTTCCACGGCGCTCGTCGTTCTTACGCAGCTGATGCTGCACCGGGATTACCGCTGGACGCGCGCGCCCGGATGTACGGCTGTGTGCCTGCGCACGCAGCCGGGCCCGTCCGGTCTGCGGCAGGCGCTGGCGGCCCTGGATGAGATGCAGGTGCAGGTGATAAACCTGGAGGCGAGCCACAAGCGCAGCGGCGTGCATTACGAGCTTTTTGTGCGGCTGCCGCCCGGCCTTGCGCAGGAGCGCCTGGGCGCGCAATTGGCGGCACTGGAAGAAGTTACCTACGTGGATATATGAAAGGAGAGGCTACGCATGCGTATGACCGTATATGGAAATAACGCCACCTGCCCGGAGGCGGACGGCGCTTGCTCCTGTTTTTTGATCGAGGCGGAAGGCAGAAGGATATTGCTCGATATGGGGAACGGGAGCCTTGCCAAGCTGCAGAAAGACGTCGATCTCGCCGCGCTTGACCTGATCGCCATCAGCCATCTGCATTTTGATCATTTCGGAGACCTGTTCTGCGCGAAATATCAGCTCGAGTCCCGGCGGGCCTGCGGCGAGGCCATCCCCAGGATACCTCTGCTCACGCCGCGCCTTCCGGCGTGGGCACGGGCCGAGCTGTGCACCAACGATGTGTTTGAGCCGCATGTTATTGAGGACGGGCTGCGGTTCCGGATGGGAGACGTGGCGCTGGAGTTTATCGGCACGGTGCATCTGGTCGAATCCTATGGCGTTCGGTTGAAGGCGGAGGGAAGGACGCTGGCCTATTCGGGCGACGCGGGTGTGTGTCCGCAGCTTGCGCGCGTCGCCGCGGGCGCGGACCTGTTTTTGTGCGAGGCGACGCTGACGGAAGGGCCGTGTGCGGAAGAGGGACATCATCTGCGCGCCGCCACGGCGGGGCGTCTGGCTGCGGAAAACGGAGCAAAGCGCCTGCTGTTGACGCACTACCATACACCGCAGGCGCAGACTGTCCTGCGGGAGGCCCGCGCATATTTTGAACGCACAGAACTGACAGCCATAGGCAAAACCTGGGAGGTGGATTAAAGGGGACGGCCGCGTGTACGGCCTCGAATTGAAAAACGTTCTGCTTGTCCGGTGCACAGGCGTATGATAAAATAGAAACAGCCTTTGGGTTGTGTGGACCGGGCGGTCCGCATAGACGTTTTATGGCTTTGCGGTACAAAGCTGCAAGAGCAGGAACGGGGAGGGACACGCATGGCGCGGAAAAGATGCGTACTTCGATGGGGCGCCGCCGTGGGACTGTACTGGGCCGCCTGTGCGGCCCACGTTTGGCGAACAGGCGGTCTTTTGGCACTGGGGCTGGCGTGGAATATGCTGTTGGCGCTGCTGCCGCCGTGTTTTGCCTGCGCTGCCGGGCGCTGCCGCCTTTGGGCGGGACGTGCGGCGCTCGCTGTGCTGTGGCTGCTGTTTTTACCCAACACATTTTACATGCTCACGGATCTGATCCATACACCGCAAAAGATGGAATGGGTAAACGCGGCGGATTGGACGGTGCGCCACAGCGAAAACGTGTCCGACTGGCTGCTGACGCTTCTGCTGGGCACGGGCGCCGTGCTGGCGGTGCTGCTGGGCCTGGAGGCCATGCGCGTATTCCGTGTATATTGCTGCGTCCATTGGCCGCGGCCCGCAGTATGGGCCGGCGGCGGGGCGGTGCTGTTGCTGTGCGGCTTCGGAATGTACATCGGGCGTTTTTTGCGGCTGAACAGCTGGGATATATTGCATCCGCTGGCGCTGCTGCGGCGCGTTTGGGCTTCAATGGATGCGTTTCAGCTGCAAGTTACCCTGCTGTTTGCAGGAGCGGTTTTTTTGCTGTGGCTTGCATACAGTGCGCTGCGGCCTGTGGACGGGGAGAAGCAGGAGAATAAGGAATCAGATGCATTGTCAACTTATAATTAAAAATGAGTTGACAATGCGTTTTTTTTCGTTTATAATAAATCCAGACACCTTTTCTGCAGAAAGAAGTGTACCGGACAATGACAACCAAAGAACGAATTTTGGCGCTGCTGGAGGAGAACCGCGGCACGCCGCTCTCCGGCGAGGTGCTGGCGGAAGAGCTGGGCGTTTCCCGTACGGCGGTATGGAAGGCCATCAAGGATCTGCAAAAGGCCGGGCATGCCATCGCCGCCGCGCAGAACAGAGGCTATACGCTGGATACGGACAGCGAGGTGCTGTCCGAGCAGGGCGTGCGGCTGTTTTTGCGGAACAAATCGCTCAACCTCGTGGTGGCACAGGAGCTGGAATCCACCAATCTCACGGCAAAGCAGATGGCTGCCGCGGGCGCGCCGCACGGCACGCTGGTGGTGGCGGATTCCCAGACCGCGGGCCGCGGGCGGAGGGGGCGCAGCTTTGCGTCGCCGCCGGGCACGGGGCTCTACCTCTCAATGGTGCTGCGCAGTGCGCTGCCCATGCAGAGCGCGGTGCTTGTCACCAGCGCCGCGGCGGTGGCGGTGTGCCGTGCCGTGGAGCGCGCGGCGGGCAAGCGGCTGGACATCAAGTGGGTGAACGACCTGTTTTACCGGGGCAAAAAGTGCTGCGGTATCCTGACGGAGGCGGCGGCGGACGTGGAAACGGGCGGCGTAGACTATCTGGTGGTGGGCATCGGGCTGAATCTGCTTCCGCCGGAGGGCGGCTGGCCGGAGGAACTGGCGGAGATCGCTGCGGCCGTTTTCACCCCCGGTGAGCACGTGGGGCGCTGCCGCATTGCTGCGGCCATTGCGGATGAGCTTCTGGCCCTTTGCACCGCGCTGCCGGATACGTCTTTCATGGCGGAATACCGCGCGCGCAACCTGGTGCCCGGCCGGGACGTGGACGTCATTCAAAACGGCGAACGCCGGCCGGCCCATGCCCTTGCCATCACCGACGACGGGCATCTGCTGGTGCGTCTGCCTGGCGGCGGGCAGGAGGAGCTTTCGTTCGGGGAAGTCAGCATCCGGTTTCAATAAAGCCGGGACGCAGCGGCACGGTGAAAAATGAAACTGCCGTTCCGCGGCCGGCACATGCCTTGTGCCCGCCGCGCGGCATTGCGGAAAAAGAGGGAATGACATGAAACGGAAAATTGCGACAAAGGACCTTGTTTTGACCGCGCTGTTTGCGGCGCTTACCGCTGTGCTGGCGCAGATCCAGCTTCCCATCGGCCCGGTGCCGTTCAACCTTGCGGTGTTCGGCGCGTTTTTGGCGGGCATGCTGCTTGCGCCTGCATGGGCCGCGGCCTCCATGGGGGTATACATGCTTCTGGGCGCGGTGGGAATCCCCGTGTTCGCGGGTTTTATGGGCGGCCCTGCCGTGCTTTTGGGCAAGACGGGCGGTTATGTGATTGGATACATTTTCATTGCTCTGGCCACAGCGCTGGCCGTCAAACATTCGGGCAAGCTGCCTGTGATCGGGGCCGCAATGCTGGCGGGGCTGCTCGTCTGTTACGGGTTCGGCACTGCGTGGTTCATGGCCGTCACCGGGGCGGATCTTGTTTCGGCGCTGGGCTGGTGCGTGCTGCCGTTCATTGTGCCGGACGTGTGCAAGGGCGTGCTTGCGTGTGTTCTGGGCCGCCTGCTGGCGGGCCGTCTGGCAAAAGCGGGCGTAGCGTAAGGGCCCTGCGGGAAGCAAAATTCCGAAACCGGATAGACCAAGCGGAGCCGCATATCCTGACAGGATATGCGGCTCCGCTTTTGCGCCTTGTGCTTCGTAGTCGGCGGCTCAATGCTTTTTGCGCCGCCCGTCAGGGGAAAGCGAGGTGGGGGCACCGCTGTTTTTCTCTGTTTTAGAAGGCGGCACGCTTTCCGCAGGCACCGGCTCTTTTGGTTCCGTCTGTGCGGCTGTTTCGGAAGGAGAACCGGCGGCTGCGGCTGCTTTATCGGAAAAGGCCGCAGCTTCGCCGTACGGGGAACAGCCGTCCGTACCGTCCGGCCTGCCGGAGGCGTGTGCGTTTTTCACTGCGCTGGACGTGCCTGCGGGTGCTTTTGGCACAGGCGCGGTGTCCGGGATGCCGGTGGAGACGCCGCACGGTTCCGGTGTTTCCGGCGCTGCGGCGCACGCCCCGCGGGCCTTGTTCGTATCCGCACCGGATACGTCTGCGGGCGTACAGGGCAGTGCATCCGGCTCCGCCGCATGCTCCGTATCTCCGCCGTCGTTTTCGCCGCAGGTCTCCGCTGTTCCGAACACCTCCATCCTGGCGGCAGGCGCGGCGCCATTTCCCGCGGCCGCGCTGCCCGGAAAGGTGAGCGTCACGGTGAACGTGTCGCCCTGTACGCCGACCTCCAGCCCCCCGCCGAAATTCTGCATGAAGGACTGCGCGATGGAAAGCCCCAGGCCGCTGCCTTCGGTGGTGCGGCTGGCGTCTCCCCGCACAAAGCGCTGGAGCACGTCGTCCGGGGCGAAGTTCATTTCGTAGGACGCGGTGTTCGTCAGCGTCAGGCGGGTGGCGATGTCGCCCCGGGAGACCTCCAGATAAATGCGCGTGCCCACCAGCGAATAGCGCAGCGCATTGTCCAGGATGTTTTGCAGCACGCGGTACAGCTTGCCGCTGTCCGCCTGCACGATGGCGCTCTCCGGCATTGTCGCCTTTACCGGAACGCCTGTATGCCGGATGGAGTCGTTCATATCACCCAATGTCTGGCGCACGGCCATTACAAGGTCCAGCGGTTCGATGGCCAGCGCTTCGCTGCCGCTGGTGGCCTTGGCCAGCGTGAACAGGTCCGCCACAGTGGTGGCCAGCCGTTCGGACTTCTGCCGCAGGATGAGCACATAGTCCCGTGTCCCGGCGGGCAGGTCGTCCTGCTTTTCCAGAAGGTCCAGATAGCCGATGATGCTTGTGAGGGGCGTTTTCAGGTCGTGGGAGACATTTGTGATGAGGTCCAGCTTCATGCGTTCGCTTTTCATCTGGGCAGCCACGCTTTCCTGCAGATGGGCGCCGATGTCCGATACGGCCTTGGAAGCAGCGTACAGGCTGCTGTCCTCGGGAACGCAGACAGGCGCGGGGTCGCCCTTTGCGGCAATATCAAGCTGGCGCAGAAGTGCGTCGAAGCTCTGTGCGTCCCGATAAGAGCGCCATACAAGATATCCGGCGCCTGTCGTCACCACAAAAATGGCGAACATGGCGAAGGCGGTATAGCGCCCTGAGCCGAACCAACGCGCATTGCCTACGCCCAGAAGCTGATTGCTGAGAATGAGATAGGAAAGCACCACAAGCCCGGCCATGACTCCGCACACCCACAAAATACGATAGACCCACGCACGCCCGGCGGGATAATGGACGTTGAGATGGTTCTCGCCCGTGAGGATGCTCCGCAGCGCGCGCCCGGCAAAGCGCGCCGCCCGGCAAAGCGTTGGCCAGACGCGGGCCAGCAGGCTGTCGGCGATGAGACGCCCGGCCTTCCATTTGCGCGCCAGCGCCAAAAGGCACAGCAGCATCACGCCGCCGCCCGCGGTGCCGATGCCCGCGATGACCACATCCACAGCGCCCAGAGACAGCCCGAGCGCCATTCCCAGCAGAGGAGTGAACAGGATCACCGCAGCCACCACCTCGGTGGGCAGCGCGCCGGATTCTCCTAAAAAAATGTCATCCGAGCCCTGTACGCGCCCGGTGCGCACGAACAGGAACACCGTGCAGCCAATGCACACCGCACAGCTCAGCAGCAAAAGCAGGATCCCCATTGCGCCGGAAAAATTCGGGCATATCACAAATGCCAGCACAGGGTTCGTCGCCAATACCAGCGCAAACGCCGCCATCTGCCCAAACGACGCTTTATTGCGCCTTTTCCATCTTGTATCCAAGTCCCCACACCACCTTCAGATATTTGGGATTTTTCGGGTTGATCTCGATTTTTTCGCGGATGCGGCGGATGTGTACCATCACGGTGTTTTCCACGCTGAAGCCAGGCTCGTTCCACACCCGTTCGTAGATCTCCTCCGCGTTGTAAACGCGGCCGGGGTTCTGCATCAGCAGCGCTACGATGCGGTATTCCGTGGCCGTCAGACGCACGGGCGCGCCGTCCACGGTCAGCTGCTTTTCGTCCAGGTCCAGCGAAAGGCCGCCCAGCGTCACCACATTTTCCCGGGCGGGCGCGCCCGCCAGCGTGCCCAGCGCCAGATAGCGGCGCAGCATTGCTTTCACGCGGGCCACCAGCTCCATGGGATTGTAGGGCTTGGTGATGTAATCGTCCGCGCCGATGGCCAGCCCCGCGATCTTATCGGCGTCCTCGGTCTTGGCGCTCAGCAGCAGGATGGGCACGTTCTTTTCCTTGCGGATCTGCATGGTGGCGGAAAGGCCGTCCATGCGCGGCATCATCACGTCCAAAATCATCAGCTGCACATCGTGGGTGTGCAGCGCGTCCAATGCCTCCAGTCCGTCGTAGGCGCGCAGCACGGTGTAGCCCTCCAGCTCCAGCAGCGCCGCAATGGCTCCTACGATCTCACGGTCGTCGTCCACGACAAGAATTTTTGTCTGTTCCATATCCGCATCCTCCCGTTGCTTGTATGATACCGCCCGATTATAAATTCCGGCAGGGGAAAACCCTTACGATTTCCTTAAAAATACGCCTTGTCACAAAAACACCGCCCATCGCAGGATAGGCGGTGTTTTCGCAGTTATTCTGCCGGCGCGGAAGCCGGGTCCGTGGTTGTGCTTTCCGAGGCGGAACCGCTCTGTGCGGGTGCCACGCTCTCGGGCAGAGCCGAGGCCACATTATCCATCACCTGGTCCTGCGGGGCAACAGGCGCCTGCGCTCCACCGGAAGAGACGGAACCCGTCTGGCTCTCTGCTTTCATCTCGCTTTCGGTAATGGCTGTCAGGTAATACGCGTCGCCGCTTCTCGTAAAGATATAATCCATATATTTCGCCGGTTCCAGCTTGGTGGGGTCGAACACGATCTCGCCGCTGCCGTACAGGTCCAGATAGCCGACGGTCACGCGCTTGGTGCTGCCTTCGCGCCGGATCTGCATCACGCGCGGCGAATAGTTGCCGTTCACGCTGGTGATGGGCAGCAGGTAGGCGTTCTTTTCCGGCACATACTGGAACGTCAGCCCGTTGTCGGTGAAGGTCTCGTAATTGAAATGAAAATCCGGCCCGTACAGCGAGGCCACGGCGCGGTCGATATCCAGTGTGGGCAGGTACATCGCGCCCACCTCGTCGCGCTCGTAGGTGTCCAGACTGTCGCTGTTTTGCTGGATAACGGACCAGATGGCCGCGTCCAGCAGGCGCGCGCGGTTTGCGCTTTCCAGTGAATCAAAAGGCTCCGGGTCCAGCGAGACAAGCGTTTGCAGCCGCAGCTCGAATTCCTCTTTTTCCTCGGTGTCGTCGAACAGGCTGGCTGTCAGGCGCACGCCGCCGGAAATGACGCTTGCCAGCCCAATGACGACCAGGACACACACCACCGCGCCCAGCACCTGCCGCAGCCTGCGGCGGCGGCGCAGCGCGTGGCGCGCCTTTTCGGCTTCGTTTGAAGTTGCCATATCGGTACTCTCCTTGCTGAAAGCGGGGCGTTCAGCGCACTTGTCCGTTGCCCCGGATGATATATTTGTAGCTGGTCAGCTCGGCCAGGCCCATCGGCCCGCGCGCGCCCAGCTTCTGCGTGGAAATGCCCATTTCACAGCCCAGCCCAAATTCGCCGCCGTCCGTAAAGCGCGTGGAGGCGTTCACATATACGGCGGCCGAATCCACGGCTGCGCAGAATGCGTCCGCCGCGGCGGCGTCTTCGGTGACGATGGCCTCGCTGTGGCCCGTGGAGTGGGCCGCGATGTGCGCCGCCGCGTCCTGCACGCTGTCCACGACCTTTACGGCCAGGATGTAATCCAGAAATTCGGTGTCGAAATCCTCCGGCCCGGCGGGCGTGCCGGGAATGACGGCCGCGGCGCGGGGGCAGAGCCGAAGCTCCACCTGTTTACCGGCCAGACGCGCGGCCAACGCGGGCAGGAACGCTTCTGCAACGTCCCGGTGAACCAGGCAAACCTCGGCGGCGTTGCACACGGACGGACGGCTCGTTTTCGCGTTGTATACGATGTCCAGGGCTTTTTGCAGGTCGGCCGCGGCATCCACATAAATATGGCAGATACCCGTGCCTGTTTCGATGCAGGGCACCTTGGCGCTGTCCACGCAGGCGCGGATGAGGCCCTTGCCGCCCCGGGGAATCAGCAGGTCCACAAAGCCGCAGGCCTCCATCAGGTGGGCGGCACTGGCGCGGGAGGTATCCTCCACCAGATTCACCAGCGTGCCGGGCGCTCCGCAGTGCTCCAGCCCCGCGCGCAGCGCGGCGACAACGGCTGTATTGGAGCGGATGGCCTCCTTGCCGCCGCGCAGGACGCATACGTTGCCGCTCTTCAGGCAGAGCGCGGCGGCGTCCGCCGTCACATTGGGGCGGCTCTCGTAGATAATGGCAATCACGCCCATGGGCACGCGAACCTTGCGGATGACGAGCCCGTTGGGCCGGGCTGTCTCGCTGAGGAGCTCGCCCACCGGGTCCGGCAGGGCGGCGACGGCGCGCATGCCCTCGGCCATGCTTTCCACGCGCGCGGGCGAGAGAGAGAGACGGTCGATCATGACAGGGGCGATCACGCCGCGCGCGGCCTCCACATCCGCGGCGTTGGCCGCGAGGATATTATCGGCGTGGTCCAGCAAAGCCTGGGCCATGGCCTCCAGCAGACGGTTTTTCTCAGCGGTGGAAAGTGCGGCCGCGGCCGGTTTTACGGCGCGGGCGGCGCAAAGCAGATCGGCGGTGGTCATGTCGGTTTCCTCCTTTAAAACGGGACGTTCAATGGGCGCGGCGCGTCAGGCCTGGGCATTCCCCAGAAAGCGTGTGCCCACCGGCTTTCCCTCAACGATGTCGTACAGGCAAAGCGGGTCCGCGCCGTTGGCAATGACCATGGGGATGCCCTGCTGTGTCACACGGCGCGCGGCGCGCAGCTTCGTCACCATGCCGCCCGTGCCCTGGCCGGAGCCCGCGCCCCCCGCCAGCGCCTCAATGTCCGGCGTGATGGCGGCGACCTCACGGATGAGCACCGCGTTCGGGTCTTTGTGCGGGTCGGCGGTGTACAGGCCCTCGATGTCGCTGAGCAGCACCAACAGGTCCGCTTCAACGCTGACGGCCACAATGGAGGCCAGCGTATCGTTGTCGCCCAGGGTGGAGACCTCTGCGATCTCAGCTGTGGAAACCGTGTCGTTTTCGTTGATGACAGGAATGGCGCCCAGCTGCAGCAGGCGCTGGAGGGTCGTTTCCACGTTGTGGCGGCGCATTTTGTCCTCGATGTCCGCCGCCGTGAGCAGCACCTGCGCCACGGTGTGGTTGTATTCGGTAAACAGCTTGTCGTAGGTGTACATCAGCTCGCATTGGCCCACGGCCGCGGCGGCCTGCTTGGTGGCCATGTCCGAGGGGCGCGCCCCGAGCTGCAGCTTGCCCACGCCCATGCCGATGGCGCCCGAGGAAACCAGCACGATCTGGTGCCCGGCATTCTGCAGGTCCGCCAATGTTTTGCACAGTGTTTCCACCAGGCGGATGTTCAGACATCCGGTTTTGTGGGCAAGCGTGGAAGTGCCCACCTTTACGACGACTCGCATCAAAAAAGCCCCCAACCCATTCATACTTTCCCCAGCACGGGCCGAATCTACCCGCGCGCACAGCCGTGCTGCCGCGTAAGCGCACAGGGTGCGCCCAGCCGCGGCAGCGGCGGTTTTGGGGTTATTATAGCATGACGCCGCGAAGCGGTTCCAACAAAACCGCACGTGCTGCGGTTTTGCATGCTGCAATGTTCCCAAAACCACGCGCGGGAGCGCGGGAGCGCACAGAGTGCGCCCAGCCGCGGCAGCGGCGGTTTTGGGGTTATTATAGCATAAAAAAACCCGGAAAGCAAAAAATCCTTTGACGGAGGGCGGAATACTTATTATAATGAGCTGTAAGCGGCAGCAAGGCAGCTTATGCATTATAAAAGTAATGTAGAAAGAGGTGTCCGCCATGCGCCGGATGAACATGAACACGGCAGGAGCGGCGCGCATTGGCGCCGCCGGTTTTATGAACGGACAAAGAGCGGGACGGGATGCGCCGCTGTACGGCGGCACGCCCCATGAAGGAGAATTATGACGGAAGAACCAATCAAAGTAGTATTGTTTGCCGCGGACTGCGGCGGATATGACATTGAGCGCAGCATGGAAGAGCTGGCCGCCCTGGCACAGGCAAACGGCATGGAAGCCGTGGCGGAGGTGGTGCAGAAGCGTGAAACGCCGGAGGCGGCCACATTTTTGGGCGAAGGCCGCCTGGCCGAGGGCCGTATGCTGTGCATCAACCTGGGCGCGGAGTGCGCCGTGTTCGACGCCGAGTTGTCCGGCAGCCAGATCCGGAATCTGGAGGAGCTGCTGGAGGTGCAGGTCATAGACCGCACCATGCTGATTTTGGAGATATTCGCAAGCCGGGCCGTGACGAATGAAGGCAAACTGCAAACGGAGCTTGCCACGCTGCAGTACCGTCTGCCCCGTCTGGCGGGCCTTGGCGCCAGCCTGTCCCGTCAGGGCGGCGACGGGGGCGGCGGTTCAGGATGTCGGCAAAGCGGACGGGAGTTTCGGAGAGGTCGTTCCGTTCCC
>OGZY01001248.1_pt1 | contig 11024 bp, 8 predicted proteins | sample 1576911 | NCBI WGS metagenome assembly OGZY01 (sample SAMEA3541488, study PRJEB24748) | human gut metagenome | biome: human gut; feature: human-associated habitat; material: faeces | place: China | collected 2012 | reverse complement strand
CAACCCCTTTGGCAGGTGTAACATTTGATTGTTATAATGCACAGGGGCATTTAATTGATACAGGTACCACAGATGAATCTGGTATTTGGGAACCGAATATTACGGAGTCTGGTACCTATACGGTAGTAGAACGCTCTACCAATAATAGATATCAGCTGACTGAGCCAACCACTTTGGTCATTACGGTAGAGCCGGATCAAACAGCAACAGCAACATTCCGTGATTATCCACCACACATTGTTACTTCTGAAAAGGAAGATGCTGAAACAGGTGAACCTATTCCCGGCGTACAGCTTGAAATCGTACAGATCGACGGCAAAGGTGCTTGGAGAGCAACGGGCAAAACAGATGCAGTTGGGAAAATCACATGGGAAGATGTACCTGACGGTACATATCTTGTAAGAGAAGTATCTACCGTAGAAGGATATATCTTGGATCAGACACCTCAGTATGTGACTGTAAGAAATGGACAGGCTCCTAGCCTGAAGTTCCTCAACAGCAAATTCCCTGGGCTGACTATCACCAAGATCGACCAGCAGACAGGCGAAGTCATTACTGATCCAGCTACTTTCAAAGTAGAACAGGTAGATGGCAGCTACACAACCACAGTTACAACAGAAAATGGTGTTGCTACACTGAAAAATGTACCCGTTGGTACTTATAATATCACAGAAGTAACTGCACCTGAAGGATACGCATTGGGCGATTGCCCTCAGACCGTATATCTTGGCAAAGACAAGAATATTCAGGTGGTTATGAAAAATCTGAAAAAACCTGTGCTTACCATCGAAAAGATCGACGGACAGACAGGTGATGCAGTACCAGGAACCAAGTTTGAAATTAAGAAATCCGATGGAACTTTGATCGGTACCGTAACAACAGGTGCAGATGGTAAAGTAACAGTTGGTATGGACGGTGGCGAACTTGGATACCTCGATCCCGATGTTTATACCGTAACAGAAGTTTTTGTACCAGAGCCTTATGTGCTGGCAGGTGAGCATCAGGACATCAGACTGAATGCAGGTGATAGCAAGTCCTTGTTATTTGCAAACCTTGAAATGCCTAGTATCACAGTTGAAAAATACGACGAAGAAACAGGAGAAAAATTGCCTGGCGCGCAGTTTGCTATTTATGAGCAGGCAGACACCGCACGCCCAGTTGTGGAAGGCATGACTGACGAAAACGGTAAATTTTCCTCTGGTTACATCAAACCAGGTACTTATGTGGTCAAAGAACTGAATCCACCTCCTGGATATATGTTCTCTGATAAAACAAGCCCTGACAGAGTGATTGTTGCGAAACCTGGCGATGGTGAAATCATCGTGAAGGTAGACAATATCAAATTGCCGGAGCTGACCATCAAGAAAATCGACTCTGTGACCAAAGAGCCGATTGCGGGGGTTGTGTATGAAGTCAAAGAAGTGGATGATACCAGCGTACAGCCTACAACGGCTACTACCGATGAAAATGGTACGATTGTAATTCCTGGGCTAAAGGCAGGTACATATGAAATCACTGAGATTTCTACGCCGAAACCCTATATTTTGAACAGTACACCGCAAAGAGTCAAACTGGAAGCAGGAGATCATAAAACATTGATGTTTGAGAACATCAAATACCCTACATTGATCATCGAGAAAACAGACTATACGACCAATAAAGGTATTCCAAACACCACATTCAAGATCGAGCATGAGGAAGACGATGGTGCAATTACAACAGTTGGTACATTCAAAACTGACGAAAATGGAAGAATTAAACTGCCATATGTAGAACCAGGTTGGTATATCGTAACAGAAACGATTCCAGCACAGGGTTACCAGAAACCGACAAACCCTGTAACTCGTATTTACTTGAATCCTGGCGATAACTCTTATCTAAAGGATGATAATATCGCAGGTGGTGGCGGTACTGGTGGCACAGGCGGCGGTACAACCACCGAAGGTATTGAAATCACCAGTGGAAATGATTACGAAGTGGTAGACGGTATCGTAAACTATCCTCTGAACAGTTTGGTCATCAAGAAAGCAGACGCCAATACAGGTGAAATGCTGGATGGTGCAACCTTTGAAGTATTCCGAATCACAGGGGAAACAAGTGGTCAAAACGGCAAGCTGATTTGTACAGCAACTACAGACAACTCAGGTGTTATTGTTATTACCGGTCTGGAAGCAGGTGCTTATGCGGTCAGAGAAACAAAAGCACCAAACAATTACATCATCGCAGAAACAGATATGCAGACAGTTAATATGAAAGCAGACGGAACATCTGTTGTGGAAGTAGTATTCAGAAACTATCCTTACGGCTCCTTATTGATTACAAAGGTTGATGCAGTAACAAACAAACCTTTATCAAATGCCAAGTTTAAGGTAACAACAGGCGATGGAACAGCTGTAGGAACAGGAAATGGCGTATTCACCACAGACAGTAATGGCGAAATCCTCATTCCAAACTTAAAACCAGACAGCTATGTAGTGACAGAAACAGAAGCACCGGAAGGTTATGTAAAAGACACAGAACCGCAGACCATCCAAATCGGAACAGACGGTGGAACTTATAAAGTGCAGTTCCAAAATCAGCCTATTGGCTCTCTTGTGATTTTAAAGAAAGATGCCGATAATGGTAATCCATTGTCTGGTGCACAGTTTAAAGTAACTACATCAAAAGGTGCTGTTGTAGGAACAAATAACGGCATATTTACCACAGACAGCAATGGCTCCATTACGATTTCCTACCTTGCTAAGGATAGTTATATCGTAGAAGAAGTAAAGGCGCCGGATGGCTACGTGTTGGAGGAGCAGTCCAAAACCATCGCGCTGGATTATGGCAAAACTTATACATTGGAGTTCACCAATAAAAAGATGACTTCATTGGTAGTAAAGAAAATTGACGCTGTGACAGGCGAACCATTGCCAGGTGCAAAGTTCTTCGTGGAGAAACAAAACGGGGAACACGTAGGTGAATATACCACAGATAATACCGGTACCATTCTGCTTCCGACACTTGATCCGGATTGGTATGTGGTAAGAGAAACAAAAGCGCCGGAAGGCTACATCCTGGACGAAACACCAAAAACAGTGGAGGTAAAAACGAATGTGCCAACGGTGGTAACATTTGAAAACAAACCGCTTTCGGGCATCAAAATCGTAAAAACCGATTCCGAAACAGGAGAACCGTTGGAAGGTGAATCCTTCTCAGTTTCTAAAATGAATGGCGAGAAAATCGGCACATTCAAAACAGATAAAGAAGGTATGGTCTATATCTCTGATTTGGAAGATGGCTACTACACTGTAACAGAAACAGAAGGATTGGAGAATTATCACTGGGACAAAGAACCGAAAACAGTTGAGGTTAAGTCTGGAAAGCAGACTATTGTAGAAGTGGAAAATCAGCCGTATTCTGGTTTGGTTATTGAGAAAACCAACAGCAGGACTGGCGACCCGATCGAAGGTGTAGAATTCCTTGTGACAAAATTCAACGGTGAGCAGATCGGATACTATGAAACAGATGAATCCGGTTTGATTGTCATTGAAGGGCTGGAAGAAGGCACATACTTGGTAAAGGAAACAAAAGAAGTCAAAGGTTATATCTTAGACAGCAAAGCCAAAGAAGTTGAAATCAAAGACGGCAAGAGAACAACATTAAAAGTGGAAAATGATCCAATGTCTTCTGTATTGATCCATAAAATCGATTCTGTCACAGGAGAAGGCATTCCAGGAGTAAAGTTCCTGTTATATGACAGTGACAATGAACCAATCGGTCAGTTTGAAACAGATGACGAAGGCTATATCTGGATCAGAAAAGAATTGCCGGAAGGCAAGTACAAACTCAGAGAATTAGAGCCTGCAGAAGGATATATCTCTGACAACAGCGAGAAAACATTCTATGTGCAGAAAGGCAGAACAACAGAAATCGAGTGGGAGAATACACCGGAAGTCGGTCAGATCGTTATTACAAAACGCTCTTCCGAGTTCAATGAACTGACAGGTCTTCCTGCCGGTTCTCCATTGTCTGGTGCAGTATTTGAAATCTATAACACCACAGGAAATCTGGTAGATAAGATTTCTTCCGGCAGCAATGGTGTTGCGGCATCAAAAGGTTTGCCTGTAGGTGTCTACACCATCAAAGAAGTATCTGCACCAAGATATTACGCTTTGAATGATAAAACACTTTTGGCAGAAATCAGGCACAACGGTGATATCGTCAGATTTGAAGTGCTGAACAGCAGCATTTCTTTGAACTTGACTATTCAGAAAAAAGGACCAAATGCCGCATCTCCTGGACAGACCATCCAGTATGACATTTATGAAGTGCAAAACGGTTCCACCGGCACTTTGGAAAACTTCTATATTCATGACAGGATTCCAACAGATGCCACAAGAGCGTTGAAGATTGTTACAGGCACATATTCCGAAAGAATGTATTATAAGATCACTTATAAAACGAACTACAGGGATTATCGTGTGCTTGCGGAAAATCTTCTGACAAAGAACAGCTATGAATATAGCCTCCATCCAAATGTACTTGGCTTGGCAAATGGGGAATATGTAACAGATGTGCGTCTGGAATTCCCGAAGGCAAGCCCTGGTTTTAAGATGCTTGAAAATATGTCTGTATTCTGTCAGGTAATGCCGAATATGCCGAAAGATTACCGTATCGTCAATAGAGCAGATGTTGGCGGAAGATACGGCAACGAATGGGAAAGCGCAAAAACCAGCTGGAACATAACGGTGTGGACTGTGAATACACCGCCGGTAACGCTTCCCAAAACAGGTTATTAAAAATATGATTTCTGGGGCAGTCTTCAGGCTGCCCCTTTTCTATGAAAGGAGAGAAGAACAATGGCAGTAAGATGGAAAAGGGTATTTTTGCTGACAGTGGTTGTGCTTATGGCAGTGATTATATTTGCACCGCCAGTATTTGCGGCACCGGATAGTGGTCAGGTTTCCACAGCCATTGAAAGCACTTGGAAAACAGCAGCAACACAGATTAAAACCGTAACCAATAACGTGATCTTTCCAGTGGTGGATTGTGTGCTGGCAATCCTGCTTTTTGTCAAATTAGCTATGGCTTACTTTGATTACAAAAAGCATGGCGAGTTTGATTTCGCACCGGTGGCAATCCTGTTTTTCGGGCTGGTGTTTGCCATTACAGCACCGACTTATATCTGGAATATTCTTGGGATTTAAGGAGCCAAGTATTTTAGAAAATGAATATAATCAGTAGAATGCCATCTATTATTGTGTTATAATTTAATATAAAGATTTTAGTTTTCGGTCAAAACCAATGAGGAGGTGGCACTGTATGAAGAAACAGATTGGCATACTGTTAATAGTTATGTTTTTGTTTGGTTTAGTTGGATGTCAGAATGAGGAAAAAGAACAAACTTCTTCTGGAGCTTATGATTTATATGAAGGTTATATATCTGTAAAAGGAAATCAGCTGTTTGTAAATGATTTTGAATTTATTGATTTATCTGAACAATATTGGATAAACAAATTAGAGCTAACTACAGAGGATATGCCAAACGGATATTATATTTATGATACTTCTGATGAATTGATGACCTTTTCTCTGAACAATGAAACACGATATAATTTTTATGATGTTGGAGCACAGTTCGTTCCTGAAGACGATACTGATCGTTTATATACCACCACCAATTTGAATGATTTTTTGGAAAAGTTTGATATTGATGGCAGTGGTGATTTAGGAAAAACACCGTTTAGGATTCAAGTGCTTGAGGATGGAAGAGTTATTTCAATCAGTGAAATCTTTATCAACTAAGTATCATATAAAAATAAGAATAGAAAAAATATTTGTTCAAGCCTTTATCCAATAGGATAAGGGCTTTTTATGTGGAAAAAGGAATAAGATAGTCATTTCAACTAGCAAAAAGTGAAGGTGATGAAAAATATGTTTGGCTTAGACTTTGCCGTAGACGGTGTGCTGGATCAGTTTTGTGACTGGATCTATGGCAAACTGATCACATTCTTCGGTGAGTTTTTCAGTATGATCAATATGATGGGTGCAGAACTTTTTGAGCTGGATTGGATCAAAGCAATCCTGCTCTTTTTTTATTATTTCGCCTGGGCGTTGTATATCGTTGGTATTGTAGTGGCTGTGTTTGACACAGCCATTGATGCACAGAGAGGAAAAGGAAGTTTTCAGGACTTGGCGTTAAATATCATCAAAGGTTTTTTCGCCGTCAGCCTGTTTACTGTAGTACCTATCGACCTTTATGTCTTCTGCATCAATCTGTCAAATGAACTGATTGGTGCCATTGCTGGTATGTCGGATTCACCAGGAAAACTTGGTGCTATTGCTACTATGGTGCTGGGCAGCTTTGAAACGCCTGGTGCCAATGTGGTGGTGTCTATCGTGTTTGTCATACTGATTGGATATGCGGTCATCAAAGTGTTTTTCGCAAACTTAAAACGAGGCGGTATCCTCCTTGTCATGATGGCAACCGGCAGTCTTTATCTGTTCAGTGTGCCAAGAGGATACAGCGACGGATTCGTATCTTGGTGCAAACAGGTGGCAGCTCTCTGCCTGACAGCATTTTTACAGACCATTGTACTGGTTGCAGGGCTTGTCACCTATAATGCAAATATGCTGCTGGGCATCGGATTGATGCTTTCCAGCACAGAGGTACCAAGAATCGCACAGAACTTTGGATTGGATACCAGTATGCGTTTCAACGCAATGAGTACGGTATATTCCGTAAATTCCGTAGTCAATATGGCACGTAATGTAGGAAGAATCGCAGGCAGATGAAAGGAATGAGTTTTATGAATTGGGCAGACAAAGGAAGAAGAATGGCGGAAAGAGCAAGAGAACTGTTCCCACCAGGTACAAGAATTCAATTAATTCATATGGATGATCCATATAATCCGGTGCCTGATGGAACAAGAGGAACGGTCAAGTTTGTGGATGATATGGGAACCGTATTTCCTGATTGGGATAACGGCAGAGGTCTTGGTGTGGTATACGGCGAGGACAGTTTCCGAAAGCTCACACCAGAAGAATTGTTGGAAGAACAGCAGAAAGAAGACATAAATCAAGACACAGATATGGGTATGAACATGGGAATGTAAGGGAGGTTTTTGAAATGAAAATGGTATATATCTGTTCTCCATTGAGGGGTGATTATGAGAAAAACATAGCAAAGGCGAACGAATACGCCAGAGAAGAAGCAATGAAAGGGAACTGTGCCATCGCACCACATTGTGTTTTCACACAGTTTTTAGACGATGAAGTTCCGGAAGAACGCTGGCTCGGGCAGGAAATGGGGAAAGCACTTCTTTGCAGGTGTGATGAACTTTTGGTTTGTGGCAGTATCATTTCGGAAGGAATGCGTGAGGAAATCAAAACCGCCTATGAGAACGGCATTACTGTTTTAGGCAGAGATTTGTCCATTGCGGATATCGAAGATGCGGTGTTTGGAGAAACAGAGCAGTGCTGTGAGATGGTATAAAAGGCAGGTGAGAAGCAATGTATATCTATCCGGAAAACCTGAAAGGCAAAAGTACCATGTTCCTTTGGACACTGCGGGATATGCTGATCATCATCATAGGTGCAGTCCTGTCAGCTGTCTTTGCGGCAGCTCTGGACTGGATTGTGCCTGGTGTTCTTATTGGCGTGTTCGCCTTTTTGACACTGCGCATTGACAACGAACTGAATATCTCGGACTATATCCGCTTTGCCTTTCGATTTTTTGTGACAACACAACAGATTTTTTATTGGAGGTTTGCCGATGACAAAAATGAGAATTGGAAAGAAGAAATCTACCAGAGAAGAAATAGGCGCCAGAAATATTGATGCACTTGGTGTGGAAACATACGGCAATGAGTATCTGGTTTACTTTCTGGTACAGCCGGATAATATTGCGGTACTATCAGAAACAGCAGTAAAAACAAAAATCATAGCGATGTCCAGTGTCATCAAAGGACTGGACTCCATTGAGTTTTCCTGCATCAATTCCAGAGAAAACTTCGACCAGAACAAAATGTTTTACAAAGAGCGTCTGGAGGAAGAAGAAAGCCCCAAGGTACGAGAAATATTGGAAAAAGACCTGATCCATCTGGACAGGGTGCAGATACAGACAGCTTCCGCAAGAGAGTTTTTGTTTATCCTCCGCTTTCGCAACTATAATCCAGAAACAAATGAGGTACAGACAGGCATCAGCAGAATGACGAAGCTGTTGAAGGATGCAGGATTTTCCTACCGTCAGGCAAGTAAGGAGGACATCAAAAGGCTCTATGCCGTTTATTTCGTGCAGAACATCACGCAAGTATATTTCGATGACTATGACGGCGAGAGATTTGTAAAGGGAGATGGATATCGTTGAAAATCAGCAGAACAAAGAAAACAAAAGCCTATATTCCCAAAACGGAAGAAGAAAAAGAGCAGGTCAGGATCAAAGAGTTTTTGGATATGTGCGCGCCTTCTGTGCTGAAGTTCTACCCTGATTACTATATCTGCGGCAGCAGTTTCAGAAGCACATGGGTGGTGCGAGAATACCCAACAGACACGGAAGAACAAGCACTGCTCAGGCATTTAGGTGACCGTTCCGGCGTTACACTAAGAGTTTATACCAGACACGTCACACCGGCGGAGGAAAGAAAAATCATTTCCAATGCAGCCAGCAGGAACAGAATGAACCGTTCTTCCGGCAACATCCAAAAGGAGATTATTGCAGAGTCAAACTTAAACGATGTCATGAATCTGATCGCACAGATGCACAGGGACAGAGAACCATTGGTACATTGTGCTGTGTTCATTGAAATATCAACGCCCACACTGGAGAAGCTGAAGGAAATGCAGGCAGAAGTGGAGGCGGAGCTGACACGCTCTAAGATATCTGTAGATAAATTATTTCTAAGACAGAAAGAAGGCTTCGAGAGTACACAGCCCTGCGGAAACAATGCTTTCCATGAGCAGTTCGAAAGAGTCATACCGGCAACCAGTGCTGCCAATCTCTATCCATTCAACTACTCCGGCAAAGCCGATCCGCAAGGCTTTTATATCGGACATGATAAGTATGGAAGCAATCTTTTTATTGACTTTCAGCGAAGGACAGATGATAAAACCAATGCCAATGTCTTGATACTTGGCAACAGCGGACAGGGCAAAAGCTATCTTATGAAACTGCTTCTTTGCAATATGAGAGAAAGTGGAATGGATATTGTCTGCCTCGATCCAGAGCTGGAATACAAAGATTTGGCAGTCAATATGGATGGATGTTATATCGACTTGATGGAAGGCGAGTACATCATTAACGTGCTGGAACCCAAACGCTGGGAGGAAGACAGCGGTTCCGTACTGCCAAGACATATTTCATTCCTTCGTGATTTTTTTCGTGCCTACAAAGACTTTACCAGTGCGGAGATCGATGTGCTGGAGATATTTCTGGAGAAACTATACGAAAGCAAAGGCATTACAGAGGATATCGACTTTTCAGAATTAAAACACACAGACTACCCTGTGCTGGCTGACCTATATGCTTTGGCTGAGCAGGAGTTGAACCAATACGAAGAAAGAAAGGGTAATATCTATACCAGAGAAACAGTCAGGGATTTATGTTTGAAACTGAAATCCATCTGCATTGGTGCTGACAGCAAATTTTTCAACGGACACACCAACATCACAAGCAATCGATTTATCTGCTTTGGCACAAAGGGCATTACAGATGCGGATACGGCGATACGAAACGCTATGCTGTTCAATGTCCTTTCTTTTATGTCTGATGCCCTGCTGTCCAAAGGGAATACAGCGGCATTTATTGATGAGCTGTACCTGTTTTTGACCAACATGACTGCCATCGAATACATCCGAAACGCCATGAAGCGTGTGCGTAAAAAAGGCAGTGCAGTCATCATTGCCAGCCAGAATATCGAAGACTTCAACAGAGCTGATGTGAGAGAAATGACAAAACCCATGTTTGCCATTCCAACACATCAGTTTTTGTTTCATCCAGGAAATATCTCCAAGAAGGAATATATGGAAATGCTCAGGCTGGATGAGTGCCTGTTTGACCTGATCAGCAGTCCTTTAAGAGGTGTCTGTGTGTTTCGCCATGGCTCAGAAGTTTACCATCTGGTAGTAAAAGCACCGCAGTATAAAGAGGATTTGTTCGGAAGTGCAGGAGGTAAGTAGAAATCAAAAAGAAAAAACATAAAAGGGAGAGATTTACATGATGAGAGATGCAAGAGATGAAGACTTTGAATTGGCGGAAATTAATGGGGAGCTGGTTATTTTTACCAATGCACGTATTGATCGAGATACGGTGCCTTTTGATTTATACTGCTATGATGTCAGAGAGTCAGAGGGCTTTAGTGGCGATCCAGTTACGCTGGAGAAGGTTGTTGTTGTAAACCATTGGGGAACTGTTCTCTCAAAGAAACCGTTTCCCTTGGAAGATGATGCATACTATCCGTTGAAAGACGGCATCAATTATCTGGGAGAAACCTGTACAATGGATGAGTTTATGGAAATGAGTCCAGAAGATGAAATGGATGTTATGTTTTAAGAAATAAGTCTCTGCCCTATATAGTATTAGTGAACAAAAAAATATATATTAACTAATGAAATGGATTTCTGGAGTAAGACAAATATATATAAGTATGTTATAATATAATTGTAATTTGGTGCATTTTACTGATTTTTTTGTCTATATAAATAAAAAATCTTGAGGGAGGGAACTCGTATGAGAAAATTGATGTTATTGATTTTATCTCTGACATTCGTGTTGACATTGGTTGGATGCAATAAAGGCACAGATACTATGTATCAACTTGGCATTGTTGTAGATGGGGTGTTTTATGAGAAGTCTTATCAACCAATGCCGGCAGAAATTGACGAAAGTGCAATTATTGGATATGTCAGTTCATACACCGATACATTCCCTGAAAAAGAAGGTCAGACAAACATTAGCAAAGATTTGATAAATGCACCATATGCAAAAGCAGAAGACGGCATTGCAATACTCATTGAAAATGAATGGTATTTGTGTTTGCCAGAAG
>OGZY01001246.1_pt1 | contig 11043 bp, 8 predicted proteins | sample 1576911 | NCBI WGS metagenome assembly OGZY01 (sample SAMEA3541488, study PRJEB24748) | human gut metagenome | biome: human gut; feature: human-associated habitat; material: faeces | place: China | collected 2012 | reverse complement strand
AGACAGAAAGTCTTGCCTCACTGTCTTTTCCGGCATCCGGCTTCTTATTGACTTCATCAGAAGAAGACTCTTCTGATATCATTGTACATGACAAACACCATCAGCACCATCAGGAGGGCGATCCCGACCAGATGCACATATCCTTCCTTCTCCGGAGGAATACGTTTGCGGCGCACGGCTTCTACAAACAGGAAGACAAGCCTTCCTCCGTCCAGAGCCGGCAATGGCAGAAGATTCATAACCCCCAGGTTGGCTGACAGAAGAATCGCGATATTCAGGAGCTGGACGCTCACCGCGAACCCTCCATAAGATTTGCTTGCCTTGTAGGTATCATCTACCACATCTACAATTCCTACCGGGCCCGAGAGCTGGTTGAGCCCGATCTTCCCGGTCAGAAGCATCTTCAGGCTTTCAAGCGTCGTACATATCCAGTACTTTACCTCATAGGCACCATATTGCAATGCGCTTAGAACCCCCGCTTTGGTATAGCCGCTGGAGGATATGCCGAACCGGTAATAGTTCAGTTCTTCATCCATCTTCGGCGTCAGGGTGGCTGTCTTTGTCTCTCCATCCTGGATAAATGTTATCTTCGTCTTCTCTCCTTGATGGAACTGGTTATAAGTATTGATCTCCCGGAATACGTTGATCTTCTTATCTCCCATTCTTACGATGGTATCCCCTTCTTTGATCCCCGCCTCCGCCGCGGGATATCCCTGCTCTACCTCGCCGATCACGGGTTTGTCGTATCCGATCATTCCGGTCAGTATAACAGCAAATACCAGGGCCAGTATGAAGTTAAAGATGGGTCCTGCCGCTATGACAGAGATCCTTGCCCAGACAGATTTATTGTTGAAGTTGTTCGGAGAGTCTGTCGCCTCCTCATCTTCTCCCATCGCGCAGAATCCCCCGATCGGCAGTAGCCTGACAGCGTATTTCGTCCCTTTGTATTCCCGGGAATACAGCAGCGGTCCCATGCCGATCGCGAATTCCTCAACGTCTATCCCATTCTTCTTCGCAAGTACAAAATGCCCCAGTTCGTGAAAAAACACGATGAAGCTAAAGATCAATATTGCTAATATAATACCCAAGTTGTAAACTACCTCCTGCTGTTGATTCTTTCATAAGTTGCCGCTTCCGTATCCAAAATCTGCTGAAGGGTCGGATTCTCTATGTTTTTATGGGCCTGCATACAGTCCTCGATGATTTCCATGATCTCCAGATATTTTATCTGACGGTTTAAAAACTGGCTGACTGCCAATTCATTTGCAGCATTAAATACCGTAGGCAGTGTTCCTCCGGCCCTTCCGGCCTCGTAGGCAAGAGCCAGCCCATAGAAGGTACGCATATCGGGCTTCTCGAATTCCAGCCTCCCAAGGTTATAAAAATCAAGCCGCTCGCCTGGAAGATAACGCCGCTGCGGATAGTAGAGCGCATACTGGATTGGAAGCTTCATATCCGGCGTCCCAAGTTCTGCCATGATCGCGCCATCTACATATTCAACCATAGAATGAATGATGCTCTGGGGCTGCACGATCACCTGTACCTGATCCACATCCACCTGAAAGAGCCACTTTGCCTCGATGACTTCCAGCCCTTTATTCACCATGGTAGAGGAATCTATGGTAATCTTCTGCCCCATGGACCAGTTGGGATGCTTCAAGGCATCCTCCACCTTGATATCCAGCAGTTCCTCTTCCGTCTTTCCTCTGAAAGGCCCTCCGGAAGCTGTCAGAAGAATCTTGTGTATGGCCTTGTGCTCATTTCCCTGCAAGGACTGGAAGATCGCGCTGTGCTCGCTGTCCACCGGAAGGATGGATACGTTCTTTTCGGCGGCCAGCGGCATGATAATATGTCCTGCCGTAACCAGCGTTTCCTTGTTGGCAAGCGCAATGTCTTTCCCCGCCTTGATCGCCTCAATGGTAGGCCGAATGCCTATCATCCCCACTATGGCTGTCACTAGTATCTCCGTATCCTTAAGGATTGATACTTCAATCAGTCCATCCATCCCGGATACGACCTTCGTATCCGTATCGGCAATACGCGTCCGCAGCTCTCTGGCTTTCTCCTCGGACCATACGGCCGCCAGTCTTGGATGGAATTGTCTGATCTGCTCCTCCAAAAGAGTGATGTTGCTTCCTGCCGCCAGCCCCAGGACTTCAATATCCCCATTTTCCCTGACCACCTCAAGCGTCTGGGTTCCTATGGAGCCGGTGGATCCTAATATGGCTATTCTTTTCATAAATTACCTCTCTTAGATATTATATGGCAATACTTTCTCTGTCAGTATCAAATATTTCCGGCAAGCAGCGCCGCCAGGTAATAGATGACAGGCGCCGTAAATATAACGCTGTCAAACCGGTCAAGGATTCCTCCGTGGCCAGGGATCAGCTTGCCATAATCTTTAATGTCGTGGTTGCGCTTAATTGCAGAAGCCGCCAGATCGCCCACTTGGGATATCATGCCTCCTGCGGCGCAGATGATCGCATAATGAAGCGGATTGGCCTGCGCGCCTCCCCATTGGTTCATAGCAAGCGCGAACAATACGCCCAAAAGAGCAGCGCCTGCCACCCCGCCGATTCCGCCTTCCACCGATTTCTTAGGGCTTAGTCTCGGCGCCATCTTGTGCTTGCCAATCAGCATTCCCACGCAGTAAGCACAGGTATCGCATCCCCAGGAACTCAAAAAGATCAGCCATACGACTACGCCTCCGTCAGCCAGCATCCTGGTCTGGTACACGAAGGAAAGCATGACTGCCACATAGAAGAATCCAAAGAACACCGTCATGACCTGCTCTGCCCGGTATGCGGGAAAGGTAAATACATAGACTGCCATCACCAGGATCAGGAACAGGATGGAGAGCATTGTCATATATTCCATATGCCCTGTAAGCAGCAGCCCATAATAAACGATTGCCGCCAAATAGCCTGCAGTTCCCAGCGCCTTCTTCTGCACTTCTACAACCTTGTATAACTCCGTAAGCCCGATCAGGCTGATGATTCCCAAAAAGGCAAACAGCAGATTGCCTCCATAGCCGACCGTAACGATCAGTACGATCACCAGTACGATGCCGCTTAACAGCCTTGTCTTAAACATCTTCTTTCTGTTCCTCCTTTACTCCTCCATACCGCCGGTCCCTGGCATTGTAATGCTCGATCGCCTTTGCCAGTTCTTCCTTCGTAAAGTCCGGCCACGGAACATCGGTAAAATAGAATTCCGTATATGCCAGCTGCCACAGCAGATAATTGGATAGCCTCAGTTCCCCGCTGGTGCGAATCAGCAGATCCGGGTCGGGTATATCATGGGTATCCAGATAACTTTCGAAAACCGCCTCATCAATCTGTGCCGGAGCAAGCCTTCCTTCCACGCAGTCTTCCGCCAGTCTTCTGACGGCCCTTAAAATCTCATCCCTGCTTCCATAGTTGATGGCTATCTGGAAATTAAGCCCGCCATTATCCTTCGTGGCCTCGGTAAGTTCCTGGATCCTGCTGCGGATATCCTCATCCAGACGGCTGATGTCCCCAAGCACCCGTACCTTCATATCATTTTTCGCTGCGGTCTTTAGGCAGGTCTTCATATAGTTTCTGAGAAGTTTCATAAGCGCGTCCACTTCATCCTGCGGACGGCTCCAGTTCTCCGTGGAAAACGCATATACCGTAAGATACTTTACTCCCATCCGGTATGCATCCTCGCAGATGCGCTCCACATTCTTGCTTCCCTGAGCGTGGCCGTAATTGCGGGGCATTCCCTTTGACTTGGCCCAGCGCCCATTTCCATCTATCGCAACATGCTGCGGTATATTCATTTGGCTGATCTCCTTCCATGAATGGGGGGACAGGCCCCAGTGTACTTTGGGCCTGTCCCCATCCTCATTAAACCGTCATTACTTCTTTGGATTTGGCCTCCACTGCCTCGTCTACTTTTTTGACGAACTTGTCCGTTACTTTCTGGAGTTCCTCTTCCATATCCTTGATCTCATCCTCGGACACTTCTGATCCTTTCAGCTTCTTCAACGCGTCGTTGCCGTCACGGCGGATATTGCGGATTGCCACTTTGGCGCCCTCGCCCTTCTTCTTAACATCCTTTACCAGTTCTTTTCTTCGTTCTTCCGTCAGTTCCGGGAACACGAGCCGGATGGCGGATCCATCGTTGGTCGGATTGATGCCCAGCTCGGAAGTCTGGATGGCCTTCTCGATTGCCTTTACCATCGATTTCTCCCATGGCTGGATAAGAATCATGCGCGGCTCCGGCACGGATACGTTGCCCACCTGCTGGATCGGAGTCGGAGTCCCGTAATAATCTACCATAATCTTATTCAGTACGTTGGGATTGGCGCGTCCCGCACGGATTGTTGCAAGGTCGCTTTCAAGGCTTGCCATCGTCTTCTTCATCTTGTCTTCATATACCTGTAGTCTCTCATTCATAATTACTTCTCCTCTCTTATTATGATACAGTTACTTTCGTTCCTGTAAAGGTTCCTGTCATCGTCTCCACAATACTGTTCTCTTCGTTCAGCCCGAATACAAGCATAGGCATCTTGTTCTCCAGGCACATGATGGATGCCGTAAGGTCAACCGCCATCAGTTTCTTATCTATGATCTCCTGGATCGATATCTCGTCATATTTCTTCGCCTGCGGATTTACCTTCGGATCGCTGTCATAGATCCCATCAATGGCTTTCGCAAGCAGCATCGCATCCGCCTCAATCTCGATGGCGCGGAGCACAGCTCCTGTATCGGTAGAAAAATAAGGATGCCCGGTCCCTCCTGCAAAAAAGATGACCTTTCCTTCATTTAAAGCCTCCACAGCCGCATCTTTCGAGAACAAGGTGGTAAACGCGCCACATACGAAAGGCGTAAATACCTCTGTCTTCATCCCCGCATAGCGGAAAATATCAGATACATAGATACAGTTCATGACTGTGGCAAGCATTCCGATCTGATCCGCCTTTACACGGTCAATGGTCTCGCTGGTACGCCCTCTCCAGAAGTTTCCTCCTCCTGTTACGATCGCTACCTGGATTCCATCATCCACCAGCTGCTTCACTTGTCTGGCGACTCCCATGCAGGTGGCCTCGTCAAATCCGGTCTTCTTCTCCCCCGCGAGAGCTTCTCCGCTGAGTTTTAATAGTACTCTTTTCATAAGTTTAAGCTCCTTACTTCTGTTATCTTTATGCCTTCGCATACTTACAGTAAAGTATAGCATAGGAATTTGAAAAAGGGAATATGCTACTTTAGCATTCCCTTTAATTTATACTGCTTCATTATCCGGGCATACATCCAGATCAGAAGCGTTCCAGCCAGGACCCAGGCAGCCGGGCTTGCCAGGCAGATGCCTGCATAGCTGCCAAAATGGGAGGCTGCAAGGGCCGCCCCGCTTCTCCCTATCAGTTCCGCAATGCCCGCTGTCATCGGAAGAAGGCCGTATCCCATCCCCTGTATCCCATTCCGATACAGGTTGACAACGGCCAGCGGGATAAAGGAGATGCCAACGCACTTCAGATAGATATCCACATATTCCATGATCCTGCCCACATTATGGGATACAAACAGGGCTGTCATATATTTCCCAAAGAAGAAGATCAGGATTCCTGTGGCCACAGCATAGACGGCACCCATCCAGGCAGCGCTTCGGAATCCCTTGCGTATACGGTCAATCCGGCCTGCTCCTACGTTCTGGGCACAATAGGTCGCCATGGCTGTCCCAAGGGCCACATAAGCCTGGGTAACCACCTGCTCGATCTTGCTGGCAGCCGAGAATCCGGCAACAGCTACCGATCCCAGCATATTCAGGGCAGACTGGACCACAATGGTTCCGATTGCCGTTATGGAGAACTGGAAAGCCATAGGAAATCCAATCTTCATCTGCCACTTTGCAAGATCCCAGTTCATCTTCCAGTCTTCTTTTCCAAGATGCAGTTCAGGAACCTTCCGTATAATGTAGAGCAGGCACAAAAGCCCGGATACGCCCTGGGATATGACGGTCGCATATGCCGCTCCGGCTGCGCCCATCCGGAACTTGATAATGAGCAAAAGGTCCAGCACGATGTTTAAAAGCGCTGCCAGGATCAAGAAATACAAAGGGCGCCGGCTGTCCCCAAGAGCCCTTAGGATGCTGGCCAGAAGGTTATATAATGTCTGGGCGGCAATTCCGCCGCAGATGACCATAATATACCCATATGCCTGGCCATACATATCCGCTGGCGTATGCATCCAGCGCAGGATGTCCTTCATCATCGCCATACTGAGAATGGTAAGAATCAGGGATACCGCCGCGGACAGAATCGCCCCCGATGCCACGGACTGGCGCATGGCCTGCAGGTTCCCCGCCCCATAGTGCTGCGCCGTTATCACCGTAAATCCGGCTGTAAGGCCAAGCAGGAATCCGATGATCAGGAACATCAGCGTCCCACATGCGCCCACGGCTGCCAGAGCCTCATTTCCTACGAATTTTCCTACGATCACCGTATCTGCCATGCTGTAGAGCTGCTGGAATATATTTCCGATAAAAATAGGAATCGTAAAATTCAGTATCATTTTTCCCGGCTTTCCCGCTGTCATTTCCTTGTTCATCTCTCTGCCTCCTGCCCGAACGTGTAAAAGACCCCGACAGTCATCAGGGTCTTTGCCATTTAAAACTTTTTCTATTATATAGAATGCAGGAATCAATTGCAATATCACTTCTGTCCAAAAATGTGCGAAAATCCGGCTGATCCCTCGGCACATTTATACCGGCTGCCGCTTTTTTCGCTTGTTCTTCTCTTCCCAGTGAATTCCATAACTTAGAATTTCCTTAAATTTGTCCAGGGAAACTGGCTTGGATATATGGCCGTTCATCCCAGCCTTCTGGCATTTCTTTACATCCTCCAAGAATGCATCCGCCGTCAGGGCGATAATCGGCAGTTCGTCAATCCCTTCCTTGCCGAGCCTTCGGATTCGTCTCGTCGCCTCATAGCCATCCATGTCCGGCATCTGTATATCCATAAATACCAGTTCATAATAAAACTCCGGATTCCTCTCGATCATCTCGACGGCCTGCTGTCCATTTACTGCCACTTCTACCTCGGCTCCCAGCATCTCCAGCATCTCCTTCGCGATCACCTGGTTCAACTCATTGTCATCTACCAGCAGGACCTTCATGCCCGCAAATGCTTCATCCGGCTCGATCTTTACCGAAGTCTGTGCCTTATGCTTCCCGCTGCTTTTTGTCAGGTAAAGGATCACGGTGAATCGGCTGCCTTTGCCAGGCTCGCTTGCCACCCGTATCTCCCCATTCATCATCTGGACCAGGTTCTGGACGATCGTAAGTCCAAGTCCTGTTCCAGGCTCCTTGCTGATCCTGCTGTCGGCGACTCTGCAGAAAGGCTCGAAGATACGTGCAATATCTTCCGGACATATTCCAATACCATCATCTTCCACCGTAAACTGGTAAGTCCCCACATCCCTCTGATCCTTCTTTAATTCCTCCAGGGACAGCCGGATGCTTCCGCCTTCTTTTGTATATTTGGACGCATTATCCAGCAGATTGACGAGTATCTGGCGGATTCTCTGCTGGTCTCCTACCACCGACATATGAATCCCATCTTCAATCTCCACGGACAACTGCTGCCGCCTTTTTCCCAGAACCGTCCTAAGCATGGCTGTCACGCTTTCAACCATATCTTCCAGTTCGAATTCCTGTTCCTGAGGCTCCGTCTTTCCGCTTTCAATCCGGCTTACATCCAGCACGTCGTTGATCAGTCCCAGCAGGTGCGAGCTGGATGCTTCAATGTTCTTAAGGTACCCTTCGATCTTCTCCGGCTCCGCAATGTGCGCCTTTGCAAGCGTCGTCATGCCCATGATCGCGTTCAGCGGGGTTCGGATATCATGGCTCATCTTAGAAAGGAAATCGCTTTTCGCCTCGCTTGCCGCTTTTGCCTTCTGCAAGGCTTCTTTCAGAAGTTTCTTTGCCGCCCGCTCTTTCTCCAGATATTCTTCCTGCTGCCTTCTTTCCTCATCAATATTCTTAGTCAGCGTAATTTCAAGGATATCATCCGTATAAGGACTTTCCACCCGGACTACTTGTACGGAATTCCAGTGATATTCCCCATCATCGCCTAACTGGCGGACCTCCATGACAATATGCCGCTCGCCTCTTTCAAACGCCTCCAGAATCGACGGCCTGGAGAATCTATCCAGAAACGGCTGCCTGTAATCCGGATCCATGGTAGAAGCGCCAACCTGCATCAAGTCGTCAAAATTTCCTGCCTCCGGCGCCTTTTTGGTCTTGAACCGGTCATACTCCATCATATAGTATGAATTCTTCGTCAGATTCGCTGCGATCAGCATCTCGTAGGCTTCCTTCGCGGCAGTGGCCAGCTGGCTCATCTCTACGTTTCGCTCCATCTCATGAAGGTATTCTTCATGGATGTCCGTAAATACCAGGACGCACCAGCAGTCTTCCTGTTTATCTTCAATGCGCGTGGCAGTGAATTCTACCATGTGGTAAGTTCCGTCATCTACCATGCGCCTTATTTTTTTGGATATCTGTCTCTTATTTTCTTCTGTGAATAGCCGCAGCATTGCCTCTCTTGAAAAAAAGGCATTGAAAAGTTCCAAGTCATCCGGGTGGATCGTCTTGCTGGCGTAGATACGATTCTCCCTTCCAAACTGTCCCTGCTTGGGAATATTCGTCCACTGCATATCGCTTTGGCAGTTTACATAATAGTCCTGAGACAAGTTTGCAATAATACATTCCTTAAAAACAGTAACCAGGCTCTTAGAGTACATGTTTTCAATCTCTTCTATCGCATGAGTCTCTTCAAAGTTTAATTTATGGGGCGTAATCGTGATCACATAAGCGGGTATTCCATCCCACACCGTCTTATTGGCAATGATGTCCACCACCCTGCCAAAAGGCGTGTTATAATGGATGACATGGCTATAATCCTGATCTCCCATACTCAGCAAAGGACAATCCTCGCAGTTTTCATGCCATAACTCGCTACAGCATGCTCCGACTTTTACATCCGGGCTAGCCTCTTTCACGCGCTGGTTAAAATACAGCAATCTATGAGTTTCCTGTTCGATAATATAAATATACAGTTCTGACAATGAGTCCAGAACCGTAGCAAGATTCTCTTTTTTCATCTTTTGCCTCTTTTCCGCCTGGCCAGCAATTATTAGTTCCATTATATCGGATTTGGCCTTAAAACTCAATAAACTAAGAAACATGTTGTGCAACTGAAAAACAAAGGATATAATGAAATAAAAGAATTCTTCTTATTATAAGGAGCAGTCATGAATCCCCATAACTACATCAGCCGTTTTCAAAAATCTATTTATGCCCAGTCTATACGGCGCGGGCTGACGCTTGCAATCCCATTTCTTATTATGGGTTCCTTTGCCCTGCTCTTTCTTAACTTTCCAAGCGATACATACCAGCGTTATCTGGAAGCATGGATGAATGGCGCTTTGACCGATATTTTAACTACGGTATACTCCATCAGCCTTGGCTCTCTTGCCCTGGTGCTTATTATAACCATCAGCCTGTCCTATGGCCTCCTTGCCGAGACGGACACGTTCATGCTGTACCCTCTGGTCGCTATAAGTTCTTATCTGGCCTTCTGCGGCGGCATAATGGATCAGCCGGACTATATCTTTGACGCAGAATGGGTGTTTACCGCTATGTGCATCACTCTGCTCTCCTGCATACTGTTTCAGTATTCCCTGCGTATCGGAAGCCGTTTTGAAAGGCTGCATACGACTGGCGCGGAGTACCTGTTCAACATTTCCATACAGAGCCTTTTTCCTGTGATCGCCGTTATCGTATTCTTCGCGGTGATTGGCTACCTTCTACGCCTTTGGGGCGGCGGAAATAATATCGTAAACTTTGGCTCCTATCTGTTCCTGAGACTTTTCGACGGAATCAGCGGTAATATTTTCGGCATCCTGCTCTATGTGATCCTTACCCATGCCCTCTGGTTTCTTGGCATTCATGGAACCAATACGCTGGAAGCTGTATCTCGCAGCCTATTCGAGCACAACATAGATATTAATCAGGCGCTTGTAAATTCTGGCAAGATTCCCACGGAAATATTCTCAAAGACATTTTTGGATACTTTTGTATTCCTGGGCGGCTGCGGCTGCGCATTGAGTTTCGTCATCGCGCTGTGCCTTGCTTCCAAAAAAAGCCACAACCGCAAGATTGCCTATGTGGCATTGCCTTCCGCTTTATTTAATATCAGCGAGATCGCTGTATTTGGATTTCCTATTATTTTTAATTTTACTATGCTCGTTCCATTTATCCTGGCTCCGGTCGTACTGACTTTAATCAGCACGTTTGCCACTTGGACAGGACTTGTGCCAGTGGTCACCCAGTCGGTGGACTGGACCGTCCCCATCATTGTCAGCGGTTATAAAGCTACCGGCTCCGTTGCGGGCAGCCTTTTGCAGATTTTCAACATCTTTGTCGGCGTGCTGATCTACATGCCTTTTATCCGGCGTGGGGAGTTAAAAGAGACCAGCCTGTTTAAGGAGGCCATCTGGCAGATGGAAAGGGATATGGCAGCTGGAGAAAAGAATGGGCATATCCCGCGCTTTTTAAACCGGGAATCTTCCACCAGCCATTACGCCAAGACCCTTGCCATGGATCTGCATAACGCCATGCGGCGCGGGCAGATACAGTTATTCTACCAGCCTCAGATTACCGCGCAGGATACGCTGCATGGGGCTGAAGCGCTGATGCGCTGGAAGCATCCGGTTGCCGGCTATATTGCTCCTCCCCTGGCGATCGCCCTGGCATATGAAGATGGCTTCCTCAATGAACTCAGCTACTATCTTCTGAACAGGGCCTGTAAGGATGCGCAGTTGATGGATTCGTACTTAAAAGACGACATCCATCTGTCCGTCAACGTCTCTCCAAAGGAGATGCTGGATAGCGAATACTTTGACAGGGTAACGGATATCCTGAATCAATATGAGCTGCGGCATATCCATCTGAATCTTGAGATCACCGAGCGGTCCGTCATATTGCCGTCTGAGAAGTTCCTTCATTTCTTTCACTGTG
>OGZY01001230.1_pt1 | contig 11232 bp, 10 predicted proteins | sample 1576911 | NCBI WGS metagenome assembly OGZY01 (sample SAMEA3541488, study PRJEB24748) | human gut metagenome | biome: human gut; feature: human-associated habitat; material: faeces | place: China | collected 2012 | reverse complement strand
AACAAGAGTACTCCAATAAAGAATCCCTTGAATTTTTGCCAGAATCTTCAGCTCTCTGTTAGCTAAAAAATATGCTCCTGTTGTCAAAACCACTGCAAGTATTTTAGTCTGCATAAATGATACAGGAAAAAAATATGTCAGCATACTGGCTATCCCATAGGTAACAGTAGGCATAGCCATAATATACAGCAGCAGCAACGCCCAGCAAGTGAAGAAGCCTGCATCCCAATTAAATGCATTAGTTGCCCATATATTAGCTCCCCCAGCATATGGAAGCATTGCAGTCATTTCAGTATAAATAAAGCATAAAGGCAGTATGAGCAATGCACATACTAATAATGCCAAGGCAGATGTAACCCCTGTCAACTCAAACCAATATCTTATTTCCACCATCCATGCAGCAACCATACCACCAGAAGCCATTGCAATCAAACTTGTTAATGATAATTCTTTTTTTAAGCCATTTGTTTCCCCCATGTCTTTCCTCCTTTTAAATTGATTACATATTTTTTTGTAATACTTCTAGCGTTTCATCAGTGGAAAGTACATTACAATAAATTATATTCATTATTCTAAGTTCATCATCATGAAGCTTTATATCTGGAGCTGCACAGCAGTCCTCTACACATATTACTTTAAAACCGGCATCAGCAAGACTTCTTACAGTTCCAGCTACACATTGATCTGTTACTATTCCAGTAACTACTACTGTTTCTACTCCCATATTGCAGAGCATTCTTTCATAACTGGTACTATTTAGAACGCTGTCAGTAGTCTTATTTACAACTATTTCTCCTTTTAATGGCTTTAGTTCATCTATCATTTCAGCTTCAACTGAGTCTACATGAAGAAATATACCATTCCACCCCTCAGTTTTTTGAACAGGAGCTCTGTCATCTCCCTTCGGATGAAGACATGCAATACGCCCAAAAGTTACATACATATCGTTTTTTCTAAAAAAATCTAATAATTTTACTGTATTGGGAATTACTATATCATCTAGCCTATCATGAAAAGGAAGCCATCTTTCCCAATCTCCTCTTTCTTTATACACTATTGCTTCCCCTATCTCTCTTGATACAAACTCTTTCTGCATATCTACAATCAACAGAGCTGTTTTCTTAGGGTTTAAAACAATGTCAGGAATTTCTTCCATATCTTGATAATAGAATGACAGATACTTTTTGTTAACTTTCATAAATCTCCTCCTAAATATATTTATTTTTTCCTGATGTTAAAAGCTATATAGATATTAGTTCACTGGCAGAAAAATATGGACAGCTGTTCCTGAACCTTTTATACTTGAGATTTCAATATCTCCATTCATATTTTCTAAGATTTTCTTAGTAATCCACAATCCCAAACCTGTATTTAAAGAATCTGAAGATGTTGTAACAAAAGGGTCAAATATAGTGGCTTTAATCTTATCATCAATTCCAGGTCCATCATCAATAATTGATACAACAATATATTCTTTCTGGTTTCTCATTATATTTTTTCCTTCTATTAATAAATTCCCTCCATTCTTTAGTGCTGTTAATGCATTAGTGAAGATATTTAAAAATACCTGTTTAATTGGCTCAACTTTTCCCTTATAGATAAATGGAGAGTGAGAAAAGTTTCTTTCTATTTTTACATTTATACGAGAACTTTCTTTTCTTGAAATAAATATTATCTGTTCTATTAATTTTTCTATATCAATTTCCCTCTCTTCCAGCTTGGAAATTCTTGAATAGTCAAGAAGATTCATTATTATTTCTTCTGCTTCAGACAATGTTTCATTTATTATATTGAGCTGATTTTCTATTTTTTTATTTTCTATGTTTTTCATATAGTTTCTCAGTAAATATACAGAACCCTTTATAACAGCAATTGGAGTTTTCAACTCATGGGCAATAGCTGAAGACAGCTGCCCTATTCCTGCCATTTTTTCTTTCTGGGAAAGTTCTTTTTCTATAATAATTCTTTCAGTTATATCATAGCTGTATACTACAACTTCTCTTGAATTTTTTTCTTTTCCATTAATTGGATAATAGGATATTTCAAATATTTTATCTTTTATTGGAATGATGGAGATATCTTCTCTTCCTTCTTCCATAACTTTTTTTAATTTGCACTCTGGACAGATACAGCTTTGGGCAGCAATCACATCATAGCATTTTTTCCCCACAACCTCTGTCAGGCTTTTTCCTATTAACTGAAGTCCTTTTTCATTGAGCAAAAGTATTCTGTACTCACTATCAACAATCATGAGAAGTCCACCTATACTATTAAATATCGTTTTTATTTCTGTATTTTTCTGTATAAGTTCATCAATATATGCCTTTATACTCAAGCTCATTGAATCAAATGCCATAGACAATTCATTGATCTCATCATAATAGAAATCACTTGCATTTATTTCATAATTACCTTCTGATATTTTTCTCGCTCTTCCTACTAGAGAAAGAACTGGTTTTGAATAATTTTTCAATAAAAAATATGTAAAAAAGAAAAGAAGTATGGTAGATAACCCTACCAGATAGAGCAGTGACTTCCATGTAAAAATTTTAATTGAAGCAAATTCATTCTGATCAACTTCTACTGCTATTTTCCAAGGGAGTCCCTCTATTGAAGAATATACTATTACATTTTCTGTACTTCCATCTTTGTATCTAACTACTCCGCTCTTGTCTCTTACTACTTTTTCCAGAGCTTTCTTGTATTCAGGACTTAGATTTGTATCCTTTATTATATTGATTCGAGCCAGATCCCCTTTAGTTTTAGAAGAAAGAGGAACCCCAGGATGATATATGATTTCCCCTGAATTATATAAAAGAAAAGAAATTCCTGACTTTCCAAGTCTGAAGTCTTCCATAAAATCTTTTTGAATAGTTTCAAAATTTACATCTATACTTGTAAAACCAATTACCTCATCATTTACATATATCGGATGAGTGCAGGTAATACACCAGCCAGTTCCCATAAAATCAAGATATGGTTCTGACCATATTGATTTTTTGCTGGAACTCTGCTTCAATGCCTCTATATAAAATGGGTCATTCAACTGCATATGTTCTGAAGAATACATATTCATTTCAGAATAAGGATAAACCCTTAAAAATCCATTAAGCATTGGAATAGCTTGCCATGATATGTATGGAATATTTTTAGCAGCCTGCCTAAATTGAACATCTAATTTTTCTGACTGCATAATCATTGAAATCATTTTTTCATCAATTTTCTGATTTTTAGGCAGAAAAACAGATGAACCTTTTTCAAGTCTATTTTTATCTTTCCTGACTAAAACTCCTCTTTCAGATGTATAATACTCATCAGATAATTTTGTAATCTCTTCATCTTCTAAATAATTTTCTGTCCATCTAGCAAGATTTTCTGCTTCATTTTCAATTCTTTCTATAACTAGAGATATTAATTGAGATTTCTCTCTCACAATTTCATTTAGCGTGTCTTCCAGATTTTCATTTGATTGCTTTCTATCCTGCTGAAATAAAAAATAACTAAATAATATGACAGATATTAAATGAAACAAAATAAATAAAAATAACATTTGCGAAACAAAAGAACGCCTCTTAAGCTTTTTCATAATTTCCTTCCTCAATCTTTATATAGTAGTATATAAGCAAAAAATATGCCAAGATAACAATCCATCCAATTTTCAATATAAAAACTAAAAAAGTATGCAAAATATATTGCATACTTCTTTTAAATTATTTTCTTCCCACAGCTGTATAATTTTTTTCCTATCCCAGGTCAAGATATGTTACACTCTCTTATTTTTAATTCTTTAATCTTTAACTGCAAAGTTTTTCTTGAAATTTTCAGTATCTCAGCAGTTTTAGAAATATTCCAATTATTTTCCTCTAATTTTTTTAAAAGAAAATTGTATTGAAAATCTTTTTCAGCTTCCTTGTAAGTAGAACTAGAGTGTGTATTTTCCCAGACTGTATCTCCTTCTATATAATTTTTTATCACCTTAGTGGATACATCATTCCCATTTGAAAAAACAGTTAAACGCTCACAGAAATTTTTTACTTCTCTTACATTTCCCTGCCATTCATAATTCATCAAATCTTCCAGTGCTTCATCTGTTATTTTAAAAATATGTTTATTCATTTCACGACAAAAGTATGAAATATAATATTCAAGCAATACAGGAATATCCTCTTTTCTCCTCCTTAAAGGCACTGTCTTTATAGGAATTACATTAATTCTGTAAAAGAGATCCTCTCTAAAATTCCCCTTTTTTATCTCTTCTCTTAAATCTTTATTAGTAGCACATATAAGTCTGAAGTCACTTCTAATTACCTGTGTACTCCCTACTCTTTCAAAAGTTTTTTCCTGAATAACCCTCAAAAGTTTCTGCTGTAAATTAGCTGACATATCACCTATCTCGTCTAAAAATAAAGTTCCTCCATTACTAAGTTCAAAAAATCCTATTTTTCTTGCTGTAGCACCTGTGAAAGCTCCTTTTTCATAACCAAAAAGCTCACTTTCCAATAAAGATTCACTCAAAGCTCCACAGTTTACTTTTACTAAAGGTCCTAAAGCTCGTTTTCCATAAGAATGAATCAAATCTGCAATAATCTCTTTTCCTGTTCCACTCTCTCCAGTTATGAGAACAGAGGAATTTGCTGAAGAAACCTGTTCTATCTGTTTTATAGTCTCTTTAATAAAGGCACTTTCTCCTAAAAGCATAGTTTTATTATTAACAGGAAGCCTGTTTTTTAAGCTTATATTTTCCGAGTTTAATATATAAAATTGTTCAGCTCTCTTTAAATTGTGAAGAAGTACTTCTATTTCTAACGGTTTGAGCATATATGTAAAAGCTCCCAATTCCATAGCTTCTACTGCTCCAGAGATAGATCCCTCCCCTGTCAACACCAGCACTATCAAAGAAGAATATTCCTGCTGAATTAGTTTTAACAGCTCTATTCCATTCATAACAGGCATAAGAACATCTATAATTACAATATTGAAAAACTCAGCTCTAAGCTTTTTTAAACATTCCTCCCCAGAGGATGTAGTTACAGTTTCATAACCATTAGAAATCAGTATTTCTGAATATACTTCAAGAAATTTCTCATCATCATCAACTAATAATACCCTATTCATTCTTCTCCTTCTTACAATAAATTTATTTTTATCATATCACACATATATGATTTTTAAAAAATTAATTAAAGAAGGAATAGATGAAACTCTATTATATATAAAAAATTTTACAGAAATATAGATTATAATTCTTTGAATATTTTTTACTAATTTTATCAATTTTTCTGACATCATTTTATATTTTCCCTCTTTCTTCTTTATAGAAGTTTCATCATATTTAATAGTTTTTATAATTTTATAAAAAATAAGAGCTGATACCCAAAAATGATCTCAGCTCTAAATATTATATGTTAAATAAAAAATTATCTTTTAAATTTAAGTAAGTACCTTAAATCTAAAGATGATAATATTGTTAAAAATATATTGAAAACTTTTGTAGAAAAAATTGTTGTATATAGAGATAAAATTTCTCTCAACATCCTTTAGCTATATTCTTTACTATTCCTAAAGTTTACAACAAGAGGTAACTTATCTAATAGTTACCTCTATTATTTAGTAAACATAAGTAATTTTTCTCCATTCTAGATCCTTACAATTCAATTTTTATTTTTTAACTCTGTTTATATTTTTCTATTAAAAAAGTTTCAAAAACATCTAATTTATCAATAAAAAAAAGTCCATTTAAAGTGAAATTATTTTTAAAGTCTCTGATAAAAAAATTCTTATTTTTAATTTCTAATGCAGTAAAATATACATCTATATATTCTAAATTAGTATAATTATATTCTTCTAAAACCTTTTCTAATTTTGGAAAAAAATCTAGTTTGCTTTTATAAGTCATATCACCAAATGTACCTTCTAAATTTTTGACAATACTTTCAGGATTTTCATCAATAATTTCTGCTTTTCCATCTAATATAAAACTAGAAATTATTTTTGATATTTTTACTTCAATATAGCAATTAATATTTTTTTCTTTTATAAAATATAACTTCCAAATTTCATAAAATAAATTTTCATTTAAAATTATTTCATAGTCTAAAATATTACTTTCAAATTCACTTTTTAATTTTTCATATACTTTTTCAAACAAATTTTTTTCAATATTTTTTTCTTTAAAAGTAATTTTCTTCTCATTAAATAGTTCCTCTAACTTATTTTTTATTTTCTCTTTCATATTATTTATCACTATTCCTTAATAAAAATTGCAGCTTTCCTTTAAAAAAAATATCATCTATAGAATATTGCTCTCCATCCATTATAGTAAAACTTCCATCTTTGATTTCAAGAGCTGATTTAATATTATCTATTCCCTCATCATAAAAGTATCTAATATAATTTTTATCTTTAAGTGATCCAAGTATATTATCTTGAACTATTTTTTGTTTTTTTATTAAAGGAAAATTATAAGTATTCCCTATATCCTTATCCATATTATCATCATTATAATCATTATAAATAAAGCTATGCTCTAAATAATATAATGGTATTATTTTAGAAAAACATATTTCACTATAGTAATCCATATTTTTATAAGATTCAAAATTTAATCTCCATGTTTTTTGTATATAATTTTCTGATGTTTTTTCTATTTTAATTACATACTTATCAATATTTTTTAATACATTATCAACAAATTCTAATTTTGAATTTTTTTCATATTCTTTATATATAGCTTTTAAATCTTTCTTAATTATTAAATCTTTTATATACTCTATTATAATTTTTTCCATTAAATCTCCTTTTAGTCAACTCTTATATCATGCTTTCCTTTGCCATCAGAAGGATCGATTTCCTTTAAATATTTTCTTTCTCCTACTATTTCAATATTTTATTAAGTGACTCAAATTAATTGAGCCACCTATAAAATATCAACTTTAATTACAATATTTTTTACTTTTATGATTTTTTTACATATTTTGATCCATTATCATATATAATTAAATGTGTCCTTGAACATATTTATAATTTTTATCATGGAAGTGAGAGAAAAAGGCTCCATATACCTCATCTAATTTTTCATTTTTGCTCTCTAAAGTTATTTTAAATATATATAAATACTTTCTATCTCCTTTTATATAATCACCTTTATTTATTATAATTTTTGACTCGCCACTAAAATATCCTTTAGAAAGTATAGCATAACTTCCTTCAGGAATACTCAATTTGGTTTTAGGAAAATATTCAGCTACTACTTCCAATACTTTATTAGCATTGAGCAATTCAATTTTTACTTTATCTATTTTTGACACAATTTCCTTATCTACATTAAAAATATACTTAAGAATATATCCTTGGTGAACTATTTCAAATTGATCTATCATCTTTTCTCTACCTGTTATTTCAGATTTTTTCAAAACACTTCTAGTTTTTTGAAATTCACTATTTTGAATAAAATAAGCACTTCCATTTTTTATATATCTACTTTCAGCTTCTTTAATTGAATTTATTCTTCTTTCGTTGGTTCTTATAGGAAATTTCACTATTTTTCCATCTTCTACCTGAATTTTAGTATCAAAGTTAAAAAAGTTAGGAGAGTAGTTAATATCAGCTATTGTTCCAGTCTTGGTAGGTCCACAGCTTATTTGTAATAAAAAACAAAATAAGATAGTTATTATTTTTAATATCTTCATACTCTCAACCTCCTTAGTATCTCAACACTTCAGCTGTTATTTTATAAACAATTCTTTCATTTTTACTATCATCTCTTTTTAAATATATTCCCAGAACAACTTTTTCTAGAGATTTTTCATCATTTAATAATTTGCTTGGAATATATTTCTCAAGAATTCTTTTGTTGCTTTCAATATTTTTATGATAAAAGTTTCCAGAATAATATGCCATTCTTAGTATTTTATCTCCTTGCAATACTTGAACCGTTGGATTTCCAAGTAGGTCAGAAACTTCAAATTCTGTTGTTTTTCCAATTATTATAATTTGTTCAATTGAATTTCGTAGTTCTAGAGCATTCTTCTTACTTTCTCTAGTTACAGCTGATGAACAAGCAGAAAAGAAAATTGTTAAAATCATTCCAATAAAAATTAATACTATTTTTTTCATAAATTTCTTCCATATTTATTTTATTTATATATTTATCTTTTAAATGTTCTACTGTCATATTTTCAGTTTTTCTTTTAGTTTAAAATCTATGTTTTATTAATATTTTAATGGATAACTCCAAATTAATTAGACTGCCTATAAAATATTAATCAAATGTTTTTGTTTCAATTAAATCGTTTTTATCATAAATTTCTATCTTTTTTAGATTTCCCTGCATATCATAATATTTCCATTCTCCTGAAATTTCCCAGTTATTTCTTTCATATGCAGTTCCTTCTTTTTCTATCTGCCCATTTTTATAATAGAATTTACATTTTATTAATTCATTTTCTTCTCCTGTTTCATAGTATTGTTCCAACCATAATGAACCATCTGCCTCATCATAAGTTTTAAATATTCCCTTTTTCTTCCCTTTTTTAAAATACCCTATTGTTTTAATATTTCCATTTTTATAGTAATATTTCCATTCTCCTGTTTGTTCTCCTATTTCCAATATCTCGGCATCTTTTCCACCAAAATTTCCTTCCATCTCAAGACTTCCATCCTCATGAAAATATCTCCATTTATTTATCCTATATCCTTTCCAAATAGTTCCTTCATATTTTAAATTCCCATTTGGATAAAGTTCTCTTGTAGGCTCTTCTTTGAAAATATATTCTTCCTTCTCTTCTTGCATTGGAATACCATCATTTATATCTCTGATTTCTATAAACTTATATCCTTTTAAATCACTCTTTTCTATATATTTTTTAAAATTTTCATTACAATAAATTCCAGATATAGCATACTTAAAATTTCCAATCTCTCTAGCTCTAAAAATATCATTATCCTTTATTTTTGAAAAATCGAGCATATACTCGTAGTCTATTTTAGGAGAATCATCCACATAGCATTCCTCACTTTCCATTACATTCATTACATATAAAGGAATATTTTTATAATAAACCTCTAGATATTCAATATTTTTATCTTTATATTTTTTTTGAATATATTCTTTAGCTTTTTTTGATAATAGAATTGTTCCGCCAAACCCTGCTATACGCATTATATCTGTTAGTTTAGAAATTTTATCTTCTGTTACTAAATTAATACAATTTTTTAAATCATTCATTGAAATATTCCTTCTTTCTCTCATCATTATTTCATTCATTAGAGAAAAATCTTTAATATCAAGCCAGTAACATTCTTTTTTTATTTCTTCTTTTGTAAACTTAGAATTTTCTATTTTAAATTTGTCTTCTGCATCAAACATTGCTTCATCTTCATCAAAACTATATTTAAATTTATAAATTTTCATTCTATTTCCTCCATATAATTTTTATGTTTCTTTTAATAAAATTTTAATTATAATTCTGCCTTATTTATTTTTAACTTTCCAGTTTGTAAATCAATTTTTATATTATTTATTTCTTTTACTACTTTTTCAATTATTTTATCTTTACTAAGTCCTTTTTTTATAGCTTCATCATACACATTTTTCACCCTGTCATTAACAGTATCTTTATACGATTTGCCATTAGGTCCAACATGAGGTACTTCAGTTAAATCAGTTGTATCAGCTCCTATAGTAGGAAGAAAAACTCCATTAGATGCTGAGTTTCCTTCTATTCCTAGTTCTTTTAAAATCTTTGTAGCATCAGGCATTCCAGTTCCTAGGACTGCTACTATATGATGTGCTGCATTTGAATAATTTGGTTCCTCTACTCCAGCTTTTACTAATTGATCTCTTAAAATATCAGAGTTTGATTTATAACTTGGATATTCTCCTTCTACTTTTGTCTTATTTAATGTATTTGTATATTTTTCTCTTGCTTCTTTTTCAGTTATAACCATTATATTCTTATCTTCTACTTTAGGAGGTTCATTTACAAGAGTTCCTGTATCTGGTAAATCTTTAGTTCCTCCATCATGAGCTGTATTTGTCACTGGTGGAATTGGTGGCGTTCCTGGGGACTCATGAATATCTTTATCATGTAACTCTTCTGGATTTTTTCCAACAAGGATAGGAGGCAATTTAAATTCATCAGGTATCTCCCCTGGAAATGTTAATGTTCCTATCCCCTCTTCAGCCCCTATTATAATATTTTGTTTTGCTAAAAAGGCTTCCATATAAATTTGATGAAATTCAGCATAGGCTATTCCTTTATCTTTAACAGATTCCCATTCCTTCTTTAGCTCTTCTTGAAATTTATTCCAAGTTTCTTTATTTTCTTCAGAGTTTTGTATATAATAATATCCTCCAATAAGTACTACTCCACCTACTAATACTGGAAGCGGAACTGGAACAGCAAATTTTTCCTTATATTCGTCAGGAATTCTATTTTCTAATTCTTTTGATTCTTCCAGACTTGGTAGGTCCTTATACTTATCTTTAATTGAAGCTAGATATTCATTGTAGTCTTTTTCTTCTCCTGCCTTTATCTCTTCTATTTTATTTCCTACATTATCTGCTGTTTTTTCATCTTTATCATATTTTACCAAATGTCCTAATTCATGTCCAAGTATCTGTAATACATTTCCACTAGTTAATGAATCTTGGCTTATAAAGATTTTCTCTCCTATTCCCTTACTGCTATCTACTGAAAATGATTCACTTCCTATATGTATTTCTGGCATTGGACCTGTATAGCCTCTATCTTTTAAGAAACCTTCTACTAAATTATTTAAAGCATTTCTTTTATCTTCTAATGATATTTTATCATCAAGGAACAGTCCTGATACACCTGATTTTTTTATATAATCATTTAAAAGATTTCCAAATCTGTTCTCTTTATATGTATTAAATATTCCTCCATCATTTGAATTAGCTAGTGCTCCTGCCAGATCTCCTATTTTTTCTCCTGCTTCTGCTATTTTATCTCTTTCTGACTGATTTAGTAAATCTGTATGAAGTTCTGCATCTAATACTTTATCTTCAGCTTTTGTTATAACTTGTGCTTTTTCTAAATCTGTATTAAACCCTAATTCTTCTGCTATTTTACTTTCTCCTGCTATTTCAAATTCTGTATTTACTGCTGTTGCATTTGTATCCTGTCTCTTATCCTGTCCTCCTGTTACTACTGTGGATATATACTATAAAAGTGGACACATTTTATGCTATACTTTTTCTATATCTTT
>OGZY01001225.1_pt1 | contig 11280 bp, 9 predicted proteins | sample 1576911 | NCBI WGS metagenome assembly OGZY01 (sample SAMEA3541488, study PRJEB24748) | human gut metagenome | biome: human gut; feature: human-associated habitat; material: faeces | place: China | collected 2012 | reverse complement strand
ATTCATTTATCTAATTTTTTAAAACAAGAATCAGAAATCAACTACTGATTCGCATTATATATTGTTCTGCTTTGCTATATTGAGTCGTATAACGTCTGCGGCTTTTATATGGCAAAGCTTTTTTTGAACGTTTCATAAGTCTCTTTATATTACATCGGCTACATCGGTTATTATTCTGTTGGCCTTTTATTCTATTAAGCTTTCCACATTGTAAGGCTTCCACCCGTAGCCTTGATTCTTTCTTTTTGGTGCTTTTTCTTTCGTATCAAGATGAAAGAAAAAGAATATTCAGTAACTTTACCGAAAATTGGAAAAGCATGGAAAATAATCCGGAACTGCAGCTTGCTTGGCAGTTCATTGAAAATACAGGCACCCATTTATTTCTTACCGGAAAAGCTGGAACCGGGAAAACGACATTTCTTAGACGATTGAAAGAACATACGCCCAAACGCATGGTCGTATTGGCTCCGACAGGGATTGCAGCTATCAATGCGGGAGGCGTAACGATTCATTCTTTCTTTCAGTTGTCTTTTGCTCCTTTTGTGCCCGAAACTACTTTTAATTCTTCCCAGACGCATTATCGTTATAGTAAAGAAAAGCGGAATATCATCCGTAGTATGGATTTGCTGGTTATTGATGAGATCAGTATGGTGCGTGCTGATTTGTTGGATGCGGTGGATGCAACTCTGCGGAGGTATCGCGATAGGGAGAAACCTTTTGGTGGGGTGCAGCTGTTGATGATTGGAGATTTGCAACAGTTGGCGCCTGTTGTGAAAGACAATGAGTGGGAATTGTTGAGAAAGCATTATGAGACTCCTTATTTCTTTGCAAGTCATGCATTGAAAGAAACGGCATATATGACGATTGAACTCAAGAAAGTATATCGTCAGAGTGATACGTTCTTCCTTTCCTTATTAAATAAAATTCGGGAGAATAAGGCGGATGATGAAGTGTTGAATGAACTGAACCGTCGTTATCAGCCCGGCTTTCAGCCGCAAAAAGAAGAGGGATATATTCGTCTGACGACACATAATAATCAGGCACAGAGGGTTAATGATCGCGAATTGGCATCGTTGCCCGGCAAGGCGTATCATTTTAGTGCCGAGATAGAGGGGGATTTTCCTGAATATTCGTATCCTGCGGATAAACTTCTGACAATTAAGGAGGGAGCACAGATTATGTTCCTGAAGAATGATCCATCGTCCGAGAAACGGTATTATAACGGTATGATTGGTGAGGTGGTAGTGGTTAATGAAACGGGTATTGTGGTGCGTGGTAAAGGGGATCGATCCGAATTTCAGTTGTTGCCGGAAGAGTGGGGGAATTATAAGTATGTGTTGAATGAGGAGACGAAGGAAATCACTGAAGTGATAGAGGGGACGTTCCGCCAGTATCCTATTCGTTTGGCGTGGGCTATTACGATACATAAGAGTCAGGGTTTGACGTTTGAACGTGCTATTATTGATGCACGGAATTCCTTTGCACATGGGCAAACTTATGTGGCTTTGAGTCGTTGCAAGACGCTGGAGGGTATGGTGTTGGAGTCTCCTTTGCGTAGGGAAGCCATAATAAGTGATGCTACGGTGGATAATTTCACCAAAGCGGTGGAGCAGAATAAGCCGGGTAGCCAGCAGTTGAATGATATGCAAAAGGCATATTTCTTTGATTTGTTGAGTGATTTGTTTAATTTCTATTCGATCGATCAGGCTTATAAACGGTTGCTTCGTCTTATGGATGAGGATTTGTATAAGCTCTTTCCGAAGCAGTTGGCTGAATATAAGGCGTTGGCTCCCCATGTTAAAGAGAAGATTGTGGAGGTGTCTCAACGTTTCCGCAATCAGTATACCCGGTTGATACATGAGAGTGAGGATTATGCGGCGAATGAGGAGTTGCAGGAGCGGATTCGTTCCGGTGCCGGATATTTTCATAAGGAGTTGGAACCGGTTCGGGCTTTGTATGATAAGACTAATATGCCTCTTGATAATAAAGAGTTGAGAAAGCTGTTGGCAGAGCGTATGCAGGCGCTGGATGATGCGTTGTGGATTAAAGAGTCTCTGTTGGAAGCTGTGTCTACAAGAGGGAGGTTTGCCATTACGGATTATTTGAAGTTGAAGGCTAAAGTAATGTTGAGCCTTGAAGATGATTCTACGTCTTCCGGTTCTTCGAAGGCTTTGAAGGAGAAGAAAGAACGTAAGGAACGGAAAGAGCGTACACGCAGTGCTGAAAAGGTAAAGGTGGAGGTTCCTACGGATATTCTGCATCCGGAGCTTTATCGCACTTTATCGGAATGGAGAACGGAAAAGACGCGTGAAACCAATATGCCTGCTTATGTCATTATGCAACAGAAAGCATTAATGGGCATTGTAAATCTTTTGCCGGATACTCCGCAAGCTTTGGAAGCTGTACCTTATTTTGGAGCGAAAGGAGTGGAGAAATATGGACTTGAAATTTTGGGGATTGTCCGTAAGTATATGAGGAAGAATCAAGTGAAACGACCGGAAATCAAAGAGATATTTCTTCCGGAAAAAAGTAAGAGGGGAGAAAAAAAGGAACCGAAGAAAGATACGAAACGGATGAGCTATGAGATGTTTTGTAAGGGAATGAGTATGGAGGAGATAGCTAAATCACGTGATTTGGTGACGGGAACAATTGCTACGCACTTAGAACATTATGTTCGTATGGGAAAGATTAAATTGGAGCAAGTAGTAGCTGTAGAAAAGATAGAGAAGATTCGTCGGTATCAGCAAAAGAACGAGAATTCCGGAGTGGCAGGAATAAAAGCGGCGTTAGGAGACGAGGTCTCCTATGCCGATATCAGATTTGTATTCGCAGCCGATGATGCTAGGCGTTGAAGCTCTTAGAATTTGCAGAAGAAAGAAACGAATACCGGAACACTCATATCAATGAGAATGCCGTGTAGGATAGCAATCGGAATCATTTCTTTTCCCGAATATCTGCTGATAGAAGGCAATAATACATCCATGGAATTGACTCCTGCCGCAGAGATAGGAGCCAATTTCCCGAAATACTTTTTGATAAGCGGAGTGCCGAGAAGTGCCATCATTTCACGGAAGATATTAGTCAGTAGGGCGATTGTGCCTAGTTCTGTGGCAAGTTGCAGTCCGATAGACGGTTCTTTGAACTGGGTGATAAGAATGGAAGAGAGTGAATAGTAGGCAAATCCGCTTCCTACTGCCATACAGTCGAACACGCTCCATTGACTTACCAGTATGCTTGCCAGAGCAGAGAATAATAATGTTCCGATGATAGTTCCCAACGGAATTAGTAACATCTTGGGATGCAGGTGTGAAATGATTGTTTTCAGATTTTTGTTGGAACCGATGCTAACTCCTACTTGAAGCATTAGCGCATATAGTATGTACATAGAAATAGTATGCGTGTCAAATTGAAACTTATTGAGAGCTCCCATGATACAGCCTACACAAAAGAATAATATTACAATCAGACTTCCTTTCATTGTTCGCCTCCTTTCTTGAAGAATAGTTGTAAAACCAGCCGGGCAGCAATCAAGCTTCCCAATACACCCGATATGGCAAGAATGATTGCTTGTTTACCGAACTTACCAAGATTGTTTACTATCAGACTATTAGAGCCGATAGATACGCCAAGTATAAAGAGTAAGAGGAATATTGTAAGAGAAATCATCTTTTCTGTCTTTTGTAAAATAGTCCAGTTACGCAATACATAGCCGATTCCGATTCCTAGAAACATGGTAGATATAATAGAAAACATATTGTATATATTTAGGTCAGGTTATACATTTGAATAAGCCACACGAATAATTCTCCAAAAAGATAATTTATCTTATTGAAAGTCAGGATAAATGCTACTTGTGAGCAACAGAGTGAATCAGCAGGTAGCTCCTATAATCAAAGAAAGGGGAATTTAGATGAATCCACTGAACCAATGTACATGCACGCAACATGACTTACAGAAATTGGGGATTTCCGCAAGAAAGTAAGCAGTGTTATGTAGTTGTAATCTCTGATTCATCATTGGTCTTCTTAATTTTGGTGCAAAGATATGAACTTTTTGTATATTTTCAAAATAAATATGCAATAATTATATGCTGTTCCAATCCAGAAGGACTTCCTTTAGTTTTCGCGGATTGTATCCGAGTATTGTTCGTGCTTTCTCGATACTCATTCCGCTAAAAAGCGGGCGGGGAGTGGATTCTTGCATTTCTTCTGTCGTAACAGGATGAATGAGCGTGCGGTTTAATTTCATGTAGTCTGCTACCTGATAAGCTATTTCTGCAATAGTCAAACATTCGTCACCACAGATATGAAAGATTCCGTTGGTCGTATTTTCTATCAGGCGTTGTATCCCGTCTGATAGATCTCCTACAAAAGTTGGCGTGCGCCATTGGTCGGATACAACACGAATATCTTGTCCGGCTTTCAAACGGTTCATTACTAATTGAACGATATTTCCATGCTGTCCGGGCAGTGCTTTTCCATACACAATCTCTACACGTGCAATGGCATAATTACTACAAATATCGGCAACTTTTTCTTCTCCTTTCCATTTGGTAAATCCGTAATAGTTGACAGGAGCGGGGAGTATTTCTTCTGTATATAGCTGTCCGGTTCTTTCATTTATCTTTCCGTCAAATACGAAATCAGTGGATAAATGGATGAAACGGCTTTGGTATTCTTTGCAAAGGTGTGCCAGTTGTTCTACCGCGGTAACGTTTATGAGGTAAGCCTCTTCATGGTGTGTTTCACAATAATCGGGAACAGATAAAGCGGAACAGTTGATAACTACATCCGGACAAATTGCTTTGAACAACTCTTTTACGGACGCTTCATTCCGTATATCAACTTCAATGAAACGATACTTCTTTGTATTCTCTAAAGCTGGAAAGATATCCGAGTGCAGGGAACAGCCGGTCACATTATATTGTTTATGGGCAGATAAATCCTTCAGTAATTGGCGTCCGGTGAATCCGTTAGCACCGATGATTAATATATTTCTCATGATTTTTTATAAGATGTATAGAGCTGTTGTTCTTGAATATCTACAAATTAGAAAATATCTCTTTTAATAGATTTAATGAGTAGCTGCATACCATGCTGTTTTTTCTTTTGCGGAAGCGAGGTCATTAGTACTGGGATCGGAAATGGTGATACCGGAGAAAGTTTCTATTTTTACCTTTCCTCTACTCATAGAATAGAAATAATCTGTATTTCTTTTGAATGGAACAGTACGGTTAAGTTGTTCGTTGAATTGAGCCAGTAATTCCTGGTTGGAACATAACTTTGATACATAATCTCCGCAATCAAAGAATATAACAGGAGAATAGCCGTCTAATCTTTGCAGTGACCCGGTTAATGTCGTATCAAATGTATATTGGCTATTTATGTCCTTCATTATAGCTGCCAAATGATCCAATTCTGCGCAATCCGTGACAGCGATAGTGCCGCATGGCATCTCATAATTTGAATAAAAGTCATCGAATCCATTACAGATCTTTTCATAATTAATTTCTCCTATCAAATACTGTCCGATCTTTGCGTATGGCATACCGTACGCCATTATTTCACAGGTAGACGCTATCAGATGATTAGTCACATTTTTAAGATCATAAGCAACTTCTACTGTCGACATGTAACAATCATCAAAAAGTATATATTCCATTTTCAATCCGGCATTGGAGATACCTTGAGCAAGTGTGGTTATGTCGGTTTGATATTGGGGATATAATCCTCCGAAATAACGTGTCATAGGTACATTCTCATACTCCCAGTGCATTTTGTTGACACGAAGGTTACTGCGTGATTGGGCATTTGATACAGGTATCCATCCCATACCATGACAACCGATAATCATAGAGTAACGTTGGGCTGGTGTACATTCCCGAACATCATTAAGGATAGATGTAATTCCTTCGGCTGTTGTATATACGGGATCAGTATACTGCTTATAGGTCTTGCGCACGCTTTTACCGTTTTCATAAACGAGTTCAAAAAGAGTAGCTTCTGTAGCTTCGGTACACATAAATACTATGACACGTTCATTTTTTAGTATATTCTTTTCGATTACACTCTCCAGGTCACTGATATTCTGATAGAAGTTAGAAGTCAGATTGTTCGACCAAGGGAGATACATAAATATCGTTTGCTCATTATTTGCCCGTACAATAGGAGGAACAATTTCATTGGGATCAGTATCCGTAGGATTTTCTGTATCTTCTATATCCGGCGATTCAGGAATAATATCTTCTTTTTCACACGAAGCCATGCTAAAAGATAGAAATAGCACAAAGATGATTGGTTTTATAAGATGATAATATTTTTGCTTTGTCTTCATTTTGTTTCTTGAATTAAATTATCAGAGTTTCTGCAAAACTACTGAAAAAATAGTGATTTCTACAACTGATTGTAGGATTTCCGTGAGGTATAGACATAAAAAAAGGAGCAACGCCTTGCTCCAACCTTTGTTAACCTTAAATCTAATACTATGAAAAACACATTGCAAAGGTATGCACTTTTGTGAAATCTGCAAATAATCCAAGAAAAAAAGTATGTTTTATAACATTGATTAAGAGTTTTATTTCCCGATTCTATTTTTATTAAGGTTTTCTGCTGTTAACTAAATATTTTTTAGTTGGGCATTCTGAATTCATTTGGCGAACATCCTGTGATTTTCTTGAATAAGCGGCTGAAATACTGTGAATTAGAGAACCCTAGTTCTTGTGCAATCTGGCCGAGCGTTTTATCCGTATTTACCAACCATCCTTTGGCTATCTCGAAACGTTTGAACTGGATATACTCTTTGAACTCTTTTCCTATTTCATATTTCAGTAAATCATTAAAATATGCAGGCGATAAATGCAGGAGATTAGCACAATATTCATCGGATAACACATCAGTTGATAGGCTTACTTTCACATTGAAATGATTATCAAGCAGATGATTGAATTCTCTGAACACCTTTTTATTGACTTCGCTACGTGTGATAAACTGGCGTTCGTAGAAGCGAGTACAATAATCCAGCAAAAGTTCAATGTATTTTGAAATGATTTTTTTGCTGTGTCGGTCAATGCAGCGCTCAAGCTCTTGCCGAATCCTCTCCAGGAACTCCAGAATAATCTGTTTTTCGCGTAGAGAGAGATGCAGTGCTTCCTCCGGACAATAAGAGAAGAAAGTATAATTGTGTATATTGAGTCCGAGCGGAGTCCCGCAAATCAAGTCGGGGTGAAAGGCCAATATCCATCCCTTGGAAGGAAATTCCTTGTTGTTCTCCTTCATACTGATTGACTCTCCGGGAGTCAGGCAAACGAGAGTTCCGTCCGAGAAATCACAACATTGGTGCCCGTATGCATAGGCCTCACACTTACATTCACTCAACAGAATCGTATAGAATCCGAATTTAATGTCCGTATGAGGAGATAAGTCAGCCTTCGAAAGGTCGATGACACTGACTAGCGGATGCAGTGTCTTACTTCCCAAGCAACAATTACATTGATGCACGGTTCCTATTTTGAGTACTTTATCTCCCATGACGTTAACGATCTCTCCGGTGTATGTTCTTAGTTCTGCTGTTTATATTCATTCGGTGTATATCCGACATGTTTTTTAAATAGCCGGCTGAAGTGTTGAGGATACTGGAATCCCAGCTCATAAGCTATTTGGCTGACCGTTTGCGAACCCTCCAATATTCGTTCTTTGGCAAGTTCAATGATACGGCACTGAATATATTCCTGCGCAGTTTTACCAGTTTCTTTTTTTATCAGGTCGCCGAAGTAATTAGGAGAAAGGCATACCTTGTCTGCAAAATATTTCACGGCAGGCAACCCTTCGGTCAGTGCTACCTGCCCTTGGAAATATTCATCCAATAGATGTTCGAACCGCACGATAATGTCTTTGTTTACCTGATTGCGTGTGATAAACTGCCGTTCATAGAAACGCATACAATAATCGAGTAATAGTTCGATATTGCGGACAATAAGTTGTTTGCTATGCTTGTCGATAGCATGTTCCAATTCGATTTGTATTTTATGTATACAGTCCGTTACAATTTCTTTTTCCTGTTCGGATAGATGCAAGGCTTCATTAACTTCATAAGAAAAGAAGGAATAATTCTTGATATTCTGTCCCAGAGAAGTTCCCCGGATCAGGTCGGGATGAAACAAGACTCCGATCGATTTTGTACGTTGAGGAGTTTTCTTCCGGTTATCTATACCAATCACTTGACCTGGGGCCATACAGACGACCGTTCCTTCCTGATAGTCATAATAGTTACGCCCATATTTAAGGTCTCCGCAATTAATGTCTTTCAAAAACAGAGAGTAGAATCCGATATTCATATGATAGTATTCTACTGTTTTTGTCGCTTTTGAAAAGTCGATCACATTCACTAAAGGGTGCAAAGTTTCCAGTCCGAATAATTGGTCGTACTGATCAATAGTTTCAATTTTGGTAATTTCATCCATACGGCTTACAGTTTTATCATAGGCAAAGATAAAACTTTTAAGAATATCTTATCTATATCATATTTGCAAAACAGTAATATAGGTACAAGAATCAGTAATTTGTATACAACGTTGGTAGTCAAAGGCAGAATTAATATCTTTGTGGTAGATCTTAAAGCGTATCCTTGACGGAAAGCCTGTGATTATTCCCGGTGACGGAAGTTCGTTATGGACACTGACACATTCTAAGGACTTTGCCAAAGGATATGTCGGTTTAATGGCAAACCCTCATGCTATCGGGAATGCTTTCCATATCACAACCGACGAAAGTATGACTTGGAATCAGATTTATGAAACCATTGCCGATGCATTAGGAAAACCGCTGAATGCGTTACACGTAGCTTCGGATTTTCTTGCCGGACATGGAGAAACTTATGATTTCAGAGGGGAACTATTAGGTGACAAGGCTGCCACAGTCGTTTTTGATAATTCGAAGATCAAGAGACTTGTCCCGGATTTTATCTGTACTGTATCAATGGTGGACGGTCTGAGACAATCCGTGCATTATATGCTTACACATCCTGAGAGTCAAACGCCTGATCTGGAGTTTGATAAGTGGTGTGATAGGATAGCGGATGCAATGTACGCTGCGGATAAGGCTTTTAAATCAGGCAAATAGTAAACCTAGCCTTCATATATATTAGTAAGGACCGTTTCGCCCTTGCTGTACTTCAATCCGTATACCGAAATTACCGTTTGCGGATTTTAGTTCGAATGCTCCCCGGAAATTATTCTTTTCCCAAGGCATGGCACTTCGGTTGGGCACTCTCCAACCGTCTTTGTCATAATCTCCGTACGTATTAATCCTCATACCGTTTTTCAGCTTAAAAGATCCCATTTGCATGAACTGTGGAGAAGACGACAGCCCCCAGCCATACCCGTATCCGAAACCGGAAAAGGCAGAAGGAGAAAAAGCATCAGAGAATCCTTGTGAGTATGTGGCATCCGTATTCAGACGGAACAGTTGATTATAGTCTTTACTCATATTCGGCACATCCAGGCTGAATTTAGGAAGTTTGGGAGGAGCTACATTCATCAATCCCATATCCAATAAAAAGCCGCCAAACTCCTTAATATTAGCCGAGGGGGCACGACGAATACTATCGGAAGGGATTTCTGACTGTGCGGATGCAAAACCGACCGATAATATCAGCGAAAGAAATAAAATCAGTTTTTTCATCTTCGTAAAGGTTGATTTATGACAAAGATAGAAATTTTCATCCTGACTATTCGTTTCTGTTATATTTTCTTAGAGAAAAACTCTTTAAAAATGGGATGACAACATTTGTACATACGTTTAAGTAGCAATTAACGTGGATACTTCCCGTTTCAAGTAACAAAAGACATGACATTGAGCAAAGTTCGTATCTTTCCTCCCTCATTCATAAAAAGGAACGAGGGAGGAAATACCTTTTAGCGTATGGAAGCCTTCCATACATTAGCATACTCTTCCAGTACACGCTTGATACTCTGCCCGATTTTTACATAATCAGCTTCGTTCAAGTTGGCAAGTGATACACGGACACTCCATTTCGGTCCGGCAAAGCCACCGCCGTTCAGCAATACGAGCGAAGTCTCATTTGCCAGGCGAAAGACCACATCCAACGGATTATATGTCTTTTGCAGATAAGCAACAAAATCATCCCCATAGAATTTTTTCGCCCATACCAGCATATCAATTTCCGAGTAATATCCGGCACGTAGAGGGTCTTCTACCAGTGTGAAACCCGTATTGTCCCATAATGCATGAAGGCGGCGGTGAATGATTTCCTGCATTCTGGTTTTGTAACGATTTTCCTTATCCAGAATAGCAAAAAGCGAGAACAGGCTCATCTGCATCTGCTGTGGCAGCGAAAGACCTGCGGTATGATTCAATGCGATCTGGCGGCTGTCTGCCACCATGCGGTCAATAAACTTCAGCTTTTCCGGATGCAAATCGATACTGGAGTAACGTTTGTTCAAGATTGCTTTTTGCTCCTCCGACAGGCGGGCAATCATTTTGTCGTAGATGTTGTCTTCGTGTAGCGCGATTACGGCATTTCTCCAGCCTGTTGCACCGAAATATTTGGAGAAAGAATAAACGCAAAGAGTATTGTGAGGCAATTCCGCCATTAATGACCGGAAATGAGGTATAAATGTTCCATACACATCGTCCGTAATAATCATCAGGTTCGGATTATCATTTTTCACGATATTGACAATCCGTGCGGCAGTCTCCGGGCTAAGCGCATAACTGGGCGGATTGCTCGGATTCGTAATGAAGAGCGCTTTAATCTGCGGATTTTTCAGTTTGTCAATGTCTTCATCCTTATATTGCCATGTATGTAATCCGTCGGCTGTCATCTGATCGGCGGATATTTCAGTCACGTCAAATTGATAACGTCGTAGCTGCGGGATCTCTATATAAGGAGTGAAAACCGGAATCATCAGTGCAATAGAATCTCCCTGGTTCAACAGGAAATTCTCTTCCAGCGAATCGAACAGATAACACATGGCGGCTGTGCCTCCTTCGGTGGCGAACAAGTCGAATGTCCCTTTCGGCGGACGTCGGTCACACATCTCCTGTGCCAGATAATCCTGTACGATCTGTTCCGTAAAATACAGAATACGGTCGGGCACAGGATACTGGTCACCGATGACGGATTCCGCCCATTCATGTACCAGTGTGTCCGGGTCGGCAGCATGCTCCATTAGCATATAGTTGTAACCCTCTTTCAGCAGATTGGCACCGGGAGCCTTCTCATTATCTTTCAGGAACGCCTCAAAACGGGCAGCGATCCCTG
>OGZY01001223.1_pt1 | contig 11295 bp, 10 predicted proteins | sample 1576911 | NCBI WGS metagenome assembly OGZY01 (sample SAMEA3541488, study PRJEB24748) | human gut metagenome | biome: human gut; feature: human-associated habitat; material: faeces | place: China | collected 2012 | reverse complement strand
CTGTGCTGGGCCAGCAGGGAGCACACCGCGGCGGTGATCCCCACCTGATCCTTTCCAATGACGGTTACGATCGCTTTCATAGGTATCTACCTTCCTTATTCTTCATATCATGCGCCGCCTGTCTGCAAGGGATCAGGCGCTCAATTCAATTCGTCCAGGGTCAATTCAAACCCATCCAAGAAGTGCTCCATAAAGTAGCTCAGCGCCGGGATGGGGTTCCGGCACAGGGCGGCATAGGTCTGTTCCCGGGCCTTTTTGAACTCCGAATTCCCCGCCTTCAGCTCCTCCACACATTTGAGATAGGCGGAGAGCTTGTCCGCCGCCTTGACCAGGGCCCGCACCTCCGGGTCCGGGATGGTCAGCGCCTCCTCATAGGCGGGGCGCAGCTCCTCCGGCAGCATGGACAGCAGCTTTCCCACCGCCACCGCCTCCACCTGCTGGTAGGCGCTCTGGATGTCCGGGTTGTCATATTTGATGGGGGTGGGCAGGTCGCCGGTGAGGATCTCGCTGGCGTCGTGGTACAGGGCTGCCACGGCCACCCGGCCGGGGTCCACGCTTCCGCCGAAATATTGGTTCTGGATCACGGCCAGGGCGTGGGCCAGCACCGCCACCTGGTGGGAGTGCTCCTGAATGTTCTCCGGCTGGGTGTTGCGCATCAGGCCCCACCGGGCGATATACCGCATCCGGGCGATCATGGGAAAAAAGTTGTGGGCCACCGGACCCCGCCCCCTTCCTTGAGATGGTTGCTATTTTATCACAGACGGGGGCGGCTTGTAAACCGGAAACGGCGGGCGGCAGTGTATTTTCAACGGCTCGGGCCATTCCATAGAAGCCCGTGCCGGATATGTCCGTCTGGATCCTGTATTGAACAGAAGGAAGAAACCTTTTCTATTTTGGTGCATGGTCCTGAAGATCTGTTATATTCCTATTTTTTGCTTGTTTTCGTGGTGGCGTGCGGTCTACTGCTATTCCAAGGCTCGGAAATAGATGTACGCCACGCCGCTCGGACTGTGACCCGCCGGGCCTTGTGTCATCCCGGGACAGCTGGAGCCTTCTCTCGTTGAAAATCAGCCGCCTCGGTGCGGCGGACTGGAAACCGCACAGATTTCCTGTTTACTCCCGGCGGATTTTGCGGTAAAATGGAGCAGATCAAGATGCGAAGGGAGGGCGGAGGATGGCCCAACTGTTGATGCCGGGCAGCGTGGTCGCCATGACGGACCAGGCGGCTGACCGGCTTTTGAAGCTGGACAGCGGCGACGCTGCCCTGCTGTACCTGCACCTGCTGCGCTGGGGCACGCCGGACGGCCTGCGCTGGCCGGAGGACCGGAAGCAGCGGGCGCTGGACCAGCTGAAGGAGCACGGCCTGGCCCCGGCCGCTCTGTCCGCCGCTCCGGCCGCCCCGGCCGTCCCCGCGGTCCGTCATTAGCGATCATCGACGCCTCATCCACAATAAACAAAGTATGCTGATGCAGGTTATCATCCAAAGAAAAGTTGTCCAGGTCATTTGAAAAGTTGCGCTGGCGGTAAATCTTCTTATGGATAGTATAAGCCGGATGCTGTGCATAATGTGAAAAGACTTTAGCCGCCCTTCCCGTCGGAGCAAGCAGAACACACTTTTGCTGTAACTGGTCCAAGGTCTTCACCAATGCTCCGATAAGGGATGTTTTACCCGTACCGGCATATCCCTTTAAGAGAAAAACCGAGTCCGATTGGCGGGAAAAGAGAAAATCTGCTAAAAATTTAACAGCTTTTTCTTGTTCTAAAGTTGGTTTATATAGAAAATTTCCCTTAATTTGCTGCACTAAATAACTATTAATCATAATTGCGTAATAAAAAGTTCCTTGAACTGTGCGTTATTAGATTTATTTGTTTTATTTTTGCGATGCGAATATAAACTAAAAAAAACACATATTTATCATGAAAACAGTTATTAATATTGTATTGGCTGCTTGCGTTATCGGTTTGATATACGTTTGCTACGGCAGTATCATGGGACCGATCAACTTCGATGACGCTAAAAAGACTAGAGAGAAACAAGTTATTGCACGCTTAATTGACATCCGTAAGGCACAGTTGGAATACCGTAACCTGCACAATGGACGATATACTGCAAGCTTCGACACCTTGATTGATTTCGTCAAAACTGCAAAACTTCCGTTTGTAAAGAAAGAAGGAGTTTTGTCTGATACACAACTGGAAGCCGGTATGACTGAAAAGAAAGCGATGGCAATCATCAACAAAGCCAAAAAGACCGGTAACTGGAAAGAAGTTGAAAAAGAAGGTTTGATGAACTTCAAACGTGATACTTTATGGGTTGCCGTAACAGATACAATCTATGCTCCGGGCTTCAATGCAGACTCTTTGAGATATGTTCCCTTCGGAAACGGCGTACAATTTGAGATGGTTACCCGCAGCGATACTACCAAATCGGGTGCTCCTTTGAACTTGTTCCAAGCTCAAACTCCGTATGAAACATATTTGGGCGGCTTGAATACTCAAGAATTGGCTAACCTTAAAGACCTTCAGACCAAATTGGGTAAATATTGCGGTTTAAGAGTGGGTGATATCGAACAGCCTAACAATAACGCAGGTAACTGGGAATAAGAATGACTGAACGTATCGATTTTACAAAATCGGAACAATATACATTATCCATCCGCCTCAGTGCGGATGGATTTTCTTTTTCTATCTATAACCCACTGACAGATAATGATTTCTGCTTTGTTCCGCATCCGGTCAACACCGGATATTCCATGACGGCCAATCTGAAAGATATGCTGACTAAAACAGAAGCGCTGAAGTATCCGTATAAACGGGTTAACATCTTGTATGACTCCCCCCGTTTCACCCCTGTTCCTTTGGAATTATTCGAAGACGAACAGATGGATACAATTTTCTATCATAATTTTCCTAAAGCTAAAGGAAATAACGAGATTGTACTTTGCAATGTCCTGGGAAGAAGCAATGTGGTAATACTTTTTGCTATGGACAAACATACCCATTTGTTACTGACTGAACATTTTCCTACAGCTCGTTTCTTCTCCACCGCCAGCCCGCTGACTGAATATTTCGCCCGGAAAAGCCGGTTGGGTAACAGCCGGAAACTATATACATACATACGCGAGCAACAAATGGAAATTTTTTGTTTTGATAAGGGCAACTTATTACTGATCAACTCATTTCCATGCAAACAAACCACAGACCGTGTGTATTACCTATTATATGTATGGCAACAATTAAATTATAATCAGGAAAGAGACGAGCTGCACTTGACAGGAATATTAAAGGACAAAGAAGAATTACTGAAAGAGTTGCGCAATTATCTGCGCCAGGTATTCGTCATCAGCCCCAAAGCGGAATTCAACCGCTCCGAGATAAGTAAAATAGAAGAGATACCTTTTGACATGCAAACCTTATTATTATGCGAGTAATCAGCGGTATATACAAACGGCGCCGTTTCGATGTGCCTCATACATTCAAAGCACGTCCGACAACGGATTTCGCCAAAGAGAACCTTTTCAATGTATTAAGTAACAATTATTTTGACTTCGAGGACGGAGTTACAGCCTTGGACCTTTTCGCCGGTACGGGCAGCATCAGTATAGAACTGGTTTCACGCGGTTGTGACCGGGTTATTTCAGTAGAAAAAGATCCCCAGCACCTTTCTTTCATCTCACAGGTGATGCGTGAAGTGAAGACTGACAAATGTTTTCCTATCCGTGCTGATGTCTTTAGATTTATAGACAAATGCAGCGAGCAATTTGATTTCATCTTCGCCGACCCTCCATACGCCTTGAAAGAGTTGGAAAGCATCCCCACCCGTATTTTCGAAAGCGGGATTTTAAAGGAAGACGGATTACTGGTACTGGAACATGGCAAAGAGAATCATTTTGAGGATGACCCCCATTTTATTGAGCGCCGTGCATATGGCAGTGTGAACTTCTCTTTCTTCAAAGCAACGGTGCCAGCAACCGGACAATAGATTCTTGTGCTTTTTGATACCAAGGACGCTTTATCCATGTTTTTCTCTGCAACAGGATGGCGTCCTTCTGGTCTTGCAGGAAAATACCTTTCAACAGCAATGCTGAGGACGGATCATACATAAAGGCATTCACCTCAAAATTATGCTCAAAGCTACGGAAGTCCATATTTGTAGAACCTACCGTAGAAAGAGTATCATCACTGACCATCAGCTTGGAATGCAAAAAACCTTTCTGATAAAGGTAAATCCTGACACCCGCACGCATGATATCATCCAAATAAGATAACGAACCTAAATGTGTTATCCATGTATCGGCACGTGCCGGTATCATAATGCGAACATCCACGCCTGCCAAAGCTGCCGTTTTCAATGCCATCAGAATAGGTTCGGTAGGCAACAGGTAAGGTGTTTGTATATAAAAATACTTTCGGGAGCTGCTGATAGCTATCAGTAGCCCTTGCATAATATCCCGCCATTCGCCTACAGGATCGGAAGTGACAATCTGTATCAGAGCCTTTCCAAAGATTCCGACTTCGGGGAAATAACGGGAGGAAGTGATAAGGGTACGGTCTACTACATACCAATCGGTCAAAAAAGCAGTCTGTAACCCATATACCGCTTTTCCTTCTATTTTAATGTGAGTATCCCGCCATATCCCCCATGGAAAGCCTTTCATATAGCGCAAAGCAATGTTCATCCCTCCCGTATAAGCCACACGACCGTCGATTACTACTATTTTACGGTGATTACGATAATTTACCTTACTGGTAAATAAAGGAAAACGGACTTTCAAAAAACTGCGTGCCTCAATACCTGCTCCCCGCATTTCATCAAAAAAAGCATGGGGAACTTTCCAGCAGCCCACATCGTCATATAGTAAACGCACTTCTACTCCCTGCCGCGCTTTATCTATCAACAAATCGCGCAGCAACCTGCCTGCCGGATCATCCTCAAAAATATAAAACTGCAAATGGATGTGATGCTTTGCCTTACTGATTTCTTTCATCAATGAATACAGCATGGAATAACCATCCGTAAAAACTTCCGTCGCATTTCCTTCAAAGGGCAAAGCATTATTCACTTTCCGGAAAAAACGCATCAACTGGTGCTGTTCATCAGGACACTTAAACGCCTTTTGCGCCTGGTATTCTGCCATGGGACGTTTTATGAGACGGGTGAACCCTTTCTTGCTGATCAATTTCTCCTTACGTGTGCTTCTGCCGAAAAAGAAATAGAACACAAGCCCCACAATGGGCAGGAAAAAGAGCACAAGTACCCATGCCATTGTTTTAACGGGATTACGATTATCAAGTATCACTATAAAGATAGTTCCGATGATAATCACAAAATAAAGCACGTTAAAAGCAACAGCAAAGATTTCATTAAAGATACTCCACTCTACCATATAATTCCAGTAATTTACTTATAAGCAAACTTATAAAAAAAATCCCAACCTATAACAATATAGATTGGGAAAAGATTAAGATATAGTTTCATTTAAAAAGGACGCCGGCCATGTCTTCCCGGACCGGGACCAAAACCGGGACCGCCGAATCCCCTATGGCTATTCATCATCTTGTCACGGGCGGCTTTACTTCCAAAAATATTCAGACGATAGATAAAATGTACCATACAATAACTGTTGATACTGTTGTATTCGGTAACCGAACGTACATCCGCAGTCAAAGAACGGCTGATATTGCTCTGTTGTTTTAAGATGTCGTACATTTCAAAACTAACAGTTGCAGCTCCTTTCAATAGACTTTGTGCTATTTGGGCATTCCAAATCAGTTCATTATTGTTCAAACTGGCATCATCATATCCTCTACGGGACTGGTTGGTGATATTAGTAGACAATGTCATCTGCCATGGTAAAGTGACATTGGTACTCGCTCCATATGAGAATGTATATGGATTCTGGTTCTTTTCAGGACGCAGCTTGCTACGTTCCGCTGTATACTCAATAGAACCATTCAATGAAAATTCAAACCAGTCATTCCGATAGGACCCATTCAGATTCTCCGCCAAAGTCAAACCGGTAGTCGTATTCTTATCATCATGCAATGTTTCCTTATTGTATAAGAACGCTACCTGATTCCGGTAGCTCACACGAGAAAAAGAATTTATAGTAAACTTTTTATTCTTCAAAGCCGAATTAAAACCGAACAATCCAAACGCATTCCAGTTTCCATTGATATTCTGAGGAGTTGAAGTAGTACCACCCGTATTCTCATCATATACCGTACTATTACTGATACTATTCTGAGTAGCAGTGAAATTTACATGAGTCATTATGCCACGCTGCTTCTCGGCATTATAAGTGTTATAAAACAAACGCATGGTATGGGCAAACGAAGGCTTCAAACCTGGATTACCCACACGGATATTCAACGGATTGGAATTATCGACAATCGGCAACAGGTTTTCCATACTAGGCTGGCTACTACGCCCACGATAAGTGATACGCAACTGACTTACTTTGGAGAAGCGATAACGAAAATCCAGATTCGGAGCAAAATTAAATACCGTTCTTGTGGTATCAGTCATGTAATCTCCCTTCTTATAGGACAATTTCGTATTTTGAGGCTGTAAGGACATGCCGGCACTCAACTGATATTTCTCCCGGATAAATCGTAGTCCCAAAGAAATATCATGATTAAAGTATTTATATTCAGCATCCTTACTCAAGCTATCCACATAAGCAGTTTCATAGTTTTCGGGTAATCCGTCATTTATATCCCAAGGATACCCCAAATCGTATGTCGATTTATCACTCTTGCTATTCTTATATTGGAATCTATAACTAAATTGCAGGAAAGTAGCCCGTGCTATAGGTTCGCTATAAGTAAACTGTGCTGTATAATTATAATTTTTAGTAGGCATCGTAATGTATTGATTACGATGTTCTATAGAATCCCCTCCTAAATAGTTCTTTATCTGATAATAACGGGTTTCCGATTGAGCATACTGATCGCTGTCATCATCTCCATATCCAAATGAACCACGGAATGTAATGTTACGTCCCTCATTATTCAGTTTCCGGTTCAGCTGCAATGTTGCATTAGCCGACAAACTATTTGATTTGGACAGATTATGTTCATTGGTAGCATTAATGCGAGTATCCCTTAACGGATCATCAGACTCTATATTGTCAAAGTTCAAATAATCATTGGGATTTACCACATACTGATAAGGATCCTCATTAAAAGTACCTGACTCTGCAACTGAAGCTCCCCTTGTCTTGTCATAAGAAACATTCGGCCGGAAAATAATATTGGTCATTGAATCGGGACGCCATTCCATACGGAAATCTGCCTTGAAACCTGTTTCCTTATTACTATTGGCTTTGTTTGAATTGGAATAAGAATCCCCCGACTGCAAAAAACGCTGTGAAGATCCGACTGTTACTACATCTGCATCACGATAGTTGTAACGCATACTACCTCCCAATTCCAGTTTTTCTGTTTCTGTAGCAAAATTCGCTCCTAGCATTTTAGTCGCGTTCAATCCATTGTTACGCCTCCAACGAGGTCCTCCTCCCGAAAATCCCTGATCATTCACATTATTGGCGGAACCAATAATAGAAACCTGAGTTTTATCATAAAAACGGTTAATCATAGCTCTTCCTGTATAACGGTCTTCCGTTCCGGCGCCTAAATCCACGTTTCCAAACCAGCCTTGATTCATCCCCTTCTTCACCGTCAAATCGAGCACTGTTTCCTCCTCACCATCATCAATACCCGTAATGCGTGCCAAATCGGATTTCTTATCATAGGTTTTCAGTTTTTCCACCATATCGACTGGCAAATTCTTCAAACCGGTCTTCACATCACCGCCAAAAAACTCTTTGCCATCTACCATAATCTTTTTTACTTCCTTACCATTGATTTTGATATTACCATCGTCATCTATTTCTGCTCCCGGAAGTTTTTTCACCAATTCTTCCAACATCGCCCCCTCAGGAGTACGATAAGCAGAAGCGTTATAGCCAATAGTATCTTCTGAAATGGTTACCTGCGGAGCCTCGGCTACAATAACCGCCTCACCCAACATGATAGCATCGGTGGGTAAAGTGATCGTTCCAATATTAACACTCGGTTTACCAGCTGTCAGCTGCAAAGATTTTTCCTGAGTAAGGTAACCTACAAATGAAATTTTAAGTACATATTTCCCCGGACGGGCAGCAATAAAGAATACTCCGTTGTTATTGGTAACATTTCCTACCACCATTGTACTATCGGGTAGAGAAAGTAACTGTACGGTAGCTTGTCCAACCGGGCTTTTATCATCACCATCAATCACAGATCCCGTCACGGTTATGCGCTTGCCACTTTGCGCCCAAGAGAGAGTTGCACAGGTACATACCAGTAACAACAATAATACTAACTTCTTCATTTTTTCTTTTTCCTTGAAATTTTAATGCCTAATGTCCTTTGGACACTCTTGTCGACAAAAGGTTTAACGGAAAAATGTATTTATTTCTTAAACAATCGGTCAACCCGGCTTTTTTGTACACCAAATTCCAGACAAATAACATTAAAAACCATATAAACTATAGCAATGGAATTATCCGCTTCTTCCAGATTTCCATTATATACTCCTCTGACCAACATTACAATATAATAAATGCCCAACAAATAAATAGCATAACAAATAGCCTTGATACGTATTCGGGAAATCTTCTCATTCTCATCCTTCACTTTTGCCAAGAAGATCATAAACAAAGAAAACCAGATAAGTAACTTGATAGAAGCCTTTGTAAACAACAGGTTACTATCGTTTATCATGCCAAACATAAACATGAACAACGGTACGAAAACAGACAACAACAGAACAACATATCCCATCGTCCTACAATAAACCGGTAAAATTCCTTTCATTATTTTATATTTTAACGTACAAAAGTAATTATTTGTAAGCAAAGAACGGTCATCTTTTTGCTTTTTTACCTAAATTTGCAGGCAAATAATAGAAAATATGAGTAAACAAGAAGTTATTATCTGCCATAACTTAGAAGAAAATCTCAATAAGGCAATAAACCAATGCCCACATGACAAATTATTTGTCTTGGCTGACGAACATACACGTGAACTTTGCATTCCTGTTTTATCAGAATTTGATTGTATTAAAAATGCCCATTTTATTTATATAGGGGCTGAAGATGTGCACAAAAACTTGGAAACACTGGCATATGTATGGAAAGAGTTGGGAGATAAAGGTGCAAGCCGTCATTCGCTACTTATCAATTTAGGTGGAGGGATGGTTACAGATTTAGGAGGATTCGCCGCATCAACTTTCAAACGAGGGATCAAATATATTAATATTCCTACCACACTGCTGGCTATGGTTGATGCATCTGTAGGAGGCAAGACCGGAATCAATTTCAACGGATTAAAGAATGAGATCGGAGTCTTCTCTCCTGCCGAAAGTGTATTGATTGACGCTAATTTTCTAAAATCACTGGATATTCGCAATCTATTGTCCGGATACGCTGAAATGTTGAAACATGGTCTTATCAGCACCCATGATCATTGGATAGAATTGTTGAAATTTGACTTCAACAATATAGATTACAAGGTCTTACAGAGTTTAGTCGGAAAATCTGTACAGATTAAAGAAGATATAGTGGAACAGGATCCTTTTGAAAGAGGAATCCGCAAAGCTTTAAATCTGGGACACACCGTAGGGCATGCTTTTGAAAGTCTGGCATTAGAAACACAGCATCCGATATTACATGGTTACGCTGTGGCATGGGGAATAGTTTGTGAACTTTATTTCTCCCATATCAAAACTGGTTTTCCTAAAGACAAGCTACGTCAGACCATCCTGTTCGTCAAAGAACATTATGGAGTTATGCCTTTTAATTGCAAACAATATGAACGCCTCTATGAATTCATGAAACATGATAAGAAAAACTCAGCAGGCATTATCAATTTCACTCTATTAACTGAAATAGGAAATATACAGATTAATCAATCGGCAAGTAAAGACGAAATTTTTGAAATGCTGGATTTTTATCATGAATCCATGGGTTGCTGATCTCCCTTCAAACAGATGGAAAGGATTGTACAAACTTTCCATCTGTCCGATACAATAAAAACATCTTTTATTTATTCCCAATTACAATCGATCAAACTTTTAACAATCAAGCAATTAGAGTATTTATAATACATTAGTTAAAAAACAGGCCAATCATTTAAAAAAGACAAATATAAAGCACCTTTTTTCCGTAAAATTGTTCCTAAATACCATTGATCAACTTTTCAATGCTTCAGAAACCCTATTTTTGCATTATATAATTGGTTGGTATAAATGTTATATAAGGAATTTGAAAAGAATAGAGAAGATATATTAGAGAATGAATTTTGCATGCAATCTAATGCATCAACATTGCCCATTACAGATTGCCCTTCTTATACCCCTATATGTACTATTGGAATCTGTATACAAGGAAATGCTAAAATAAGAATGGATTCTCAAGAATATACTATACACCCACATGATGTTTTTGTCTTTATGCCGGGACTGCTAGTCTCAGTCATAGAGACAAGTCCTCATTTCACAACAAACTATTTTACACTTTCAAACACATTTTTCTATGATGTAATAAAAACTATCAGGAGTTTTTCTCCTCAATTTTTCTCTTACATGAAATCTCGTTTCCTTTATCCCTTGCCGGAACAAGAGATGCAGTATTTCATGAATTATTATACGTTACTGAAGAGTCGGATCAAACTTCCCAAAAGTTTTTCCAGAGAAGCAATTATAGCTCTGCTAAGAATTATATTCCTAGATTTATATAACGATTTTGAAAATTACATCAATCATAGAAATAATACAAGTACAACACGTAAAGAAGATTTAACGCATAGATTCTATACGCTAATGATGGACAACTACAGAGAGCATAAAGAGGTTATCTTTTATGCCGACAAACTTCATGTTTCTTCCAAATATCTGTCTGAAGTAGTTAAAGAAACCAGTGGAAAATCTCCTAAGGACTGGATTATAGATTATTCATTACTGGAGATAAAAGAATTATTGAAAAACAGTTCTCTTAATATTCAGGAAATAACAATCAGAACTAAGTTCCTGAACCAGTCTGCTTTAGGTCGTTTTTTTAAAAGACACACCAATATGTCTCCCTCTGAATATAGGGAATCGACTTATTAGTTTCATCAATACCTTGCATAAAAAGATGCACTTTTAATGTAAAAAAGTACAGAGAATATTTGCAAATACCAAAAAAAGCCGTACCTTTGCATCCGCAATTCGGGGTGTAGCTCAGCCCGGTTAGAGTACGCGTCTGGGGG
>OGZY01001221.1_pt1 | contig 11333 bp, 7 predicted proteins | sample 1576911 | NCBI WGS metagenome assembly OGZY01 (sample SAMEA3541488, study PRJEB24748) | human gut metagenome | biome: human gut; feature: human-associated habitat; material: faeces | place: China | collected 2012 | reverse complement strand
TCTAAGTTACCAATTCTCGTCTGATGGCTACATACGGCGGTCAGTTTACGCTTACAGAAAATCGGTCTGAAATCCAGTCATTAAAGGGCCTTAGCCTGACATTAAGCAACTTGGTAGGCGGATAGATAATAGAAATAGGAATGCGCAGGTCTGTCATGTTGCCTAGAACGGTGACAAGCTGTCCGGTGCGAAATCATTCCGGCAGCGACAGGCTCATGTGTCAGCCCGACGCCCAGACCGTCAACGAGCATGTGGATCTGCGAGGCGTTATCGTTCGCAGCGATGTTAAAACGAACAATCTGCTCATCTTCTAGAAGCACAAGTGCTTTAATGACATTAAGGCGGTCTATATGTTGCATTACAGACTTCCTATTGATCTTTACCTGAGGCTGAAGCAACCACGTTAATCCGACTATTTTTCGATTGCACCATCCACTATCACCATCGATCTTCCCTGAGCACAACGTTCAACTCTCCCGCGTACGCCGTATACCTGCGCAAGGCTCTCTGCATGGATCACCGTTTGCGGGTCGCCGCTGTCGATAAGTTTCCCCTCTTTCAGCATGATGACCTGGGCGGCATGCCGCAGTGCGATATTGATATCGTGTAAGACGACCAGCGTAACCATATTGCGTCTTCGCGTTTCGCGCGATACAACATCCATCACATGGAACTGATAATTGAGATCCAGCGCGCTCAGTGGTTCATCCAGCAATAATAATTCGGGGCGGCGAATAAGCGACTGTGCAAGCCCCACCAGCTGCTTCTGACCGCCGGACAGGCTATCGAGGTAGTTCATTGCCAGATGTGCGATGCCTAGCTCTTCGAGCAGCGCTATAGCCTGCGCCTGATTTTGCCCGGCGCCGGAGGCGCGCTGGGCGACAACCACCGACTCCAGCACCTGTAAATGCACGCCCTGCGGCAGGGACTGCGGCAGGAACACAACTTTTTCAGCCCGACGAGCAAACGGCAGCGATAAGAGATTCTCTTCATTCAGCCAGGCTTCGCCACTGGCGCGATTTAGCCCGGCCAGGGCGCGCAGTAGCGTTGATTTACCGCAGCCATTAGGCCCCAGCAGTACAGTGACTTCGCCGCGCGGCAGCGTAGAAATCGACAGATGCTCAATAATCCGCCGTTTGCCGTAACCGGCGCACAGCGCATTAATCGTAAGCCCGCTCATGACATACTCCCTCGATGACGCATTACAATGCTCAGAAAGAACGGAACGCCTACCAGCGAGGTAACAATTCCTACCGGTAAAATGACACCGGGAATGATGTTCTTCGACGCTACCGAGGCCAGCGATAGCACCAGCCCACCGATAAGGATGCTTCCGGGCAAATAAAAGCGATGATCTTCTCCCAGCAACAGGCGGGAAATATGCGGTGCAACCAGGCCAATAAAGCCAATTGGCCCCACAAACGCAACCGAAAGGGCCGCCAGCAGGCTGATGCGCAGCAGGGAACCCAGGCGCAAACGGCGAACATCAATGCCAAAACTCATCGCCCGCTCTTCGCCGAGGCGTAGCGCGGTAAGCTGCCAGGCACGACGCAGCGACCAGGGTAAAACAATCGCCATCGCCGCCGCCAGCACCGCCAGTTTCTCCCATGATGCGCGAGCCAGGCTGCCCATCGTCCAGAACACCAGGCCCTGCAAAGTATCTTCATCGGCGACAAACTGCATAATGGACACCAGCGCATTGAAGGTAAACACCAGCGCAATCCCAAACAGCACAACGCCCGACGTCGGCACGCGCGTCCAGCGGGTCAGACTATCGAGCAGCAGGGCGGACAGGAGCGCAAAAAGAAAAGCGTTTGCCGGTATAAACCCGCTTTCGGGAACGCCGGGAATACCGATGCCCAGAACAATCGCCAGCGCTGCGCCAAAGGCCGCCGCCGACGAAACGCCAAGCGTAAACGGGCTGGCGAGGGAGTTATTCAGAATAGTTTGCATCTCTGCCCCGGCCAAACCCAGCGCCATTCCTACCAGGAGCGCCATCAGCGCATAGGGCAAACGGATGTCCCAAACGATAACCCGCATGCCGTTAGTCGCCCCGGACGGATGCATCAAAGTCTTTATCAGCGAATGTAAAGGGAGCCCTGAGGGGCCGAGGGTGAAATCGAGCAGCAGCGAAGCAATGATAGCGATAAAAATAACCGCCAGTATTACCAGACGCTGGCGAAAAAGCTGGCGATAGCGGTTCTCGACCGACAGCGTACTTTCCAATACAGTCATGGTTTTTCACAGCCTCCGTTAGCGCGGCGGATTGAGCACATCGCTCATCTGCGCATCGCTTAACGTCAGGCCAAAGAACTGCCGATAAAACTCACGCGTCTCTTTGCGTATATCCACATCAGCAAATCGCGCAGGATAAAGCGTTTTCGCCAGCCACAAAAATTGCAGCGCCTCTTCGCTGGTTTCACGGCACCACCAGAACATTCCTTTCGGATTAACGTAAACGCGATGATGAATGACCGCGTCCACGCTTGCCCACTGCGGAGAACTCAGAATGGCATCCGCGTCGCGCTTGTTCATCGCGATGATAACCGCCGGATTGGCAGTGACAATTTTCTCCAGCGCGACTTCACCCGAACGGTTTTGTTGATGCTCGCCAAACCAATTTTCAGCGATATTTTTGCCGCCGGCCAGGTCAATCCAGTCCTGGTTTAGCGAGGGTCTACCGGTGGTGGTCAGCGGATTGCCCATACTGTGATAGAGCGACACGCGCTGTGACGCAGGAAGATCTTTCAGGCGCCCGGTGACCAGGGCCACGTTGCGATCGAAGTAGCGTTGATAGGCGAGCGCTTTTTGCTGCGCATCGGGCCCCAGCACCGCTGCCGTTTGCTGTACGCGCTGCGTTAACGCCCGCAGTGAATTCGCCTCAAACGCCAGCACCTGCACCCCAGCCTGTTTCAGCAACGCCTGTTGAGGCACTACCATATTCTGCGGTACAAAAAGCATATCGACCCCCAGCGCGATAATCTGTTCGGGATTGATTTCATGCCCGCTGTTTACGCTAACTGCTGCGACTTTCTCTATGCGCGGCAGGCTCTGGCGAAACAGGGGGATCCTTTTTGCAATCATCGAGGTTCCGACAATGTTATCGCCGTACCCCAGCATGGCAATAATGGTATTTTGCGCCGGCCACGGTGACGCGATACGCACCTCCTTGTGCGTATTTTCTGCGTGCAGGCTGGCCGCCAGCAGCAGCGCCAGCAGCGGAAATAAACGGGAGAGTTTCATCATTTATCCATCAGAAATCGAAGGTGACGGATGCACGCACTTCGCGGCCGCCGCCGATAAACGCACTTGGGGAACCGTTATCGCCATCGGTACCCGATGGGAAGATAGAAGCCCAGTAATGTTTATCAAACACGTTGTTTACCACCACGCGGAAAGTGGTTGGGACGTTGCTCACTTTCGTGGTGTAACGCGTTCCCAAATCCCATGTGGTATAGCTGCTGGCGTAAGAGGTGTTGGTATCGTTCGCCGCGCGTTTGCCCGTATAATGGACGTTAGCGCTGTAAACCCATTCCGGTATGGACGGCAAACTGTATTCCGCCAACAGATTGGCCTGCACTTTCGGCACGCCGACAACCTGTTTATTGCTGGTTGAGGCATTCGCCGTATCTTTCAGTTTCGGGTCGAGGAAGGTCACGCCGCTGTAAATATTCAGCCCCTGCCACACATTCCCGGCAGCGGTTAACTCAAGGCCGTTGTTAACCTGGTTACCCTGCTCTTTATACACGTTATCCGTATCAAGATAGGCAAACGGACGTTCCAGTCGGAACAGCGCGGCGCCTAGATTCATCTCGCCGATGTCCGATTTTAGCCCCACTTCATACTGCTTGCTGCGATACGGGTTTAGCGTTTGACCGGCATTTTTTACGCTCTCATCCGTCGGTGCGGTACCGCCCTGCTCCAGCGAATCGGCATAGCTAACGTAGGCCATTGTGTTAGGGGTAATTTTATACATCAGCGCGGCGTTCGGACTTAAACCATTTTCATCAACCTGGTTCGTTTGATTACCGTGCTTATCGTAGTTTTTAGTCTGCAGCCAGCTCTGGCTGAGATAGAACATTGCCGACCACTGCGGCGTAAATGTCACCGTATCGCCGAGCGTAACGCTCTGCTGAGTATTTACGCTGGAGCGGTATCGCGGCCCGCCGGTGCGGATTTTGCCATCGCCCTGCTCATCTATCGCATCCGGGTGATACATATTTGTTGTACCCCAGCTATAGCTGGAACCTGTTCCTTTGGCACTATAAAGCGACCAGACATATCCCGTGGTAGAAAGTGACAGATCGTGGCAGATAGAGCCGGTATCAATATGACCATTCAGCCCGGCGGTGTTGCTCAGGACGCGAAAACGTCCGGCAGCGGTGGAATCCTTCATCGAACGAGAGATATCGCCCTGATTGTTGAGTATTTTACTGGAAACACTACGCATCGCGCGGTCAGCCTGCTGCCAGCCCACGCCAGCGTTCATGGACCAGTCGTCGTTAAAGTAGTGGATCAGGCGAGTGCTGATGGTATCGGTAGTGAGGTCGTTGCCCGCAGTGCTGAGCGCCAGATTTTTGTCCTTCGGATTCGGCGCAGACGGCAGTTTGACGTTCGGCCCATAGTTAAAGCTACCGACATAGCCTTTCTGGATAAATTCGTAATGGCTGGCGTCGAGCTGTAGCTGAGTGCCCGGCTGAATATTCCAGTCGAGCGCAACGGAAACGAGTTTGCGACGCAGCGTGCTGTCATGCACATTGCCTTCCCCTTCCTGATCAAGCAGGTTCACGCGATAGCCAAACCGTTTGTTTTCATCAAAATGGCCACCCAGATCGGCATGGCCGGTAAACGCACTGCGGCTTTGATAGCCCAGCGTCACTTTACGCAGCGTCTCTTCGGTTGGGCGCTTCGCCACGAAATTAAACTGCCCTGCTGGGCTCGCCGGGCCGTACAGCGCGCCGGTCAAACTGTTAAGCACATCCATGCGCTCAAGCATTTCCACCGGAAACGCGGTTGTTGAAACGATATTCAGCCCGTCCAGACGGCTGTTGGCCACCACGCTGCCCTGCATCCCCCGACTTTGCGGACGCCCGACATCCATTCCACCGCGCGCCTGCATTTGCGTACTGGGAGAGTATTTCAGCATCTCGCTGACGCTTTGCGCCTGCTGATTTTCAATCATCTCTTTAGTAACAGTGGTGCTGGAATATGGTGTTTCGATCCAGGATTTCGTTCCCAGCGGGCCGACATCTATATCGTTCGTTTTGAAACCGGCACCGGCGGCAGAATCGGTGGTGTCGGCGGCGGTGTTGCCCGTGACAATCATTTCATCTTCAGAAGTAGACGAGGCATGAGCATGAAGCGGTATGAAAGACGCTAATGCTGGCAAAAGCGCAGCGAAAGTTATTTGAGTTTTCATGAATCACTGATCGTTATGTAAATATTTATATTACGATCGGTGCATAGGCAAAATTATGATCCAGATCACACGTGAATGTAAGTTATTTACAAATTACGCTAACCTTCTGTCTCCGCTCTTTGCAGCATAAAAGTATGGCGGCGCGTTGTTGAAAGCAGGAGCGGCCGGGTTGTCAGAAAGCTGGTTTGGACGCAAGTAATATATAACAACTCTGATTACCGCATACTGTCAGGACAGTATCTACTTGAGCGTCCGCCTTTGGCACAAAGCGGACTGTCAGATTAGATTCAGACCTGTACTCATTAGCTGATACAAATCAGCCACATATACCTGCATTCAAAATAATTTCAGAAAGATATTATCTCCGTGAATCCCCCGCCACCTTTCCGGTGCACGGGGTTTTGTCTTTTTTCACTGGGAATACATGTATGAATCCGTCTGATGCCATTGAGGCAATTGAAAAACCGCTCTCCTCCCTGCCTTACTCACTTTCCCGTCACATCCTGGAACATCTGCGCAAACTCACCAGTCACGAACCCGTGATTGGCATTATGGGTAAAAGCGGGGCCGGTAAATCCTCACTCTGTAATGCACTGTTTCAGGGGGAGGTCACCCCGGTCAGTGCACTCATGACAGTGCTTCCCGGACATGCCGCCATCCCTCTGATGACACGCCTGCAGGACGAACTGCGCACGGAGTCTGTCCGCACTCAGACCCGTGAACAGTTTACCGGTGCGGTGGACCGGATATTTGACACGGCGGAGAGTGTCTGCATTGCCTCTGTTGCACGCACGGTTCTGCGCGCCGTCCGTGACTCGGTGGTCTCTGTTGCCCGCGCGGTATGGAACTGGATTTTCTTCTGAACCCGGTGGTGATGTACCAGGCTGTTGTTACAGATTTTTAACTCCATGAAAACACTATGCAAACGCAGCCATACCCGGGGTGTCCCCTTGCGTTGTGTTTTTCAAGTTAATAGAATACATCGATCGTTACTATCATATCGATCGTTATAAACGATCGTTTGTGGTAAATGACCTCCTCCGTGGTTGTCATGAAAATGCGTCTCAGGAAGGTTAAATAATGCACGAAAAGAACATCGCCCTGCTTTGTGATGAAGCCGACCGACTTTTGCAACTGAACATTAATCTGCTCCGGCAAATGGTTGAGGAGCCAGATGTGTTATCTGACAGTAAGAACGAAAAAAGACTGCTTTTTGATAAACAGAAAGCACTGAAAAGAATTGAGGAGCTGGAGGGCGAACAAATCAAAACCGCCCGCAGGGAGATGGTGCTGGCTGTTGTCGGCACGATGAAAGCAGGTAAATCAACCACCATCAACGCCATTGTGGGGCAGGAAATTCTGCCTAACCGTAACCGCCCCATGACCTCTGTACCGACGCTCATCCGCCACGTTCCCGGAAAAACTGAGCCGGTTCTCCATCTGGAACATATTCAGCCTGTCCGCAATTTATTAATCACACTGCAGGAAAAACTCGCCACCCCGGCAGGACAGCAGGTCGCACAGACCCTGCAGCAAACCGGGGATACCCGCGAACTGCTGGATATTCTGACGGATGATGGCTGGCTCAAAAATGAATACCACGGGGAGGAGGAAATCTTTACCGGACTGGCATCGTTAAACGATCTGGTTCGTCTTGCTGCGGCAATGGGGAGTGAATTTCCTTTTGATGAATACGCAGAAGTGCAGAAACTGCCGGTGATCGACGTGGAATTCAGCCATCTGGTGGGGATGGATGAATGCCAGGGAACACTCACACTGCTGGATACCCCCGGCCCTAATGAAGCCGGACAACCGCAGATGGAAGTGATGATGCGGGATCAACTGCAGAAAGCCTCTGCGGTGCTGGCGGTGATGGACTACACCCAGATGAACTCGAAAGCCGATGAGGAGGTTCGTAAAGAGCTTAATGCCATTGCTGATGTGTCTGTCGGCCGCCTGTTTGTGCTGGTCAATAAATTTGATGAAAAAGACCGTAATGGCGATGGGGCTGATGCAGTCTGTCAGAAGGTACCGGCAATGCTGAACAGCGATGTGCTGCCCGCCTCCCGCGTTTATCCCGGATCCTCACGCCAGGCATACCTGGCTAACCGTGCGCTTCATGAGTTACGGAAAAACGGAACCCTTCCTGTTGATGAAGCCTGGGTCGATGATTTTGTCAGGGAAGCCTTCGGTCGCATGAAAAAAGATTACGTCTGTAAAGACAGCGAACTGGCAACTGAAGGGGCGACAGACCTGTGGGAAGGCTCACTTATCGATCAACTGATAACGGAAGTCATACTGAGTTCACACTCCAGAGCTGCGGCACTGGCGGTTGATTCTGCCGCCGCAAAACTGATGCAGAATGCAGAAAATATCAGTGAATACCTGTCGTTACGCCATCAGGGGCTGATGCAAAGTATTCAGTCACTGCAGGCGCATATCACCAGCCTGCTTGAGGATATCCGGGAAATAGCAGACTGTCAGGAGCAGGTGACCGCTGATGTCAGAATGGCCATGGAGGAGATCGATGCCAGAACCCGGGAATTACTGACGGGGGTCTGCACCTCACTGGAAGAGGAGCTGAATGACTATTTCAGAAGCGGTAAACGCAAAGAACAGCAAATGCTGGAGGAAGAAAATTCAGCGCAGCCCCGGGAGAGAAACGCATTCGCTTTCTTTCTCGATATTTTCGGAACCGGAAATCAGCATGACAGGATGCGGGACTTTGATCCGGACAGCCCCGAAATAAAATTCAGTGATCGCAGGGCAGCCCTTGAACTGATGACGCAAATCGAATCGACCGTGACCAGCCTGCACCGTGAGGCTGAAGCACAGTTCCGGCCTGAGCTGGAGAAAATCGTCAGCGGGATTGAAACAGGTTTTCGTGGCACGGCCCTGTACGCCACAGAAAACATTGCCGGTCGCATCAATACCCGCCTGGAGGATGAGGGCTTTACCGTAAAAATCAGTTTTCCGGCAGTCAGTCAGTTACAAACCCGGCTCGCGGTAAAAACAAATCTGAGTGCGCTTATGGAGGAAAGAACGGAGACCGTCACCCGTCGCCGTCGGCAGAGTGGTTTATGGGGAAAGATTTGTGGAGCGTTTGGCACCAGTGACTGGGGCTGGGAAACCTATAAAGAGGATGTGAGCCGCAGTGTTATCAATATCAACACCGTCAGGAAGGAAGTTATGTCACTGACCCGGGCATATTTCGGGGAGCTGCAGGCATCCATTGAGCAGGATATTAACCAGCCCGTCCGCCAGGAAATCGATGCCTTTTTCTGCGCATTCAGGGAGAAAGTTGAACAACTGCGTAACACGCTGATTCAGAGCTCTGAAGATCATAAACGCGATCAGCAGGCACAGGAACGGCTTACCAGGAGACTTCAGGCATTAAATGAAAGGGTTCCTGAGCTCATTACTGACAGTAAGGCGCTGAGGGAAGAGCTGGAGACAATGCTGTGACTTCACCATTTATTCAACAAATTGCTGATAACCGGGTATGTCAGGTACTCACCTGTCTTCCTGAAAAATTTGTGGTTGATTTCGCAAACGGAATCGATGTTGCACAGGAGCATATCCGCACGGCCGGAGAGCGCACGTTCTTCCGGCGTTTAAAAGAGGGACTGACCGGCGAAGGCGCTGCACGGCAGAATGCCATCAATGCTTCGGTTGCACAGGGCCTTGAGGCGTCCCTGCGCTGGCTGACGGAGCTGACAACGTCACTTGCCACCACAAACTACGCGATTACCCGGGTAAACGACAGGGTCAGTTCACTGGTCAGTGATACTGCCAGGCTGGCGCATTATTCCGCAGATACACGGGAGCAGTTACTCATCCTGGCCGATCAGGTTCACCATAAACTGAATCATCTTGAAGAAAAACTCCACCGTGTTGACCAGGTTCAGCGGGCGCAGTTACATCTTGAGCAGATATTCTCATGGTGGAGCGCCGGGCGATATGCGTCATTTTCCCCTGCCGGACGTTGTTATGTGGCGCTTGAAGAGCTTCGCTGGGGCGCGTTTGGTGATGTGATACGTCAGGGCGAAACAGGCCAGGTTAACCAGCTACTGGATATTCTCAGACATAAAGCATTAACGCAGATGGCACAGGAGAGTGGCGGTAGTGCAACCGTGCGTCTGAACACTCTGGACTGGCTTGGTGGTCAGGGCCGGGAGCAGTCAGATAACGAATGGCATGAAGCGATTAACTGGCTGGGGGACTGGTGCAGTGAAGAGCAGCATCCGGTGATCTGGTCAACCACACAGGCTGCAGAACACTTACCGGTTCGCATGCCTCGCCTCTGCTCTGCAGAACGCCTCTCTGAAAGTATGGTCGATGAAATATTTCAGAAGGGGGCGATATGAGTACAGAAATGAAAACGGGGCTGGTGCTGTCCGGTGGCGGGGCGGTGGGCGCTTATCAGGCGGGAGTGGTTAAGGCACTGGCAGAGTGTGGTACACAGATCAGCATGGTTTCAGGGGCCAGCATTGGCGCATTCAATGGTGCCATTATCGCGGCCTCTCCCGATCTGTCAGAAGCTGCCGTACGCCTGGAGGCGCTCTGGGATCATCTGGGGAATAATCAGGTGCTGTCGGTAAACCGATTGGTTTACTTTTCATTGCTGAAAAAATTGTTCCAGGCAATGAACCTCTGCCAGATCCCCGGACGTGCAGGAGCACTGCTTACGACGCTTCTTCGCCATATATCGATACTCAACGGGTTTGACAATCTGATGGCTCAGCCGTTGTTGTCAGATGAGCCCCTGACAGCGCTGTTGGATCATTATCTTGATACTGATGCTCTGGCAGACGGGCTACCGCTGTATGTGTCGCTGTACCCCACAGAAGGGGGCATGCAGGATATTATTGACTGCATTCGTGCTGAACTGGGTGCCGGAACCACGAAAAACGCCGTTTTTCAGCATATCCAGAGCCTGCCCCGCGGACAGCAGAAAGAGGCTCTGCTTGCGTCAGCCGCGCTGCCCCTGCTGTTCCGTCCCCGTGAGGTTCAGGGGACAATGTTCGGTGATGGTGGTATGGGAGGATGGCGAAATATGCAGGGAAATACCCCTGTGACGCCTCTGGTCGATGCCGGATGCAATATGGTGATTGTGACGCATCTGAGTGACGGTTCTTTATGGGATCGCCAGGCTTTTCCGGTCACCACAATCCTTGAGATCCGTCCCCGGAAAAGGCTGAAATATGCAGGTGATGGTGACAACAGCGGCGGTCTGCTCAGTTTCACGTTGACACATACCGACGCCTGGCGTCAGCAGGGCTATGAAGACACGATGCTGACGATGGAGCATATCCGGAAACCGCTGGCAGCACGTCAGGTACTGTCCCGGTCAGAAACGGTGTTGCAGAAAAGTCTGGAGATAACGGAAGAGGCAGATTTGGCACTGAGAAACGCGATGGCCCGGATTAAATAAAGACGCCCCAAAGAAACGCCACCGCCTGTGGTGGTGTTTTTCCTGGCTGGTGTTATTGAAAATATTTTCAGATATATATTATCTGGGTGATGGTTAAGATGAATTTATTTAATTTTGGGGGAAGATACAAAAACAACCAGTGAACATATTTCCGGCGGGTTATCCGCAATGCTGAAGGTCAGTTGCACTGGCGATGCCGGAATACAGCTTAATACGTGGTTCGCCAGTGAAGGGCTTCTCAGACAATAAACCTCATTCATTTCACCCATCAGGCCGCGTCTTCTCCGGGAGACGCGGCTTTTCCATTTATATCGCTTAATCATTCATAAGGAGCAAATCATGAGATTAGCCAGTCGTTTTGGTTATGCGAACCAGATACGTCGTGATCGTCCGCTGACACACGAAGAACTGATGCGCCATGTACCGGGTATTTTTGGGGAAGACCGACATACCTCCCGCAGTGAACACTATGCGTACATT
>OGZY01001212.1_pt1 | contig 11377 bp, 12 predicted proteins | sample 1576911 | NCBI WGS metagenome assembly OGZY01 (sample SAMEA3541488, study PRJEB24748) | human gut metagenome | biome: human gut; feature: human-associated habitat; material: faeces | place: China | collected 2012 | reverse complement strand
CAGCTCATGGCGGGCGGCGGCGTTGCCCTCATCGGCATCACCCTGATCCCTCTGCTGTCCGGTCTGCTGTCCACCACCTAATGATTCTCCAAAACCGGCGGGGGCTTTCGTTTCACAGCGGGAGCCCCCGCAAAGGAGGTGATCTCCCTTGATATTGGATATGATCCAGGAGTGGTTCAAGGAACTGCTCATTGACGGTATCATTTCAAACCTGACCGGGATGTTTGATACCCTGAATACAAAGGTGGGCGAGATCGCCGGGGAGGTCGGCATGACGCCCGCCGCCTGGAACAGCAGCATCTTCAACATGATCCGAAACCTCTCGGAAACGGTGATTGTCCCCATCGCTGGCATCATCCTCACCTTCGTCATGTGCTACGAGCTGATCCAGCTCATCATCGAGAAAAATAACCTCCACGACTTTGACACCTGGATTTTCTTCAAGTGGATTTTCAAGACCTTCTGCGCGGTGCTGATCGTCACCAACACCTGGAACATCGTCATGGCGGTGTTCGATGTGGCGCAGAATGTGGTCAGTCAGTCGGCGGGGGTCATCATCTCGGACGCAGGCATCGACATTTCCGGCGTGGTGGGCAATCTGGAGACCCAGCTTGCCGACTGGAGCGTGGGCGCCCTGCTGGGGCTGTGGTTCCAGAGTGTGTTCGTGGGGCTGTGTACGCAGATTCTTTCCATCTGTATCTTCCTGGTGATCTACGGCAGAATGATTGAGGTGTATTTGGTCACCTCCATAGGGCCGATTCCCTTTGCCACGATGGTCAACCGGGAATGGGGCTCCACGGGGCAGAACTACCTTCGCTCCCTGCTGGCCCTGGGCTTTCAGGCCTTCCTCATTATGATCTGCGTGGGCATTTACGCGGTGCTGGTGGAGGGCATCTCCACATCCGGCGACAACATATCCGCAGCCATCTGGGGGTGCATGGGCTATACGGTTCTGCTGTGCTACACATTGTTCAAGACCGGCAGCCTTGCAAAATCCCTGTTCGGCGCCCACTAAAGGAGGCAGATATTTGAGAGTAGGCCTTATTGATGTGGACTCGCACAATTTTCCCAACCTGTGCCTGATGAAGCTCTCGGAGTATCACACCAGACACGGGGATCGGGTGGAATGGTGGGACCCTGCAAAGCAATATGACCTTGTTTATAAAAGCCGGGTATTTACAGACACCTATTCCAAAGACACCATACAGGTGAGCAATGCGGATATGGAGATCGGCGATCACACGGGCAGCATCCAGGAGCTCATCAACCTGACGGAAAACCTGGACTGTTACGATGTTTACCCCGACATCCACGACCACGACGATCTGGGCCGGTATTACATCGAGGAACTGGACGCCATGCAGGTGCCGGAGCATCTGCGCAATTACATCGACTATGAGGCCTACGGGCGGGACATCGCTCTGGAGGAAAGCGGCCAGTTCACCGACCTGGGCTATGTGCGGGATACCGGGGACAGCTTCCATGAGTATTACGATGGCGAGCGCGGCAGCATCCCGGAGGAATACCGGGTGATGACCTTCCAGGACGACATCCCCGAAGAAGAAATTTCGGAATGGGCCATGGACCTTGCCTACGATATGGACGAGTTTTTCCGGCAGCACGACCCGCAGTATGCCGCCGAGCACCCGGAGGAACACGCGGCGAAGGAAGAAATCTACGAAAATCTGATGGCCGGGCGTATCTCTGCCCTGGACGAGAAGCTGGCCGCTCTGGGGCAGACCCAGGAGGACTATCTTCCTTCGGAGATCGAGAAATTCAAGGACGCCACCGGCTATGAGGAATTTCTGGATGTAGACCCCCAGGCGATCCGGGAGGCCATCGAAAACCCGGATCAGTCCCATGTGGATCAGATGCTGTCCTTTGCGGAACAGGCAAACCGGGAGTATGAAGCGGAGTTGTACGGGCAGCAAGCGGCGCCCACCCCGGATGACCGAGAGACCGGCGAGACGGTGCGAACCCCCAGGGGCACCTTCCATGTGACGGATATGAGCCGGGAACAGATGGAGGCGGCCGGATATGGTTTCCACCACGAGTCCGAGGACGGGAAGTATCTCATCATGGCCAACGGCAGCCGCGCCTTTGCCATCCCCAACGGAGACGCCCCCGAACATACCGCGCCGGAGAAGCTGACTGTTCTGGTGGTGGAGCCCATGAAGGAACCCTATGTGAAGGAGATCGACCCCGGTCTCCATGCGCTGCAAGCGGAGGTGGGCGGCGATATTGCCGCCTCCTATCCCTTTGACGATCCGGTAGGGCTGGTGATGAACGACGAAGGCAAGCTCATCGGTCTGGACCTGAACCGTTCCCTCCGGGACGAGCATGGTGAGATTTACGACATTGTGGCAGGCACCTTCCTGGTGGTGGGCCTGGGGCCGGAGAGCTTCGCATCCCTGCCCCCGGACATGATCCAGAAGTACACCGAGCAATTCAAGCGGCCGGAGCTGTTCGCCAGCATCAACGGGCAGATTGTGTCCGTTCCCGTGGAGCCGGAAAACCCGCTGCGCACGGCGGAAATGACCCTGGAGGATGACTACGGCATGATCGACGGGATCATCAACAACGGCCGCCGTGGTGAGGAATTGGAGAAAGCCCAGACCGAGGCGCGCAGGACCACGCCGGAGAAAAAGCCTTCCATCCGGGAGCGGCTGGAGGACGCGAAACGGGAGTGCGCGGAACGGAAAGGCCCGGACAAGCCTGCCCCGCAGAAGAAGCCCCCGGAGCTGGGCGACTTATGAGCCGGAGCAAGAAATGGCGTCTGGAATGGGCGTTCTTCCTGGGCGAGAACGGCAGACGCCAGTATAATAAGCTCTGCAAGGGCTGTGTCCATCCCTGCAAGCAGAGTTTCCGGGCGGTGGTGGTGTCCTGCCCGCACTATCTTTCCCGCCGTTCCCAAAAGTGCAGGAATTAGGGTTCAAAACGGGTCAAGAAACCGCCTGTGTCGGCTTTTCCGTGTAGGGGCAGTATGATTTTTCCGTGTGAGGCGGCAGGGCGTTTCTACATAGGAAAAGCACCGGATTTTTACCTTTTGTAAACAAGAAAAGAGCGCCGTCATCGGATATTTGTCCGGTGGCGGCGCTCCTTTCTTTTTATAGACAAAGATAGGACTTTATAAAGCCCAAATCCGTCGTTATGACACTAGTTTTTCATACAATTTCGAGAACTTATTTGCAAGTTTATTATGAAACCATCCAAGTTCTAAAACATTAATAGAACGACGCTCATCAATTAGATTCTGTAATTTTTCTATTCCTTCTTTTGTGGGGTGAACCTCAATTGTCTGCTGTGATCCATCAATTTGACGAGAAATGCAAAGGTATCGCCAATTCTCGATAATGCGTTCACAAATCTTAATGAGAATTCCGGCAGAACAGAGTAGGATGTTTAGTATATTGTTGCTAAGTAAAAGGGCAATAAAAATGCCCCCTACAACAAACAGCACAACAACCGTTGCAATGGTCCGTATCATAACCATTTTTGAATTCCACCAGGTATTCTGCCGTTGGCATTCAAATTGGGCATCTAATCCATCATAAAACTCTGAAAATGTATACCAGTTTCGAACACCGGGAGGTGAATCACTTCCTGTGTTGGACATTTGGATGGCAGCATTGATAGGGGATTTCAAATATATTTTTTCGGTTTGCTCTCGTATCTTACGAAGTTCAGTTTCCGAAAACTGATTTAGCTGTATATCGAGTACATAGGAATCAAAGTATTTGCGAAGGGTAGATGCCAGGTTCACTTTTTGAGATGTTATGATAGAAAATAGAAAAGCAAAGATATCAGCTATACAGGGTATTCCGTTTATAATGTACATGGGCCAACTGCTAGGAAGAAAAACGGAAAATGCAGATACTATACATGCGATCCAAGCGAAATGGTGGAATTTTTCTGCGGAATTAAAACTCACACGAGCAGCATATTGAATTTTTAATAAGGCTTCATCGTTTTGCCGCTCTTGTATTATGTTGCTGTTCATTGTATTTTTGAACCGCCTCCTGTAACAAGAAAAAGTCCTTTCTCACAATGCTTTTAAGCCGATTATCCGTGTAAAATTTCATAATATATGGACCGTGACAGGAACGAAGCTTTTGGCCTGATCCACACGGACATAATGCGTGGCCCCGGTATTTGCCGTTTGATATAGACGCCATTATTTTAATTGTTTTGGCACCATCCGCTTCATTGAAGAAATCTGAATAAGTTTGAATGATGCCATCCCAACCATGTCCGCGCTCACCAAATGGAAACTCTCCATAGCGTTGATAAAACTCATATGAGAAAAAATATGTCTCAACATACTCTGACATCCATGTTTCCAAAGAAAATCCATCAATAAAACGTATCCTGATATTGGTATCAGTTTCTAGGCAAAGTTTACCTTCCACATATCGATGTGGATAACTACCGTCGATTTGATTTCCAACATCTAAAACATACGGGAGTTCATCTGAATCTAGTGGAATAATGATTTCTACCCGGTATGTTTTATACAGTGTAAATCCTAGCGAACTCATGTTAACCGTAATAGAACCCATTAGGGAAATTTTTTCTTCGCTCATTGAGTTAACATAAAGACCGTTATATCGGTGCAGCAGGTTTGCAACCTGCTGCACCGCCACTTCTTTGGAGAAAATCATAGGCTTCGATAGGGTTTTGCCGCAGTTTTGGGTACAACCAAGCGGGGAGGAGTTTCTCCACAGTATTTCTTGCCCAAAACATTGGAGACCGTGGTTTCCCCAAATCCACTCTCAAGCAATGCTCTGAACTGTCGGTCATCGTCTAATTGTAGACCATCAATCAGGTCTGTCTTAGCAGCACTTACCCAACGGAAAAAGCACTCTGGAATTTTGCTATTAGAGTTCCATTTATCAGCCAGATTATCTTCGGGGTTCGCAGGATTGGATATGTACCACTTCCCATCCTGACGAGAAAAAACGGTGCGTTCTCCATACTTTTGAGCAAACTCTTTAAACGTAAGCTTCTGCTGCAGAGAATAAATACTAAATTCATTAAGAACAAATTCCAGCAACTCAAAGACAGAACATTCCGGGGTATATTTTGATGAAATCTGGGCTACAACAGCATTGAGTATTGCGGAAATTGGTTTGATATCATCACCGTCCTCAAAGTGAGCATAATAAACGTCTCTATGGTGCTTCAAAATCTGAATGACACGCTGAAGGGCAGAACGCTCCAACTCATGTGGGATCTCCTCAACAGAGGCAAAGAGTGCTGTATTTTGCTCAAAGAGATTCTGCCGATAGGCTGTCCTAGAGAAGCTGAGAAATGGCTCATTGATTTGGTCGAACCAGGCTTTGAAGCCCTTTGGATTATTAGTCAACCAAGAGTAATTTCTTTCTCCGTTGTGCTTTGGAACAGCAATTGCTGTTCCAATCAATTGGGGGACTAGACTTTTTTGGGTAAGGCGGCTTTTATTTTCGGATGCTTCATCAGTGGCGGGAACAATGTCAATTGTAAATCCGACTCCATTGATGTCAGCATACTCAATGGTAAAGCACTCCTTATATACTTCAAGCTTTCCACCGTAGACCTTGCTGGAAGTTAGCGCTTCCTCAATTCTGTTGCGCAACTCACTGGGAGTATGGTCATTGCGATTGCCTTTAACTTGGCAAATAAAATCCAAGTCATAGCTAGCAGCAGGATCTTTGGCATTTGGCCGCACTACAGTTCCAAAGGCGAAAGAACCTTGCGGATACATATCAGCTTCAATTCCACAATCTGCAAGAAACTTTGTAATCGCCTTGTATTTTTCATCGGCATTCCTGAACATTGTCGGCGAAATGTCAAGGCTGGCGATGATTGATAGGATATCGTTCTGACGGGCGGAAATATTCTTCACAGGAATACCTCTCTTTCTAATTTGGCATTAGCACTCATCTCTACAGAGTGCTTACTATGCCATACACTTTAACATACGCCAGCCGAAAAGTCAATGATTTATCGAAAAATTCGTTTTAACTAAATAGTAGATGCGAAGAATAGGGCAATTTTATGTTTACAGAATTGACAAAATCGTTTTTTCATTGTAAACTAAATTAGCCCTTTTGAATAGGAGAAGTTACCATGTTAATTCAATTTTCTGTTTCTAACTTTTTGTCCTTTGACAAAAAAGAAACTTTTTCAATGGCAGCTGGAAAGGCACGAAAATATTCTGATCGCATTTTCCATGATAAAAAAATTAAACTCACCAAATGTGAAGTGATTTTTGGAGCCAATGCCTCCGGAAAATCAAACCTAATATCTGCATTTCAGTTTATGCAACATATGATTCTGACCGGGCTTCCACGAGGCTTTTCAAATAAATACTACAGGTTAGACCCGGAAATGAAAAACACCCCAACTGAATTTGAAATAGAAATACTTTGTAATAAAAAAATCTTTTCATATGGTTTTTCTATTCTTTTATCAACGGGAAGTGTTTTGAAGGAATATCTGCATGAAAAGAATAGCGGAGATTCACAAAAGATATTGTATGAAAGAGATACTGTTGCAGAAACGTTTTTTGTTGGACAATACTTTAAGCAAGCAGATTCAATTGCAAAGCTAAACAATTACGGAGAAGATAGTGTTACTGATAGCGAGACACTTTTTCTATCAATAATTAATAAAAACAAAGGAAAAATGTTTGCAGACCTACCAGAACTAAAGATTCTTCGTGATATTTTTGAATGGTTTGCAATTAAACTAAATATTAGTTTTCCCGATAGTATTCTGACTGGATATCCATATTTTACAGATTCCAATCTTGAAGAAATAGCAGAACTATTAAATGCTCTGGGAACTGGAATTAGTGAACTAAAAGTAGTTGAGGTTCCTATAGAAGTAATTAAAAGTAAAATTCCAGATGAACTATATACCAAAATTACTTCCGATTTAGAAAAGGCAAACACTCGCAATAATTCTGATGAAGATGATTCTCCTAAAATCATGGTTCGTTCTTACAAAGAATTCTATACCTTCGAAATCGATCGCGAAAACAATATCAAAATTACAACAATAGAATTTAGCCATGAAAGAAAAAACATTTACTTTGACTTGAACGAGGAATCAGATGGAACAGCTAGACTTTTAGATTTGATTGAAATTCTTTTTAAAATTTCCAACAACCGTATTTTTATAATTGACGAGATTGATCGCTGTTTGCATCCAGCAATGACTGTGAAAATAATAGAACTATTCCTAAAAATGGCCCAAACAAGAAATACTCAATTAATTATTACATCGCATGAGTCGCGGCTCCTGGCGGCAGATTTCTTGCGTAATGATGAAATATGCTTTGTTAGTAAAGATAATAATGGGGCTTCCATTATTAATCCACTCGAGAAGTACCAACTCAGAGCAGACAAAAAAGTGTATGCTGCATTATTTGATGGGACATTAGATGCAATTCCCGCTTTTAACGAGTACAAACTTAAGTCTATAATTGGCAAATGAAAAGGTGGGATGGGACATTGTACCATCCCACCTTTTTCCCGGAATCAAATCTTCAAATACTATCGTGGTTATAATTATTTTATTCATATACTATGAGCCCGTTCTTTGCTTAGTTCTTTATAAGGTAATCGAATTAACTTGCCTATATTCTTTCTTAGTATGTCGCATTCCTTTTCCTCCCGCTGTATCTTTCGAAGTTCCGCTTGCAAGGTGGTCTTGCGGGCGGTGAGCCTGTCCAGTTCTGCTTTCAGCTTTTCGGTGGAAGGAAGTTTGGTGAGCCCGGCCTTCTTAACTGCCCTAGCTGCCGCCTCAAACAATATGATCTCGCTCTCAAAGCCGCGCAGAAATTTTTCCTTGTCCTTTGCGGCTTTGTAGCGGTCATAGACGGGCTTCAACTTGCGGTAGGTGTCGATCTGCTTTCCCAAGAGGGCAAGGTCGGCGATCCGCTGTTCCGTGTCCCGCAGGCTTTCCCTGGTACGGATGGAGGCGGCGGCAACGGCGTCGCACCGTTCCGCCAATTCCTCATAGCTGCCGATGCCGTGTTCGGTGAGAAAGTTCATGGTGGCGGCCGCCCGTTTCAGATTCTCAATGGTCGCCCACCGCTGGTATCCGGCACTCTGTTGGGCCTTGATATTGTTCTGAATGTCAATGAGCAGGTTGACCTTCCCGCTGCACTGCTGTAGCTGCCTGGAAGGGCGGGGACCTCCGGCGATCCGGGAGGCAACGACTTCTTCCGTGTAATCGGCGCCCAGGGTTTTGAGCCGGGTAAACCTCTCCTGAGCCGGTGCTCTGGCGGAGATATACTTTCCCCGCTTGATTTCGTATCCTTCTTGCTGCAACCGGGCAAGCAAATCTTCCAGGCTGGAGGACACGGGGATCAGCCGGTCGATGGCGGCTTTCAGCTTTGCCTTGTAGCTGGTGCCGTTCTGTGCGGCCTGATGCTCAATGTAGCTCTTGCCCTTATCCCGGCCAGGGACGATGACGGACAAGCCGTGTTCTTTGCACAGCCGGTCGCTGGCCCGGCGTATCTCGTGATAGCTGCGCTTGTTGGAATGGTAGTGCTTGTGGTCGGTGAAGCTGACCGCATTGAAAATCAGGTGATTATGGACGTGATCCTTGTCAATGTGAGTGGTGAGGACAAATTCATATTTGCCGCCCAGGACCTCCCGTGCCAGTTCCATGCCGATCCGGTGGGCTTCCTCTGGCATGACCTCCCCAGGTTCAAAGGCTTGGATCAGGTGGCGACCCAGATGCGTGCCCTTATCGATGGAATGGCGGCGTGTCCATTCAAATTCAATATCGGCGGTTTCGGCGGCACAGCCAAAGGAGGACACCAGCAGTTTTCCATCTGTCTTATCGGGATTGCAGATATAGTCAATGGCCGCTTTCAGCGTTGACTTAATAGGATGCGTCTTTGTAACTGCCATATTTGATCCAGCCTTTCCCGGATTTCCTCCATGTCGGCCTGATAGGTGGGGCCTCCGGCATTGACTCGCTTGGCGACCTGATTGATGTTCCGGCCAATGGCGGACAGGAGCTTGTTCATCTCCTTGATGTCCCTGGTGTCTACATAGATGATGTACCCGTCAATCGCCATCTTCCGCAGGTAGGCACCGATCCGCTTTGTCTGGAGCTGGGCCATCTTCTGCTCGATTAGGGTGCGCTCTTCCGCTGTTACCGGGCAGCGCAGGATGATGGGGCGTTTTCGATTTACCATAGGGCGACACCTTCCTTTCTGCATAAGGGTTTGGGAGTATCCCAACAAGCAATTTTGTGTTTAGGGGAAAGGGGTTCCCTAAAGCAAAAATTCGCAAGTGTGGCTACACTTGCTGTGCTTGCTCTACGCTCTTTCCCCCGTAAATACAATGCCGGAAACACCTTCATCTGCCCGCAAAATCCCGGATTTTTCAAAAAGAAAAGGGCGACAGAGCCGCCCTGGAAAACGAAAACAGAGGGTGCTCACACACCCTCCGTTTCATCTGCTGAATTTTCAATTTTCAACGCCCCGTCAAGCGCACCCTCGATGATGGTCAAATACTGCTCCGGACAGAGTTTCAGTTTATGGCTGATACGCTGCCGCTGTGCGCTTTCCTCCCGCATAATCTCTGGATTGAAGTACTGTTCTACAGGAAGTCCACACACTTTGATAAGCTGTATGATAACCGGCAAACTGGGGATCGTACCCTCGTTCTCGATATTTGCGAGATACCGGGAGTCGATGTTGACAATCTCCGCCAATGTCTTGCGCGACAGATGCTTTGCGCTCCGTGCGGCTTTTACATCGGCACCGAAAGTTTCAAAACCGGGGCAATCTTCAATATTCGCCATATAACATCACCCACTTACATTGTATATTTCATACTTTGCTCGTGGAATGTTACTATATGCGCTCTAACTACATTTTATAATTCATAATTGTCTGATACATCTCATGTTCCAGACACCAAGTAGGTTTTAGTAGTCACTGTGATACTGCCCGGATCAAACTTTCAGTACCCGCAATTTCTGCTTCAACAATAAATTTAGCTCGTTCAATATTAGCCTCTGCAATGGAAGGAATGTCACCTTTTATAGTTGCTATCTGCAGATCAATTCCTTTAAGATAATTATTTAATAGCATCAAACGCTGTGAAAGTAGACTTTGTGGATCATCTAATGCATCGATAAAAAATGCGGCAATTGAAAAAATATTAGTGTCATAGTCGAAAGACAAAATGGATTGCCTCAATGTTTTTAAAAATTCTTGTTTTCCTTTATCAGTAAGTGAATAGACCGTCTTATCGGGCATATTTCCGCCCTTTTCAATGTTGCCACAAATATATTCTTTTTTCTCTAAAACCTTAAGTGTGGCATAGACTGTCGAGTTTGCAATGTTGTACCAGCGATGAACATTCATGATTTGTAACTGTTTAGTAATTTCATAAGGATTAAGTGGCCTTTGATTGATTAAGCCCAATAACATGGTGGCAGATTTCGAGAGCATAGTGTATACCCCTTGACATTCGTTGTAAGATGCGGTACTCTATATATATAGTACTATAATATTGTATTATTACTATACCATAAATAAAATCAAAACACAAGGGGGGAGTAAAATGCCGCAACTGAACAAGGGTGGAAAATATGTATTCGGACTCTCGGCTATCAGCAATAGAAACGAGATCCTTTTTCCTGCCGAGACCCTTTTGCAATATCCTGTTCAACAAGAAGGACGCATTATTATTTTCACGGGGAGCAAAATCACGGGCGGATTTTGTGTTACCAGCAAACAATTACTTGAGCAATCAAAACTGAAGCATATATTAGCTGATTGTCCCGCATTGTCGCAGTACACGCTTGATGAAGGAGAATTCGTTCGCTATAAAGGACGGGGCTATGCTTGGCTGTATATTTCTCAAGACGGTGTTGTGAGGTTGCCTGAAAACACGATGCGATATTTGAATCTTTCCTGTGGGGATATTCTCATGGCTATCAAAAGTAGCGACATTGCATTTACGATGGGGGCAAAAGGTCCGCTTATGGACAAAGTACATTCTTATTCTGGTCAAATAAAAGAATATCGAATTGCTGACTGCGGAGAATAGGAATATGAGTCATATTGAGTGGATATTATGTCCTGTCTGCGGTAGTAAAACGCGATTAAAGATCCGCCATGATACAGTCCTGGAAAACTTCCCGCTGTATTGCCCCAAGTGCAAACATGAAACCTTGATTGCGGTAAGACAACTGAATCTATCCATCATCCAAGAGCCAGACGCTAAGACGCAGAGCCGATAATCCTGAGGTAAAACCTCTAAGGTTATCGGCTCTGTCTTTATATTCTCTATGATCTGCCCGGCGGCAGAAAAGAAAAAAACCGCCGCGGGGCAGATGGTTTTCTGCGCGCAAAAGTACTTTC
>OGZY01001211.1_pt1 | contig 11391 bp, 3 predicted proteins | sample 1576911 | NCBI WGS metagenome assembly OGZY01 (sample SAMEA3541488, study PRJEB24748) | human gut metagenome | biome: human gut; feature: human-associated habitat; material: faeces | place: China | collected 2012 | reverse complement strand
GTAAGGAAACAGTTGATAGTGGAAGAGGCTTGGAAGGCTCTATCTTCGGCGAACACGACTTGGTGTTCGATTCAAGATAGCTATGGCTTTTTGTGGATTGGCACAAGTGATGGACTGAATTGTTATGATGGTTGTGGCAACAGGGTGTATCGGAATGCTTTGAATAATAAATATTCTTTGGGTAATAATTTCGTCAGTTCCCTTTTGGAAGAAGGGGAAAATATCTGGGTAGGAACAAATTCGGGACTTTATATCTATGACCGTTCTACTGACCGCTTTTCTTATTTTAATGAAACAACACGGTATGGCGTATTTGTCAGTAGTGAGGTGAAGAAAATCATAAAAACTCAAAGTGGTTTGATTTGGATTGCTACGTTGGGGCAAGGTGTGTTTATTTATGAACCAGTGACAGGTGTGCTGACACAGAATAGTATTCATACTTCTTTTGTTTGGGATATCTGTCAGAGTGCAGATTCCCGTATTTATGTTTCTTCAATGCAGGAAGGACTATTTTGTTTTGATGAGAAGGGAACCTTTCTGCAAAATTATCCGGTTCTGTCAGATTCAAACATAGGCAGTCAGAGAATCAATTGTCTCTATAGTATTAAGAATGAAATATGGTTTGGCGTAGGTACTAATTTATTAGGTTGTTATCAGGAAGGAAGCCCGGATTTGAAAATTTATGATGCGTCTGCACAGAATTTCGGTGCTATTCTCTGTTTGATGGATTATAACGAAAAAGAATTGTTAGTTGGTACGGATAATGGACTGTATCTGTTCAATCGCGACCTTAAAACATTTCGTAGAGGCGATTCTCCCTTTGGCTTGCGAGCATTGGGCGATCCAACTGTTAATGCAATGATGTGGGATGCCGAAGGTACACTTTGGGTGATGACTAACTCCGGCGGAGTGAGTTACATGACTAAGCAATTGAAGCGTTTTGATTACTATTCCCTTATCTCATTATCAGGTACATTAGAGCTTGGCAGGGAGATCGGCCCTCTTTGTGAAGACCAGAATGGAAATATCTGGGTGGGAACCCGGAGCGGGTTATGTTTTTTCAATACACAAATTCATTCACTTTCGGAGTATACTTTAAAGAATGTGGATGCGAGATATGACATTCGTAGCTTGCTGCTAGATGGCGACCGCCTTTGGATAGGAACCTATGCGGAAGGGTTGCATGTGCTAAACCTGAAAACTGGAGCAGTAAAGAGTTATGTCCATTCTCGCGATATTCCCTATACAATTTGTAGTAATGATGTCTTGAGTCTCTTTAAAGACCGAAAAGGAGATGTTTTTGTTGGAACAAGTTGGGGGTTATGTCGTTACAATTCGCAATTGGATAATTTTGTGACAATCATTCATGTCGGCTCTATGGCTTCTGTAACTGATATTTATGAGGATATGTACAATAGTCTTTGGGTTGCGACCTCAAATAGTGGTGTCTTTCGTTATAATACAGTGAACGATCGTTGGGAACATTTTGAACATATACGTGAAGATACAACAACTATTACCAGTAATTCTGTGATTACATTGTTTGAAGATATGAAAGGAACAATGTGGTTTGGAACCAATGGAGGAGGATTATGCTCATTCTCCAAAGATACGGAGACTTTCATTGACTTCGACCCGGAAAATACATTGTTGCCTAATAAGGTAATTTTCTCTATAGAACAGGATCGGACCGGTGATTTTTGGATTTCCTGTAATGCCGGATTATGCCGCATTAATCCCGTGTCTCAAAAGAACTTTCATTTATTTACCGTAAATGATGGTTTGCAAGGTAATCAGTTTACTGCACAGTCTTCATTGAGATCGTCCACAGGGAAGCTCTATTTTGGAGGAATCAATGGTTTCAATGTATTTGAACCGGGGCGGTTTACGGATAATACCTATCTTCCCCCTGTTTATGTTACTGATATTAGTTTCCCTTATTTGACAAATGAACAAGAAGTGAAACGGCTGCTTCGTTTAGATAAGCCCTTCTATAAAGCGGATAAGATCCAATTACCCTATGCAAATAATAGTTTTACAGTACGTTTTGTAGCACTTAGTTATGAAGATCCACACAGAAATCGTTATACTTATATGTTGAAAGGTATTGATAAGGAGTGGATACATTCATCTAATAATACGGCCTCATACACCAATCTTCCAGCTGGGGAATATGAGTTTTTAGTTTGTGGCTCTAACAATGACCATCACTGGAATGAGAAAGCGGCTTCCTTATGGATTGTGATAACTCCGCCCTGGTGGCGGACTAGTGTCGCTTATTTTATGTATATACTATTATTTCTGTGTACAGCTTGCTATATTGGTTGGCGTTGGAATCTCTATGTCAAGCGTAAATATAAACGTCGTATGGAGGATTATCAGGTTGCCAAGGAAAAAGAGATGTATAAATCGAAAATCAATTTTTTTATCAGTCTGGTACATGAAATACGTACTCCTCTTAGTCTGATTCGGATCCCTCTGGAAAAGTTGAGGGAAGAGGAAAAAGAAGAAAGAAAAGAAAAATACCTTTCGGTGATGGATAAGAATGTAAATTATCTGTTGGGAATAACGAATCAGTTACTTGATTTTCAGAAGATGGAGAGTGGAGCATTGCAACTTAGCATGAAGGAGTGTAGTATTAATGCGTTGGTGAGTGATATATTCAATCAGTTCAATGGTTCTGCAGATTTGCAAGAGTTAACAATCTGTCTTAGTTTACCTCCTGAAGAAATTAGTATGATGATTGATTCGGAGAAAGTTAGTAAAATTTTGGTAAACTTGGTAGGAAATGCTATTAAATATGCAAAATCTCAAGTCGAGATGCGGCTAATATTATTGGGCGATAGGGTAAATATAATAGTGAGTGATGATGGCCCCGGAGTCCCTGAAGGTCAGCAAAATAAGATATTTCAGGCTTTCTATCAATTGCCGGATGATCCGGTGGCAACGTCTACAGGTACAGGGATTGGTTTGGCATTTGCCAGATCTTTGGCAGAAGCTCATCATGGAACTTTATCATTAGAAAATAGGATGGAAGGTGGTTCCTCATTTATATTGTCTTTGCCGTTGGAAACAGTAGTAACGGAAAGTATTCCGAATGAATTTGCTGAAATGCAGATGATAGATGTGGAAGGAAAAAAAATGCCGGATTCGGAGTTTGGAAATAAGAGATTCATTGTTTTGTTGGTGGAAGATAATGTCGAGTTATTAAATTTGACCAGAGAATCTCTAAGTGATTGGTTTAAAGTTTTTTCTGCCTGCAATGGAAAAGAAGCACTGGAAATACTTTCACGTGAGAGTATTGATGTCATTGTAAGTGATATTATGATGCCCGAAATGAATGGTCTTGAACTATGCAACTATATAAAATCAGATCTAGTTTACTCTCATATTCCCGTTATCTTGTTGACAGCGAAGACAACGTTAGACTCAAAAGCGGAAGGTTTTGAAAATGGTGCTGATGCATATATTGAGAAACCATTCTCTATTAAGCAGCTCCATAAACAAATTGAAAACTTATTAAAACTGCGACTGGCCTTCCATAAGTTGATGATTAATCTTTCTGGAAGTCCGACTTCTTCATTGGCGGATTTTGCTCTTTCACAAAAAGATGTAGAATTTATAGAGAGGGTAAATACGATTTTGTCGGAACTGCTTTCTGATGAGAGTTGTTCGATAGATTTGTTAGCAGAGCAGATGAATATGAGTCGTTCTAATTTTTCCCGGAAGATAAAAGCTCTGTCTGGTATGCCGCCTCATGATTATATAAAGAACTTTCGGTTGAATAAGTCGACTGAACTAATCATGAGTGGTATACGAATAGCTGAAGTTGCCGAACAGTTAGGGTTTACTACTTCTTCGTATTTTGCAAAGTGTTTTAAAGAAAAGTTTGGGGTATTACCGAAAGATTATAAAGGATAACAGCTAGTTCCTATCACTCGTGGGGGTGCCAGACGGCTTTTGAAGCAAGGTGCTTTCCTTTTGGGGGATTCCTAAAATGGGAATTCCATTTTCATCCCATTCTATCTTTTGTATGCGTGTTGTCCGACCGTCCAAAACGAACATGTCACGAAGGGCGTTTCGAGCGTGGTAAAGTATATACCATTCTTTCTTGTCGGGTGAAGGTATGAAACACAGGCTACCGGGGCCATACACATGATTCTCTGGTGCTTGTTTGAATACAGGTTCCAGAGATTTCTTCCATGAATTCGGGTTGAGAAGATCGCTGTTAGCATCAGCTGTTAATAACCCTACACAATAATAAGGTGTCCAGTTACCGCTTGCAGAGTAATATATTAATAATTTGTCTTTGTTTTTGGAACGGAAAAATTGTGGAGCTTCATTCACATGAATAGGATAACCGGTTTTATTGCCATCTATACTGATCCATTGACATTCCCATTCGTATTCAGGTTTGGATATTAATATACGGTCTGAGGCTAGTGTCCATGGATTTTTCATTTCAGCGATATAGATACATTGGGTTTCTTGATAAATTCTTCTGGTTTCCCATCCGCACCAGATTAGATAACGTTTGCCATTATGCTCGAAAGGATTAGCATGAATAGCCAAGTTATTATTTTTATCGGTCGATATTCTTCCTTTCATGACAAACTCTCCTTTCATGGGATCGGGAGATTCATTTTCTAGCACATATATCTGACGATTGTCTATATTACCATCATCAGCAGCGCAATAGATATACCATTTATTGTCCATATAGTGTATCTCTGGTCCCCAAAGATGAGATATACCCGAGGCATTTTGGGGCGAATATACGTTTTTTTTTGCTGCTTTTGCCAGTTGTGTAATATCGTCAGTTTCCCATAATATGATACAGTCTGCTAAACTTTGAGTATAGTAATATTTTCCTTCATGAAAGATGGCCCATGGCTCGGATCCTCCACCTATGACAGGATTTGTGTAGAAAAGTGTAGAGTCAATGCCTGTTTGTTTATCAGTCTTTTTGCTTTGGCATGATAGACAAACGATAAGCAATATTAAAAATAAGCAATTTTGAAATTTCATAGTGCTTTCTTTGCTAAGATACTTGCAAAGAAAGCACAAATTATTTAATTCTGGAGCTGTTTGATTAGTTTTTATTGTTTGTTAGTTAGGAATTAGCCTATAATTAATGCCCTCATTTCTAAATTTGCATTTAATAAACCTTTGGATCTATTGGCTATTAAATCTTATATTAACTAAATTTATTATTATGATGAACAGGAAAGGAAAAAGAATGAATGTTGTTAAGGCATTTTGTTTATTTACTTTGCTTAGTTGCTTCATTGGATGTAAAGACGATGAAAAGAAGAAAGAGCAATCTTATAATAACAATTTGCCTATTGAAATTGTGGGTTTTGAACCTCAAAAAGTTACTCCGCGGACACAATTACTTATCTATGGAAAGAATTTCGGAAATGATCCTTCTTTAATTAATTTGAAGTTAGGAGGTGTAGCTACTAAAGTAGTAGGTTGTAATAATGAATGCCTTTATTGCATGGTGCCTCGTAATTCTGATAAGGGAACCATAGAGCTTTCTATTGGCGAGCAGACAGCGATGGCTAGCGATCTGTTTACTTATGTGTCTAATACACAGGTTAGTACATTGTGTGGTTATGTAGATGAGACAGGACGTTATGAAGTGAAAGACGGTTCATTCAGCGAATGTGGTTTAAGCACACCTACTTGGCTGACTATCGACCCTAAAAATCCGCATCATATTTATATGATTGAAGATAAGAACAGTATTCGTTTGATAGATACGGAAGCGGAAGAATTGTCTACAGTGGCGACTATAGGGCGATTGAATATTCAGGATCCGCGCTCTTTATGCTGGAGCTTGACGGGAGATACTTTGTTTGTAAGTAATTATTCAGCGAGTGAAGCTCCGATTACTGTTACCATGCTTTTCCGTAATGAAGGTTTTAAGCAGGCACATCCTCTCTTCTCCGGGTATAAATGGGTGATTTCTGCAACTATCCATCCTAAAACGGGTGACATTTATTTTGCTCAGGAGTCCGATGCCACAATAAAACGATATAACATGGCTACAAAAACGGTAGAAACAATGTTTACAGTAGGCGGAAGTTGGGTGTGGATGTACACTTATTTTCATCCTTCGGGAGATTATGCCTATGTCGTTCGTCCGCGAAATTATTTGGTTACAAAATGTCAATTTAACAAAGCGACCAATCAGTTGGAGATACCTAGTGTTTTTGTAGGAAACTGGAATTCGGGGTGTAATGAGGGCGTAGGAATGGGAGCTACCTTGGGCGCGTTGTGGCAAGGCACTTTTGTAATGAACAAAGACTATGTAGAGCAAGGTAAGGAAGATATTTATGACTTTTATATGACTGATGGGGAATTATGGGGAAATCATCCTGGAGACTTGATATGGCAAATCACTCCCAGTGCTGAGGCTATCCGATATGCAGGTCGTGGAAGTGTGGCAATGGATAATAATCACTATGGATATGTAGATGGTGATTTGCTTCAGGAAGCCCGTTTTAATGGGCCACACAGTATTGCATATGATGAAGTGAATAAAATCTTTTATATAGGTGATGTATATAATCATCGTATTCGTCAGATTATAGTTGAATAAAAATATTATGAAAAACATGAAACAACAGCTATTGGCTATAATAGTCTTTCTTTTCTGTTTGGCAGCAGGAATATCCGCTCAACAGTCTAATGATAAATATGTTGTTGTGACCGGATTGGTCACGGATGAAAAACATGAACCGTTGATCGGTGCTAATATCTCCGTTAAAGATGTGCCGGGCTTGGGCTCTATAACGAATATAAACGGTAAGTTTACTATTAAAATACAACCCTATAACCGTCTGATATTTTCTTATATTGGATATGAGACACTGGAAGTACTTGTAAAAGAAGAACGTACGGTGAATGTCATGTTGAAGGAGAAAACTGAGACAACATTGGATGAGGTAGTGATTACTGCTACTGGTGCACAAAAGAAATTAACAGTTACGGGAGCCGTGTCTACTGTCAATGTAGACCAGTTGAAAACGTCTCCTACTGGTAGTATCTCTAACTCTTTGGCTGGTAATGTCGCAGGAGTTATTGCCCGTCAGACTAGTGGACAACCAGGGAAGAATGTCTCAGAATTCTGGATTCGTGGTATTTCTACATTTGGAGCTAGTTCAAGCGCGTTGGTGTTAGTTGATGGGTTTGAACGCGATATGAATGAATTGAACTATGAAGATATCGAATCGTTCACTGTGCTGAAAGATGCTTCGGAAACAGCGATCTATGGTTCACGTGGCGCTAATGGCGTGGTATTGATCACTACCCGGCGTGGTAAAATTAATAAGATAACAGTGGATGCCAAAGTAGAGACGATTTACAATACACGTACATTTACTCCTAATTTTGTAGATGGTGTCACTTATGCAAACCTAGCTAATGAGGCACGTAGAACTCGTAATCTTGAACCTATTTATAGTGGAAATGAGTTGAAAATCCTCGCACAGGGATTGGATCCTGATCTGTTGCCAAATGTGGACTGGATGAACACTTTATTGAAAGATGGTGCCATGAGCTATCGTGCTACGTTGAATCTGAGTGGTGGCGGACAGAATGCCCGTTATTTTGTATCAGGCAGCTATCTTGACGAGGGAGGAATGTATAAAGTGGACAAGGCGTTGAATGAGGATTATAATACCAATAGCAATAATAAACGGTGGAATTATCGTATGAATGCGGACATTGACGTGACGCGTACTACTCTGCTGCAAGTGGGGATCGGCGGCTCATTGAAAACCATGAATGAATCAGGTATGACCTCTGACGGAATTTGGAACAGTATCTTAAATCAGACTCCTACCAGTATGCCGATCATGTACTCCAATGGATATACGCCTACCAACTCTTATGGAGATATAAATCCGTGGGTAGCATCAACTCAATGTGGATACAATGAACAGTGGTGGAATAATATACAAACTAACGTAACATTGAACCAAAAATTGGATTTTCTTACAAAAGGTTTGAGTTTTACCGGGCGTTTTGGATTTGATACGGACAACTATAACTTTATCAGACGTTATAAATGTCCCGCTTTGTGGAGCGCTGACCGGTTTAGAAAAGACGATGGAACTATCAACTTTACACGAAAACGAGCTGAACAAGAAATGACGCAGACTTCTGGTAATACAGGAGAGCGTAAGGAATATTTGGAAGCCGAGTTCCAATACAATCGTAATTTTAAGTCACATTACCTTAGTGGAACATTGAAATATACACAAGATTCGAAGATACAAACCCAGGAGATTGGAGATGATATCAAGAACTCATTACCTGTACGTCATCAGGGACTCGCCGGACGAATCGCTTATAACTGGAGTTATCGTTATTTTCTGAATTTCAATTTCGGATATACTGGTTCTGAGAACTTTGCCACAGGCCATCAATTTGGCTTTTTTCCTGCATATTCACTGGCATGGAATATAGCAGAGGAGCCGTTCGTCAAGAAGAATCTGAAGTGGATGAATATGTTCAAAATACGTTATTCCTGGGGAAAAGTCGGTAACGATAAGATGTATAAATCGAATGGAACGGAATTGATACGTTTCCCCTACTTGTATACAATAGGCTATAGTGGTGCACCAGGCATTTGGGGAGATAATGCCGGACTCTATTCTGCGTGGGGTGGATATAACTGGGCAGACTATGGCTATGAGAAATATGGTACGACTCTTTTTCAAGGATTGCGCTATACTTCATATGCCAATGAGGGGGTAACTTGGGAAGTAGCTACTAAGCATGACGTGGGACTTGATATGAGTTTGTTTGGTGATAAACTGACTTTGACAATTGATTACTTTCATGAAAATCGCGATGGTATTTTTATGTATCGTAGATATTTGCCCGCTACGGCAGGGGTAGACGGAGGCATGGAACTTCCGCAGGCTAATGTCGGACGAGTTGTTTCGGAAGGACTAGATGGAAACTTTGCATACAAGCACCAGATAGGCACTGTTCAGCTCACAGTACGGGGAAATATGACCTTATCAAAAAATGAGGTAAAAGATAAAGATGAACAGTATAATGTTTATCCTTATCTGATGGAACAAGGATACCGTGTGAATCAGGCGAAAGGGCTCATAGCTTTGGGATTATTCAAAGATTATGATGATATACGTAATAGTCCGAAACAGACGTTCGGTACCTATCAGCCGGGAGATATTAAATATAAGGATGTGAATGGTGACGGAATCATTTCAGATGCAGACCGAGTAGCCATCGGTGCTACCACAGTGCCTAATCTGGTGTATGGCATGGGCTTTTCCGCACAATGGAAGGGATTGGATCTGAATCTGCATTTTCAGGGTGCAGGTAAATCTTCTTTCTTTATCAATGGAAACGGAGTTCGTCCTTTTGTCGGCGGCAATAAAGGGAATATCTTGACGGATGTGGTGGCAGAGCGTTGGATTTCCAAAGAAGAATCAGGCTCTGTGGCAACGGAAAACGTAAATGCAAAATATCCGCGCTTGAGTTATGGCGGCAGTGATAACAACTATCGGGAGTCTTCTTTCTGGCTGCGTGACGGTTCTTATTTACGCTTGAAGACATTGGAAGTAGGCTATACATTACCCAAACAGGTCGTCAATAAAATACATTTCAATAATGTACGTATTTATCTGATAGGTACCAATTTACTCACTTGGTCGAAGTTCAAAATGTGGGACCCGGAAATGAATAGCTCGAATGGCGCAGCTTATCCGTTAGCTAAATCTATTACAGTCGGATTAAATGTAAACTTGTAACAAATATGAAAAATATGAAATGGATATATAATGCAATGATAATAATGTTTGCAGCCTGCGTTTTGGGGGCTTGCAGCGATTATCTGGAAGTGGAACATAATTTCAAAGATCGTCTGACAATCGAGAAAGTGTTTACTAATAGAGATTATACGGATGCATGGCTCTCTAATGTTTATTCATACCTGAGATACCAAAATCAGGATATAGGTGGAAAAGAAACTGTACCGACAAACTTTGCCGATGATATTTATTGGGCGGATTGGAATGATACGGGAAATGGTAAAAACATGAATGGTGGTTACTATTCTTATTTTCGGAATGTGGAGTACAACGAGAACTGGTATCAGGATACTTATACTAATTGTTATTTGGGAATAAATAAAGCATGTGTTTTTTTGAAGTATATCCACATGAATACCCTGTTGATGGAAGAGGAGATGTCGGACTACATAGCACAGGCCCGTTTTATCAGAGCTTATTATTATTGGTTGCTGCTGCGTAAATATGGGCCTGTTCCTTTGATTCCGGATGCAGGGGAAGATTATACGCAAGATTATGATGCATTGGCACGTCCGCGCAATACTTACGACGAATGTGTGGAATACATAACCTCTGAATTAGTGCTGGCTGCCAAGGATCTTCCATTGGAGCGCGGAGTCAACAATGTGGCTCGTCCTACACGGGGAGCTGCCTTAGCCACGCGTGCCAAGGTGTTCTTGTATGCTGCCAGTCCGTTGATGAACGGCAATACCGATTCATATGCACAACAAATGATCGATGACAAGGGGAATCGTTTACTTTCTGTTGAATATGATGAATCGAAATGGGCTAAAGCAGCTGCCGCGGCAAGGGATGTTATGGAATTGCCGGGAAATAATGACGGACATCGCTATCAGTTGTATGTAAAGAATCGTATTACCAATGGCGGTACAGAAGATTATCCGGAAACGGTCGAACCGTTTGACGACAAAAATTTCTCAAGGAAAAGCTGGCCGAATGGATATGCCGACATTGACCCGTTTGAGTCATATCGTTCCGTCTTCAATGGTGAACTGTCTGCTAATGCAAATCCCGAGCTCATTTTTTCACGTGTGGATAACATAACTGTTGATGTATCAACACAGGGAACTAATTCTGTGGACGGTATTGCAAACATGGTGCTTCATCAATTACCGACAATAGCTGGAGGGTGGAGTATGCATGGGATGACCCAAAAACAATGTGACTCATATTATATGTTTGACGGAACCGATTGTCCGGGTAAAGATAAAGAGATAGGAAGGGGAGATGGAAGCAACCGACTTACTGGCTACGTGACCGATGAAGATGTACAGTCTTCCCGTTATAAACCTTTGCGACCCGGAGTTTCTTTGCAATATGCCAACCGTGAGCCTCGTTTCTATGCGTCAGTAGGTTTCAATGGCAGTGTTTGGAATATGACTTCTTTGAGTGGAAAAGATGGAGCAGCCAAGCCTAATCAGCAAGTTTGGTACTATCGTGGAACTTCGGAAGGATACAATGGCGGGCATCGTATGTTTACGGGCATTGCCATCAAAAAATACGTGAACCCCTACGATGCTAAATATCAAAATGAATT
>OGZY01001209.1_pt1 | contig 11408 bp, 11 predicted proteins | sample 1576911 | NCBI WGS metagenome assembly OGZY01 (sample SAMEA3541488, study PRJEB24748) | human gut metagenome | biome: human gut; feature: human-associated habitat; material: faeces | place: China | collected 2012 | reverse complement strand
ATAAAGCCGCTTGATAACAAACAAAACAGCTATATAACAACAAATCCCTCCTAAGTCCAAAGATTGATTAGTTTTACAACAAAGAAAAACAACGCCCTTATAGGACTAACAACAGCAAATTATAAATACGTAGTCATATAAGGCAAAAACAAGTAAATAATGGCAATACAATTTGAATTGTACAAGACTCCCCGTCCCAAGGATGAGGAAGGCAAGGAAGTGTATCACGCACGTGTAGTCAACTTCCAACACATTGACACAGACTATCTGGCAAAAGAAATCCAGATAGCAACTTCTCTAACCGTAGGGGATGTAAAGTCAGTTCTCGAATCCCTAAGTCATTTTATGGGGGATCGTCTTCGGGAAGGACAAAGCGTCCATCTGGATGGCATCGGTTATTTCCAGATAAAGCTGAATAGTCAAGAGCCTATCACTTCGCCCAAACTAAAAGCGAATCAGATAAAACTCAAAGCCAACATCAGCTTTAAAGCGGATGCCAAACTGAAAAGGTCAGTCAGTGTTGTTCATGTGGAGCGAAGTAAACTGAAACCCCATTCGGCTGTCCTTTCAAATGACGAGATAGACAAATTGCTGACAAACTACTTCAAGAGCAACCCTGTATTAACCCGTCGCAACTTTCAAGGATTGTGCGGCTTTACCCCTACCACTGCCGCACGGCAAATCAAACGGCTGAAAGAGGAGGAGAAGAAGTTGAAGAATATCAATACTTATTATAATCCGATTTATGTGCCGATGCCGGGATATTATGGCAAGGCGGAGATAAAAGAGGATGAAGCAAATACTATACAGCAATAAAGTAAAGAGTATGAAAAAAGTGCCCAGAAGGTACTAGGTAGAATGAGAGACACCTTGAAGCGAGGTATCTCTCATTATCTATATCACTCATTAATAAGACCTAATTTCAATTATTTTTATTAATCAAATTGATTACTACCTTCACCATCACGTCCTTTTCTTCCGTCCGGCTTTCGGCAATCATCAACGTAAGTGCCACAAGCGTATTGTTTCCAATCAACTTCGAACCATCGGATTTATATAATATACCGTTCTTCTCCAGAAACCAAAGAAACAAGAAAGCGGCAATACGCTTGTTACCGTCACTAAACGAGTGATTCTTTACGACAAGGTAGAAAAGCATTGCGGCTTTTTCTTCAATGCTTGGATAAAGTTCCTCTCCACCGAATGTCTGATAAATGGTGTTGATAGAGCTTTTGAACGACTGATCCTTTTCATTTCCAAACAAATCACTGCTTCCGAACTTTTCCTGCAAAAGGTGAATGGCTTCCATTGCTTCTTCATAGGTGGCACGGAATTCCCAGGTAGGAGTAGTGGAGTCCACTTCCAATTGTTGATAGTCATATTTATCGAGCGTATCCAGACCGTAAGTGTAATCGGTAATCACACGCAAGAGTCCATTGGCCTCATCCAGCGTCAATTGTTTGTGTTCGATGACGTTAGAAAGAAGGCGTACGGTGCTCTTCAGGTCTTCCAGTTGAGCAGCTTTGACCTGCTGATTAATGACGTAACCATTAATCAGGTAGTCCTTCAGGATTTTGTTCGCCCAGATTTATGTGCAGCAGCACATAAATCTGGTTATGAAGAGTTGGAGATTATGTAATGTTAGATTTATAAATAGTTGTAATATAGCATTTAGATTATAGATTTCTTTGCATAATATTGTCGGGGGTAATGTTGCTCCCACTAATATTATATATATGAGTCATATTAATCGAACATTACCTCAAACGACTCAAGTCAGTCGTTTGATTGAAGAAGCTACGTGTTACCTTCATCAAAAGGGCTTGAAAAAAAGTACTATTAAGTCTGTGACAGACACATGGAAAATGTTGATTCCATATATGGAAGAACACAATATCCAATTTTATTCATCTCAAATAGGGGAAAAGTATATTGCACATAAACTTGAGAAAGTTGGAATAGACTTTTCCTATGAATGGGGACAAACAGTAAAATCAAGGATTGGATGGCTGACGGAGTATATGCAAACGGGAGTAATAAAAAAGAGAATAAAATTATCCCCGTCCTTTGCCAGTGAAATTGGTCGGCATCTTTTGAACTTTTTGTACCATAAAACGAATAGTGGACGGTTCTCGAACTATACGATAGAGCATGATAGGTATTATCTATCCATATTTCTTGATTATATGAACAAGCATGATGTCATTCGATTATCTTCTCTAACGATTGAAGTTATCAACAACTTTTTATCCTCACTTGACATTAGTAAGAAGTCTCTCCGACATCATGTAATCAGAGAATTGCGGCTTTATTTGCGCTATTTGCATGAGAATGACTTGATAGCAATAAATCTTTCTCGTCTGTTGCCAACAGATGCATATAGGCAAATGGAGCGGTTACCATCTATATATACAAGAGAAGAAATCAACACCGTCTGTTCTTCTATTGACAGGTGCGACCCATTAGGGAAAAGAGACTTTGCCATATTAATGCTCTTATCCAGATATGGATTGAGGGCATCAGATATATGTGGCTTGACTTTCAGTAATCTGAATTGGGATGAATGTAACATACACCTTACACAATATAAGACAAAAAAGCCGATAGAGTTGCCATTGACAGGAGAAGTTGGAGAGGCTATTATAGACTATCTTCAGTCAGGCCGACCTGAATGTGACGATTGCCATGTATTTGTTCAGGGAATATCTCCGTTCAGACCAGTTACGACAGAAGGAGTGTATGAGATCGTAAAGAAAGTATTCCGTAATGCTGGTATAGATACCTCCGGTCGAAAGCAAGGACCACATGCGCTTAGACATAGTCTTGCAACTATCTTATTAAAAGAAAAGGTTGTTTTGCCTGTAATAACGGGAATCCTCGGTCATAAAGATAGTGAAAGCACAAAGCTGTACCTTCGGCTTGATATTGAAAGTCTGAAGCAATGCGCTCTTGATGTGCCACCGGTAGCAGATGGATTCTATATGCAAAATGGAGGGCATTTCTATGAGTAATCTACTTTTTGAGAGCATTATGGCTCAGCATTTTACTGAGTTCATAAAACTGAAAAGAAATCTGGGGTATAAGTATAGCACCGCAGAATATCTTATTAGAGAATTTGACACATTCCTCGTACGCAAAAAGATTACATATCCAATATTGACAAAAGAAATCTTTGACGAATGGATGACAAGGCGGAAACATGAATCAGGTTCGACATATAAAGGACGTTGCACCGTAGTCATGCAGTTCGTCCAATATATGTCAGATATTGGCAAACCATGCTATATTCCAAGAATGCCCAATATAAAAGTAAATGGTTTTACAGCCCACATCTTTACAGAAGAGGAAATAGACCGTTTCTTCACTGCATGTGACAACCTTATTTTACACAGTCTGAAAATGAATTCGGCAATTATTATGCTTCCTGCCATCTTTCGTTTGTTGTATGGAACCGGCATAAGGGTAACAGAAGCTATCCGTCTGAAAAACTGTGATGTCAACCTTGAAGAAAAATATATAGTCCTGCACGATACAAAAAGTCGTAAAGACAGATTGGTTCCCATCTCAGACTCCGTGGCTACTGTATGTCGTGAATATAAGAGTTATCGGGAGCGGCTGCCTATAATCGCGGATAAGGAGTATTTTTTTCTTGCTTTATCTGGAAAACCATGTGCGAGTGACGGCACAATTTATTTCTGGTTCAGGACAATACTCAAAAATGCTGGCATACCTCACAATGGTAGACATCAAGGACCACGTGTGCATGATCTCAGACATACCTTCAGCGTACACTCATTGATGAAAATGCATCATGAAGGAGGCGACCTATATTGCTCGCTTCCAATACTCTCAACATACTTGGGACACAGTTCGATACAGTCTACAAATAACTATGTAAGGTTATGTGAAAGTATGTATCCGGACTTGATACAACGCATAGATATAGAAAGCATGAATGTCTATCCAAATCTATACAAAGATGAAACCGACTGATTTTAGTAAGTATTTATCGGATTACTTGAGTAAGTATCTCCCGGGAGAAAGAGGTATGAGTCACAATAGCATACTGGCTTATCGAGATACTTTCATACTACTGATACGGTATTACAAAGATGCAAAACACATCTCTGTTAATAAGCTGACTATGGATAAGCTGACACGGAAAGATATCGTGGCATTCCTTGATTGGCTCCAAAATGAAAATAAATGCTCGGATAGTACAAGAAATGCAAGGTTGGCTGCTCTCAGATCGTTCTTCTCGTATGTCGGATATGAAGATCCCACCTTCTTGAATGAAGGACTGAAAATCCACACAATACCACTAAAAAAGACAGGGAGAAAGTCTATTAACTACCTCACGGTTGATGGAATCAGGCTTTTATTGAAACAGCCTAATCTTCTGACAAAAAGCGGAAGACGTGATATGGCACTGCTATCTCTCATGTATGATACAGGCGCAAGAGTGCAAGAAATAGCTGACTTGACCGTTGAATGTCTTCGGTTGACAAAACCTTATACGATAAGAATGATGGGAAAAGGGCAAAAAGTCAGAATAGTACCATTAATAGAACAGCAAGTCCTACATTTGCAAAGGTACATGGCTGATGAATGTCTTTTTGATTCTAAGAAAGCAAAGATACCATTATTTTCAAGCGGATGTGGCAGAAAACTGACACGTAGTGGTATCTCTTACATACTAAATAAATATGTATCAAAAGCAAGAGTTGAGAGTGCAACGCTGATACCCGAAAAGGTTTCTTGCCATTCTTTACGACACTCAAGAGCGATGCATTTGCTTCAGGCAGATGTGCCTCTGATATATATCAGAGACCTACTTGGACACGAGTCAGTCGTTACAACGGAAATTTATGCAAGAGTTGATTCAAAACGTAAACGGGAAGTCATAACAAATGCTTTTGTTCCAACATCTGAAGAACCAAATGAACCTGTTTGGCTAAAAGACACGAATCTACTGGATTGGCTTAAAAGCCTATAAATTATGTAGAGTAAAATGTAGAAAGGACCGGGCTGCTAATAGTACGGTCCTTTCTCTTTACATAATCTCCGACTCTTCATAACCAGATTTATGTGCAGCAGCACATAAATTTGGGCAAACAGCGTACTGAAAGAATATTTGATTAAGGGTTTTGCCATGAACGACGAGCGATTAAAAAATTCGCAAACGCTATTTGGCAAAGATTATTTCGAGGAGCAATTGGCCCGTATTCGTGACATTCGTAGCAGTGAGCGTCGTTTTTATCAAAAGATAACTGATATTTATTCGCAATGTAGTGCTGATTATGAAGCTGGTAGCGAGGTGACAAAGAAGTTTTTTGCAACTGTTCAGAATAAGTTGCATTGGGCAATTTCCGGACAGACGGCAGCGGAGATAATTGTTGCCCGTGTGGATGCAGAGAAACCTAATATGGGATTGACTACTTGGAAAAATGCGCCTAACGGGATGATACGTAAACCGGATGTATCCATCGCAAAGAATTATCTCAATGAAACTGAAATGGATGATTTGAATCGTATTGTTTCGATGTATTTGGATTATGCAGAACGTCAAGCGAAAAAAGGACAGGTGATGTATATGAAAGATTGGGTGAAGAAGCTAGATGCATTCTTGCAATTTAACGAAGAAGCGGTATTACAACATAGTGGGCAGGTGAGCCATGAGGTCGCCAAAGCATTGGCGGAACAAGAATATGACAAGTTTCATGCTAGGCAACTTCGGAATTACGAATCGGACTTTGATAAACTTTTGAAAGGAATGAATCATGATTAAGAAAACACTTTATTTCGGAAATCCGGTTTATCTATCGTTGCGCAACGCGCAGTTAGTTATTAAACTGCCTGATGTGGAAAAAGCAACGGCCTTACCGGAAGCATTGAAAAAGCAGGCGGAAGTAACAAAACCTATAGAAGACATTGGCATTGTTGTGTTGGATAACAAGCAAATCACCATCACTTCCGGTGTGTTGGAGGCTTTGCTTGAAAACACTTGCTCCGTAATCACTTGCGATAGTAAGAGTATGCCAGTTGGACTGATGCTTCCTCTTTATGGAAATACAACGCAGAATGAGCGTTTTCGTGAACAATTGGACGCTTCGTTGCCATTGAAGAAACAACTTTGGCAACAAACTATTCAGGCGAAGATTAACAACCAAGCATCTGTGCTCAAAGATTGTATGAATGAAGAGGTAAAGTGTATGCGCGTGTGGGCAGCTGATGTACGTAGTGGCGACCCTGACAATTTGGAAGCACGTGCTGCTGCATATTATTGGAAATCTTTATTTGCAGATGTTGACGGTTTTACGCGAGATCGTGAAGGTATTCCTCCAAATAACCTATTAAACTACGGATATGCAATTCTTCGTGCAGTGGTAGCACGTGGGTTGGTAATAAGTGGGTTACTAACCAATATTATCTTATAACTATCTAATTATTAGATAAGTTTTATTAGGATTTCAAAAGAAGGGTAACAAATGAGTATCAAAAAGCGATTTTATTTGAAAGTTGGCACAGAACGCACATGTTTTTCGATGCGGAATGATTACTCATTTGGATTTACTTATACATCATTGCGTTTGCAAAGTTACGGGATTTTTCCGAATTATTCAATACGGAATGGCATGATTAGCGTTACATGCTTAAAGAGCGTTTTTATAGTTCAATATTATTATAAACATGACAAACTCCCTCTTCAATTAAGAAAAGAGAGTTTGTCATTGTAAGCCTTATGTATATAAAAATCAATTTTTATATACTCTTTCAAGGTTTCTTACGGACAGCCCGTACAGAAAGTTGCGTACTACGCAGTTCGGAAGAGGTTGAACCATCGCTGTGTTTATAGGCGTACTGGTTGTTATCCTTTACAGCCGTAGAAGTCCAATATCCACCCTCCAAAGGATATTCCGTATCATTTATTCCTGCTACCTCTTCTGTTGCGGGAAGATACCACTTCGGGTCCATAACTTCCGAGCCGCCCGTCAACGAAAGGATATATTCATTATTTGCTTCGATAATATCCCAACTATTCAGTTTCATGCAAACAATACTTGCGTTGTTCGTTGGGAATACACCGTTACCCACTGTGGCCAACTTATAGCCGGGGATATTTTGTATTCGGTCGATTATCTCATTCACAAACTGAATACCGTTGAAGTTATACACTTCCCGCGTATTTTTTTGCCCATCCGTCATACTCTCGGCAACACCGGAAGTCGAGAGAGAACCGAGGTTGATCGTTATCTTATCAGCTTTCCCCCCTAATCCGAGAAAATCACCGGATTTCTCCATCTCAACGAAAGACAAATCGGGAATATCATCACCAAAAATCGCATGAATCAGCCAACCCAACAGCCATGAATCGCCCAATGCCTTTAATGCTTTAGTCCACTCTACATATTGTCTGATACTTTCACGAGAATCATTATCGCAACTGGTCAAATCATAGATTAGCTTGAAATCACTGTCCCAAGAAAATCCCCAAGAAACCTTTTCTCCTTCTATCCGTTCGCAACCGATACCATTGCCATACCAAGCGGGAGCAAGCTGGGTAAGAGTCAATGTCTGTACTATGTCATCGCTACCGTCAAGCCGTACAGACAACTCGACTGTACGTGAGGCATCTCCTATATTCTCCGGCACAAAAACAGCAATGGGAAATTCGCCGCTTCCCGTACCTTGATAAACTGCCTCGCCTCGTGCGCTACCGGCAATTTCAAGTTCACCACTTGTTATTCCATGTGCATAATTGGCCGTCCAATAACCTTGCTTGGCATAGCTGTTCATGTCGTCTTGTTTCTGAATAGTGACCTTTTCTTTATTCAGGGTTGGAGCAGTAATCGTCCATGCCTTACCTGCCGGGACATCGGACACGATCAGTTTTGTTAGAAGAATGTCGTAATGCGCGTCTAATACAGGATTTTCATTTTCCAACTTAAACTCGTATTCCGGCGAAATGGACAACTTGTAAGTAACCGTTTTCCCTTGCGGCCATTCCATTCCTGCAATAGGGGCTTCGAGGATACGCTTTTCTCCCGTCATTTTATCGCTGAACGCAACTTCTACCTTCGCGTCTGTCGGCAAGATTTGCGGCAACATCATGAATGTGGCTTCGCCCGTGACGACTTCCGTTCCGTCCGTTTCGCTTCCGCTCATCTCTTTATCCAATGACTGCGTGAAGTCGGTGACTTCATCATTCAACGTCCATTTCCCGTTTGTCAAGTCGTAAAAGCCGTTGTATCGAACTCCTTTCAGGGCCACACTTTCAATCGTTCCGGGCTGCATCTGGCTACTGGTCACGAAACGTATGGCGGTACAGATATGATTGAACGTAAGCGGCTGCGCCGCGTTATGGTCTCCGAGCGTTTCTTCTGGACTTGCCACTACAATATCTTTCTGGTTGGCTGCATCCGAAGGAACAGTATATGTTAGCTCCGTGTTTTCGGGAGTCGTCGGTGTCGTCTTGAAAGTTCCGGAAGCGGGTGCCCACGCATAGAACTGAAGGGTATGTTCTGCTCCCGGCCAATAATACACGCGGTCGCTGCTCCATAGGTTGTTTCCCTTCTTAGTGACATCAGCGTTCATATAAAACTGTTCCTTGACCAGAGTTCCATTCTTTTTCCAATAGGCCAGCACGTGGAATGAATCATAAAAATTATCTTTCGTGACAGGTATGCCACGTGTTGCGACTTGTTGGTTTCCGAAAACGGGTGAATGAATACCGTCGGAAACCGTGGCACGAACACAAAGCGTATCTGCCGAATCCCCCGACCGCAGCACAAACTGTCCGGAAGTGTATCCGTCCACGTCGCTGACGGCATTCCCCCTTGTCTGTACATTCCCTTCGGGAGAAATACCAAAACAAATATTATCACAAGCATTCCCGGCAATATCGCCGTCGCGTTCGAGAAAGTCCTCGTTATTACAAGAGAAAAGCAGTACGCACGACAGCACTGCCGCCATGCCATTTGCCGTTAAGTTCGTCCTTTTCTTATGTCCATTCATTGCCTTCTTTTTTAGTTACTTGTCCGAAGCGGTATTCTCCGGCTATTAGTGAGTGTAAGGGGAACATTCAACCCCTTACACCCTGTTTTATTTATCTCCCATGAATAATCAATTCGGAAGATATGTTGTCCTTGACAGGTCTTGCGTGATTATTCACCGACTTGCGTTGCAGGAACATTTACTGTTTCCTCCTGATAGTTCTTCCAACCTTCTATATCGGTAACATCAAACTCGATTTTCTGCAAAGTCGGATCGTCCGGTTCCGTAATATTCTCTGCCGTCAATGTGGCCTTGAAATCATAGGAGAAATTAGGTTTGAGTTCGACATTTTGAATGGTGACTTCATGATTGTACGTATGCGTGGAAACCGCACCATCAAACAACTCTACGGAGAACGTCACGGTATAAATACCGGTATTGTTCATCGGGATCATCAATCGTTCGTTGTAAGTTTCGCCTTCTTTTCCATTTGCGATAATTGCGGCCACGTTGTCATCCTTGTCGTCCTCCGTAATCACATTACCGAAATCAAGCTCGGCATTTCCGGTTTGATTACTCCACTCGTTCGTTTCTCCTATGGTAAGCGTGCCTGTCTTTTTGGCATCCGTAACCTTTACATTGGTAACCTTGATATTGTAACTTTCTCCGACAGCATTGATAAAGGAGAACTTCACTTTTGACAACTGGTGGTTGAAGGTCATGTCAACGGGTTGTATATTACCCAAGAAATCCTCATCGGCAGTAACCTGACCGGGTGCCGCATAAAGCAGGTCTGTCGTACCGTTCTCGTTAGTAAAGTTCACGGTCATGTGAACCTTATTTCCCGATACGGTTTCACCAGAGACTGGTGTGTTAGCGGGAGCGATACCGGCGAACGTGTACGTGTTGCCTTCAATCCAGTATTTCGGGGGCGTATAAGTCCACGTCTCACCTTCATCCGAACTTGTTACGGATTGACCATCAAAAATCTGACCGTTTTGCGTGAAACCGTACACTGCAAAACTACCTAAATTAGCTTTGGTGAAACTTGGGTCTACGACACTGCGTGTCCCGTTGTTCACAAACGCGTTGTTGAAACTGATTGCCTTTGACTGTGGCATTTCCACGGTCTCGTCATTGCTGCAACTTGCCAGCATTGCGGCGGCAGCAATTCCCACAAAAAAAAGATTTTTTTTCATGTTGCTGAATTTTTAGTAAAACATTAATGATTAGTGAAAACTATTTTATCCTTAAAGGGGCAGTTCGACATCTTCGTACTCTCCCCAGTCCCCCACGTTCACATCGAATCCGGAACCGCCTTCCGTACCGTCTTCGTCGGAAATCTCGATACCGCTCACCACGATGACGCCTCCCTGCGGCTGTGCAGCGACCTGATCGGTCACGTCGAAATTAAACGGCGGCAGGTATTTCCCGTTCTTCAGGCGTACTTCAAGTTGCAGGGCATATTTGCGTTCGGAAGCCCGTGCAGTGTAGTGCTCGTTCGGGTAGTCCGGTATGCCGAACGACTGGACGCGGGCCTGTGCCCCGAAATCTTCCACGGTGCAGTCATATAATATGGTAGCCGCCTCTTCCGAGGTGCGTCCGCTGTTCAGCCATACCGCACCGGCCATGCCTGCCAGAGCGCCGCGTGCCAGTGCCACGTATTCCAACCCGTGGCTGAACTCGTAACGTACCAGATAGGTAAATACAAGCGGGTGCATGGTCACGGGCAGTTCGTCAATTTCTGTTTTGCGCTCGGCCGTGTAACTTTCTATATAGTTGCCATAAAGCATATCGGGAGCATTCACCGTGTTTTCAGCAGTGTTTCCCATGAACGGATTGCCCGCATACGACGCACGGGTACGTGTACGGGTCGTGGCCTTTGCCGATGCGAACGAGTTCATGTCGTCAAAGACGATGTATTCCGTGTCGTTGTTGTAGAGCAGCAGGGAGTGTTCTCCCGGACGCATCCGCACGATGTCGCCTTCGGGTGCCACGTTCAGGATGTTGTTGGTGCCGTCCTCGTTATATACCTGCACGCGCAGCCCGTCGGGAGCGTCGGGACATAGCTCGTGGTATTCCATGCCGAACCTGCTCTCCCATGCGGGGTATTGCTCCCAGTCGGGACCTCCTTCGCAGGTATGTTCCCATTCCTTTTCGTACACTGCCTTCACGTGCACGTCCGATTTAGGGGCGTGTGCCTCATGGTCGAAACATAAGTCCTTGTGTTCGCAGGAAGAAAACACCGTCAGCATTCCTGCCAACAGGGAAACGTATTTTATCGTGTATCTCATCATTTCATACCTCCTTTCCTGTTATTGCTGTTGCCCCGTCCGAGCAGCCAGACCAAAGATATTTCCGCCTTGGTCGGCCCGAACCAGCATCCGGATTCATGACTAGGGCGCGCACGATGG
>OGZY01001208.1_pt1 | contig 11409 bp, 8 predicted proteins | sample 1576911 | NCBI WGS metagenome assembly OGZY01 (sample SAMEA3541488, study PRJEB24748) | human gut metagenome | biome: human gut; feature: human-associated habitat; material: faeces | place: China | collected 2012 | reverse complement strand
AGGATGAATTCCCTAAAAAGGAACTATATAAGACTTCTCCAGTAGTTGTAAACCTAACACCTCAGGAAGCTGATGAACTGCCAGATGCGGCTTTGATTAATATGAAGCTTGCTCCAGAAGGTGGTCTGGATGTAAATTTGAAAATAGGATTGAATGAATATACTAAACATTTTGAAAAACTCCCAGCAGTATTACCTACAGATGCAGGTGCATTTGGGTTTGCGTTGAAAGATTCCTTGGCGAATGGGAGGATAGAAGGACAGAACGTGGTGCGAAATATCAGTGCTGTGGTCAGCCAGCCGTTTGGAGTAGCAAAAGGATATCAATGGGCATTGGAAATAGCACCCACCTCCAAAACGACTTCTGTAGCAGTTGTTTCATTGATGAATACGAATATACAGCGAGGACAGGATTTTATCAATAAGTTGATGGAAATGTATAATCGGAATACAAATAATGACAAGAATGAGGTTGCTGAAAAGACAAGGGAATTTATCAATGAACGTATTAAGATTATTGATGAAGAATTAGGAAGTACGGAGAATAAATTGGAAGCCTTTAAAAGAAATGCGGGTTTGACAGATATTAGCAGTGATGCTCAATTGGCTGTATCGGGAAATGCTGAATATGAAAGGAAACGTGTAGAGAATGGAACTCAGATTAATTTGGTTCGCGATCTTGCTAAATATATCAATAATCCGTCAAATGAGTATGAAGTTTTACCTGCTAATATCGGTTTATCTGATGATGGATTGACTACTCAGATAGAACGTTATAATGAATTAATTATTGAACGTAAACGTTTGCTACGTACTTCTACGGAGAGCAATCCGATGATAGTGAATCTGGATACGAGCATTCGTGCTATGAAATCGAATGTTCAGGCTGCTATTAATGGAACTTTGCAGGGCTTACTTATTGTGAAGGCTGATTTAGATCGTGAAGCGAGCCGTTTTTCTCGTCGTATCAGTGATGCTCCGGGGCAAGAGCGTCAATATGTGAGTATTGCACGGCAGCAAGAAATCAAGGCAGGACTTTATTTGATGCTTTTGCAGAAGCGTGAAGAGAACGCCATCACTTTGGCTGCTACAGCCAACAATGCTAAGATTATAGATGAGCCGGTAGCTGAAGGTGGTCCGGTATCTCCGAAACCAAAGATGATTTACATGATTGCTTTGGTGGTAGGTGTAGGGTTACCTATTGGTATCATTTTCCTGATTGGTTTGACTAAATTCAAAATAGAGGGGCGTGGTGATATTGAGAATTTAACGAGTCGACCTATTGTGGGTGATGTACCTTTAACTACTGAAAAAAATGGAACTATTGCTGTATTCGAGAATCAGAATACCTTAATGAGTGAGACTTTTCGTAATGTCCGCACTAATCTTCAGTTTATGCTTAAAAGTGACCAAAAAGTGATACTGGTCACTTCTACGGTCAGTGGTGAAGGCAAATCTTTTATTTCTTCAAATCTTGCGATTAGCCTTTCTTTATTGGGAAAAAAGGTTGTGATTGTTGGTCTTGATATTCGTAAGCCTGGTTTGAATAAAGTGTTTAATATTCCTCGTAAAGAATTGGGCATTACTCAATACCTGTCAAATCCAGAAAAGAATCTGATGGATTTTGTTCAGCCTTCGGATGTAAGTAAAAGTCTGTATATTCTTCCTGGTGGAACAGTTCCTCCTAATCCGACTGAATTATTGGCCCGCGATGGTTTGGATAAGGCGGTTGAAACATTGAGAAAGAACTTTGATTATGTGATTCTAGATACAGCTCCAGTTGGTATGGTGACGGATACCTTATTGATAGGTCGTGTAGCTGACTTGTCGGTGTATGTATGCCGTGCTGACTATACTCGAAAAGCTGAATTTTCCTTGATTAATGAATTGGCTGATAGTAACAAGTTGCCTAATCTTTGTACCATAATTAATGGTCTTGATCTTCAAAAGAAGAAGTATGGCTATTATTATGGCTATGGTAAATATGGCAAGTATTATGGCTATGGCAAACGTTATGGATATGGTTATGGGTATGGAGAACATAAAGTAGAAGGGGAATAAATATGTAATTTCTCTATTGATTTCTGAAATAGGTAGGATAGTTATGATGATTTATTGGAACAATACAAATAAGATAATAGTTGAAAAAATATATATCTTGTGTATCATTGTTCATGAGTAATATTTAAGATAACTATATTGATTTAGTCAGATTTATAGGGATTTTCCTGGTTATTTGGGAACATCTTAATCCTTTTCAGGATGATAACTATATAATAAAAAAGGCTATTTATACATTCCATATGCCTTTGTTTTTTATCTTATCAGGCTTCTTGACCAAAGATACTTTGATGGATAAAAGTAAGACGAATGTTTCATTCACTTTTCTAAGCAATGAAGTAAATAAATTGGTTATATCCTATTTACTATATAATATAATTGCTCTTTATAGGGTTGGGAATATTGTGAGAACTTTAGTGGTATTTCCTCAATCTAATACACAACATGGTTCTTTAATGCCCTACTTGAAGAGAGAATTGCAGATTATTTTATTCAGAAGAAAAAGATCTAGATTCTATGGGTTATTTGTTTTCAAATCTTGATTTTATATGTAGCTCAATTGGTTGGGATTGGGTTATCTCCGGAATTTTTGTATTCATGCGTTCTTTGTGGCTTTGTCATGCTTCTTGCCTGGCAGATTTTTAAAAGGATATGTTGATTTCGTACTTCTATTATTTGAGCTTTTTCTATATATTACTTCTTTATTTTGATCGGTTATTTCTGTTCAAATTCTGATAAGACTGATATGTATGCCAGCACCCTCTTTCATGTTGTTCCATATTTTATCATGTCGTGGAGTATTTCATTGGCATTAATGCTTTTCTGTCAGCGAATTTATCATTTAGTCCGTCATATTTATGCTATAGCCATTATTTCCAGAAACACTATGTTCATTGTTGGTACTCATTTTTTAGTTTATATTATCATTACTAGATTATTTTCGATTGAGTGGGAAGCTATATCTGTTGTAGGAGATGTTGATATTATTTGTGATTATGGTATGCTATATTCCTATTGCTAAATTTGTATGTGCGTATTCCTTTATGTTTTTTGTAAAACTATTAATAAAATAAAATTATGAAAATTACTGCAGTAATTCCTATAAGGAAAGGTTCACAAAGAGTTGTTGGCAAAAATTTAAGGTCTTTTGCTGGCTCAAATCTATTGGAAATTAAAATTGAGAATTTGAAAAAGGTAAAATCTATTGATGAGATTATTGTCAATACTGATTCGGAGGAAGCAATTGAAATAGCTAAAAAACTAAATGTATCTTTTCATCGTCGTGAAGTATATTATGCTTCTTCTTCATGTACTGGAAGTGAATTTTTCCAGCATCTTGGGGCAGTTACTGACACGGATGTTTTTGCTTATTGTCCTGTTACGTCACCTTTTGTTAAGGTGGAAACAATGGAAAAAGCTATCGAAATGTTTAAAACAGATACGGAACATGATTGTCTTTCTACTGTATCACTAGTGAAGGAATTTATGTGGTTAGACGGAAAAACCATTAACTATGACCCGCAAAATGCGCCTAACAGCCAGAACTTACCCGATATTGAGGCTTTAAATTTTGGATTTACTCTTGTTCACAAGGCTGACCTAGTGAAGAATCGCAATATTATAGGTAAAAATCCGATGTTTATTCGTACTTCAGATGTAGAAGCTATTGATATTGATACTCCTTTAGATTTCTTTGTAGCAGAACAAATATATATACGTACTGTATTAGAAACAAAAGGTCTTTTAGATTGATTCTTTCAATATCATTGATTAATTTGTTTGCAATCAATAAAGGTTTGTTAAAGACTATCACTCTCTTAAATTTTTATTTTAGTAATGAACAACTTATTTATTTGTCATTCACAAGCTCAATTGCTATTAGCGGTCTCTTTAACTCAAGGGCGTTTTGCGCAGGATGAAAACCACTTGATTTTATTCGTTGATTTTAATATTAAAACAGAATTGAAAGAGCAATTGAAGGCCGCATTTTATAGAGTGTTATATAGAACCGGTACATACCCGGCTGTGAACAAATCGTGGAAAGAAAAATTGAAGAGATACCCATCTGATTTGAAAACAATCAAGCATTTTATGGATCAAACTTATCATAGAGTATTTGAGGTGTGTGATGATTGTATACCTGAATTATTTGCATTAAGATATGCGTATATACAGAATAATCGGACTGAATATATTTGGTTGGAAGATGGTTCGTATCCTTATTTCCGAAACACAATTGATGTGTCAGGCTTTTCATCCAATCCCGCTATGCGTTTGATTCGTAAAGTCTTTCTCAAGTATCTTTGTGGGCTAGGAAGATTCTACGATTTCAAAGGTACGTATATGGGAGCGAATATGATGCTTAAACAAGCATACTTAACCTTCCCTGGAAAGCAGCGTAAAGAATATATGTTGAAAGATATAGTGGGGATAACTGATGAAGAGTTTAAAAACGGATTATCTTTTATGTTCCCTTATAAGGTGGAAAACGAACTTCTTTCAGGTTCCGTCTTTATTGTTATGGATAAACTGGATGTATATAAAGACTTATCCCAAATAGAGTACACTATGGTACAAGTGATAGAAATATTCAAAAAACGAGGAAAAATGATCTATTATAAATATCATCCTCGGGAAGAAAGTGCTTTGAAAGCGTTGACGAACTGCAAAGAAATTAATAGGTTTACTGGTGTTGAGAATTATTATTCAGCCTCTTTAAATCGCGAACTTATTATTATAGGCATTAAAAGTACTGGATTGCAAAATGCAAAGAAGTTAGGTTTCCATGTTATATCAATAGCTCCTATTGTTCATGAGGATGATGAAAATGTTCTGAATTTCTATCGTAAGATTCAAATACAAGTAATAACTTCTTTGACGGAGCTTTAGTTTATGATATATAATTTATATTTTTCTAGTAGTAGGCGATGGATGGAAAGGCCTAGCTTACTTAATTCCATTATTTTTAAAGTCGTTTCTTTAATAACCAAATTTTATTTAAATTATATCTATAGATATTTTTTATTATTTGGTTTTGTAAAACATACTACGCTACCCCCAGTTCTAGGAGAAGAAGTTATAGTATCTTTGACAACTTTTCCAGCACGTGTTGATAAGGTATACCTTACAATTGAAACTATCTTTCAGCAAGATACTCTCCCGAATAGAATTATACTTTGGCTGGCTAACGAACAGTTTCCAGAAAGGAGGGCGCATTTACCTCAAAGATTATTGAATATGCAACAACGGGGATTGGAGATCAGGTTTTGTGAGGACATTCGCAGCCATAAAAAGTATTACTATTCTATGAAGGATAATCCGAATTCTATAATTATAACAGTGGATGATGATGTGTTTTATCCAAAAGATACGCTAACCAATCTACTAACGATGCATTATCAACATCCATATGCAGTAATATGTAATTCGGCACAAGAAATTCCTGATGATTATACATTGCCTCCGTCGCAATGGAATACTCCAGACTTTAATCGCGTAAATAACTTATTCGGGAAATGTAGGATATTAGGAATCAGTGGCGTTCTTTATCCACCACATAGCTTATATCATGATGTGTTTAACAGCCAATTGCTGCAGAATTTATGTCCATGGGCAGATGATTTGTGGCTCACAATTATGGCTATGCTTAACGGTACTATCATACAAAGATATGAGTTTCGTTCTAATCCTTTAGATATCTTTGGGACTCAACGGTTTAACTTGTCAAGAGGAGGGGAGTTAGGATATTCTGTAACTCAAGGAGTAACAAATGATGATCAATGGCGTAATTTGATAACTTATTATGCTGGGTTGATAGTCGAACAGATGGAGAATAATAATAGAAAACAGATATAATCAATTCGGTAAATTTTTTGATGGATATTCCAACCGGCATGAAAATGTGATAGTTATCCATCAAAAAGAAATGCTAGGGTATTACAAGTCCGTAATGCTAGCGTGTTATTTGAAATTGAGAGATTTTCGTTATTTCAAACATCTTATTTATTTTATATGGCTTCTACTGTTAATAAGAGACGCATAGCAAAGAATACTTTCTTTTTGTATATTAGGATGATGATTGTAATGGCTATTGGTCTTTATACATCACGAGCTGTGTTACAGAATTTAGGTGTGGAGGATTTTGGTATTTATAGTTTGATAGGTGGCATTGTAACTATGTTTGCTTTCTTGAATGCCGTAATAAATGCTTCAACATCTCGATATATAACTTTTGCGATAGGTGAAGGTGACAATAATAGGCTCCAATCTGTTTTTTCTATTGCGCAAATTAATCATATAATGATTGCCGTGATTGTTTTTATACTTTCAGAGGTCATAGGCCTATGGTTAGTATATAATCAATTAGCCATACCAGCGGATAGACTTGATGCAGCTTTCTGGGTTATGCATTTTTCTATCTTGACTTGTTGCTTAAGTATCATTAATGCCCCATTAGGGAGTACTATATTTGCATTTGAAAAAATTAACGCCTATGCAATCATTACGACGATAGTCGCATTTTTGAAATTGGCAGCAGTTATAGCATTGTATCGCTCGACCTATGATAAGCTGATTTTCTATAGTTTTAATTTGTTGATTGTCGGTATCATAGAATGGTTTATCAATCGTATTTACTGTTATTTCAATTTTAAGGAATTAAAATTTAAGTGGGTAAAGGATAGTGCTTTGCGTAAGGAAATGTTGCAGTTTTCGGGATGGTCGTTTGTAAGCTGGGGAATATTTACCTCTTATAATCAAGGTATAACGATCTTACTTAATATTTTTTTTGGCCCTGTAGCTAATGCTGCAAGAGGTATAGCTATGCAGGTATATAATAATACTTATAGCTTTTGTAATAGCTTTCAGGGAGCATTAAATCCTCAAATAACTAAGACCTTTGCTGTGCATGATTTTGATAATGTGAAATCACTTGTGTTTATGAGTTCCAAGTATTGCTATATTTTGTTGTATTCAATACTTTTCTCTTTATGGCTCTGTTTAGACTATGTTTTGAAATTATGGTTGGGTGTGGTACCTGAAAATGTTAATTCATTTGTTGTGTCAATACTACTAGTTGCTTTAGTATCTACCTTGAATAACCCATTAGAGACTGCAATCAATGCTTATGGTAAGCTTAGAAAAATAAAAACTAGAAATGCTGTGATCTTACTGATGATTGTTCCTGTGGCTTATCTATATCTGAAATTTTCAGTAACTCGGGTACCAGCATTTGTTTTTTATATACAGCTATTCTTTGAGTTTATAGTGTATATTTCAAACTTGATTTATATTTTTCCCATAATTAAGCTCAATCTAAAACAATATATTAGACAAATATGGATACCTTTATTTTTATATAGTATTTGTGTTGTACCCATTCCTTTAATTATAGCCTATCGAATTGGCTCCTTTAATTTTTTAGATGTATCTATTATAGTTTCTATTAGCCTGTTTGTCAATGCGCTTTGCGCTTATTTTATAGCTTTTACTTATCAAGAAAGAAATATGATTAAGAATAAGGTCTTAAATAAAATCAAATCCCGTCGCAATGGTGCCTAAAGTTAGTGTAATCATACCTGTTTATAAGGTAGAGCAGTATATCAGAATGTGTTTAGAAAGCGTTTTAAACCAAACGCTTAGAGAAATAGAAGTGATATTAGTAGATGATGGCTCTCCAGATAACTGTCCTCAAATTTGTGATGAATATAAGGAAGTCGATAAAAGAGTGAAGGTTATTCATCAGGAGAATCAAGGATTATCTGTAGCTAGGAATAGCGGAATAAATTGTGCTATTGGTGAATATATAGCCTTTGTTGATAGTGATGACGTAATCAGTTCCATTATGCTTGAGACTCTATATAGTGTTAGTCAAAATGCTGATATTGTAGAGTGTGAAGTATGTAAGAAACAAGAGGAACTGTGGCATAGCTCTGATAAGATTTCTACCAAAGTTGTTAAAACGAATATTTTAGCCTCATATTTGTATGCGAATAAGGTGGGAGTTTGGTGCAGGATTTATAAACGTTCACTTATTCAAGGACTACCTTTTGAGGCGGATGCGTTTTCTGAAGATGTGATGTGGAGTTATCATGTATTTTGTCGTTGCAATAGTTATGTAAAGGTAAATGCTATTTTATATTATTGGCGACAGAATGAGGATAGTCTCTCCAAATCATGTATCAAGCATTTTAAATCGCAGGGAGAAAGACTAGCTGAAATAATCAGATTGGAACATCCGGATGTATATCCTATTATGGAAAATCATTTGATTGTAATTCGCATTAACCTATTGTCGAATGCGGTAAAGTATGGTTTTGCAAATAAAGAAGTGGAGCAAGAGTTTCTTAAGAAACGCAAACCACAGGCTATACAAGCAGTAAGAAATAAAATATGGAGGATTCTTTTTTCCAAATTCTTTAGAATGCAAACAAAAATTAAAGCAGTTCTGATATTGTTGAACTTTAATTTATTTAAGCGTATCATCCGATGGCAGCACAATTAAGTGGGAAAAAATTCAAGATTAGTGCAGTAATTTTTGTTTTAATCTTAATTTATTTTTTAGGCTTAAAACCCACGGTTTTATCTCCTGTGATGAATGAGGCTTATAATACAATATTAATAGGGTTTTGTGTTATGAGCTTATATGGGTGTTACATATTTTCTCGAAAGGATTTATTCTTATTTGAGCCTATAACAGTTATCTTTGCATTATATGTAGCTATCTTTTTTTATCAACCATGCATGGATATTTACAAGGGTGACCTTTATTTGGTTGGAAAAGATGTGTTTCCAGGATGTGATATAGCTACTACTATTGTTGTGATTTCCTTTGGCTTTTTGCTCATAGGCTATTTTTCCCCTTTCTATGGTAGGAAGCAGGTCGTTAATAAGTTACCTTTATTTAAATATCCAATTCATAGAAACACTTCATTATCTAACACTCACAAGATATTGCATATAGCTTATGTCATTTGGGGAGTATCTTGGATAATATATGTTGTGTCATGGGCCAAAGCTAGAGGAGCGTCATTATCTTATGTACTTACATTGGGCGGAGCGGGAGAAGTAGACGCGATGGTCAGATCACAAGCAGCTCTTGGCTTTTTGTTTAACTTTGGAAGTTGTCTGATAGCCTCGTATGCTTATATCTTTGTTTACGAAAAAAAGAGGATTATAAAATACTCTCTATTTGTGCTAACGGTCATAGCTTATATGTTTGCCGGATATCGTTTTATTATTGTTCAGTTTATTACTACACTGATTATCTATTATTATGCTAAATGTTTGGTAAATCCCAAAGGGTACATCATGGGAGGATTAGCTGGATTTTTTCTTGTTTTTGCCTCTGTGATGGAATTTATCCGAGGTGGATTGAGAACAGGAGTAGGTGTGAATGTAGAAGGGTACAGTCTGGTACAGCATATATTGAGTCCGTTTGAATCGAATTTTACTTTATACAAAGTGATGTATCGTTTTGTAATGGTATTCCCTGATCAATATCCGTTTACTTATGGCAGTACGATGATTTGGGAAACCATTTATTATATGGTACCGAGAGCGATATGGCCTGAAAAACCTCGGACTGAATTGTTCACAAGAATGGCAGAGGCATTTGGACCAGAAATTCTGACTACAGGAACGGCGCTGAATAATATTGCTGAATATTATTACGAATTTGGCATATTGGGCTGTTTAGTGTGTATGTTCCTTTTTGGATGGATCTTTGGGCGTGCGAGGGATTTGTTCAGAAAGAAAAATACGACAGATCATGATTTAATCTTTTTTTCAATGCTATTTTCTATAGCATTTAGTTGTGTTAATGCAGGATATATGCCGATGAACTTCTATATGGTATTACTGACATTAGCCCCTGTTTGGATTATTAAAAAACTAACAAATAAAAAATATGCGAATAATAGTAGCACATTCGGGTAAACAGCATTCGTTCAGGATGGCAACAGCACTGAAGAAAGGAAATATGCTGGATAGTTATGTCACTACAGTTTCCCTGAAGTCTAATATTTTACCTCATTTGGTTCTAGGTTTTATATCTGGTAAAGATAAAAATAAAGCAAAACAACGTCGGTGCGAAAATCTATCTGATGATGAGGTAGTCCAGTTCAATGAATTACCTGCTTTATTAAAACTATTATTTACTCGTTTGGGGTGGAAACGACTGCAAGGATATGTTGATAGCTATATTTATAAAAGGTTCGGAAAACAAGTTGCTAAGATGGCTGTTCGTCGTAATGTAGATGCAGTGGTTATGTACGATAACATCGCTGTCCCTTGTTTTAAGTACATCAAAAAACACGCTTCATATATCAAATGTGTACTTGATGCTAGTACGGTAAATCGTTTATATATACGAACGGTATATGAGAAGGATATGTGCCAAACACATACTAGCTTTTTCCGAGATCAGTTACCCTTTTTGTGGAATTCTAACTCTATTCAAAAATATAAAGATGAGATAAATTTAAGTGACTATATTCTTTTGCCTTCTAAATTTGTGGAGAAGAGTTATTTGTTTAGTGGAACACCTGTAGATAAGTTAATTCATATTCCTTATGGGACAGATCTACAACGTTTTAATAGTATTGTTCGTGAGCCACATTCGCTTCCTATTGAACTGATTTATGTAGGTCAAATAACTTATTATAAAGGATTACATCACTTATTACCTATCATAAGAGATAGGTTTGAAGATCGCATTAACCTTACGCTTGTAGGGGGGTATGATTCTAATGATTATTTATATCAAGCTTATAAAGATGTTTCTAACATTCATTTTTTAGGTTATATTACGAATGATAAGCTACAGGTTTATTACCAGAAAGCTGATGCTTTTATCCTTCCTTCATTGGGTGAGGGCTTAGCTCTTGTCTCGTTAGAAGCATTAGCTAGTGGTTTACCTGTTTTGGGTTCATGTAATTGTGGGGGGAATGACGCCATTATAGATGGGTATAATGGATATGTATTTGAAGCGGGAAATGATAATGATATGGTGGAGAAAATAGATTGTTTTATTAATAATATAGATCATCTTCATACAATGAGTGAAAATGCGGCAAAAAGTGCACAAAAGTATTCTTGGGATGTCTATGAAGCTCATGTGATAGATTTTTTTAATAAGCATGTAGGGAAATAAAATGAACAGTTTGGTTCTTTTTGAATTGACATTAATTATGTTAGCTTTATTGGGGGGTAGACGCTTGAAATATAAGGAGGTTCAAAACGACTTTTTGTCAAAAGATTGTACGATTGTTCTTCGGGGCATGGCAATTATAATGGTTATGCTTCAACATACGATGGGATCGTTAGACTCGAGAATATTTACTCCTTTAGG
>OGZY01001207.1_pt1 | contig 11414 bp, 5 predicted proteins | sample 1576911 | NCBI WGS metagenome assembly OGZY01 (sample SAMEA3541488, study PRJEB24748) | human gut metagenome | biome: human gut; feature: human-associated habitat; material: faeces | place: China | collected 2012 | reverse complement strand
CGTGATTTGGCAAACAAGCATGGTTTTGGTGACTATACTTGGGGTGGAAATTCTGTAACTCCTACGGATTCAGTACCTACACCTAACCCGATTATTTCAGGAACTCCACCTGTAAGTCAGAACACTACTGAAAACCAGAGTGTAGTATTGGGAAATGGGGCGGTACAGATTATTGTCCAAAAGGGGGAGAATATTGATGAAAGACGCCTTGCACAGGAGATAAGGCGTATTCTTAGTGATATTCAACGTGATAACAGAATAAGAGGAGGTGTATAATGCCGGAAATATTTTCATCTACAATGTTCAGACCGTTCTACTCGCTTTTCCGTAGTGGAACGTCAAATGCTTTTTCGGGTGATGCCGGAAGAAACCACAGAGGTTACACGCTTACACGTGGGATAATAATCAGTTCCGAGGATTTGAAAAAAAGCCTGTGGGAAAAGGGTTATTTCTTCCAGTTCAACCCACAGACCATATCCGACAATAAGTCTACCGAATATGAGGTACGTCCTTATGCCGGATTGCCATACAATGATTATAACTGGAGCAATGGGGGTGAACGGATAATAAGTTTCCAATTGTTTTTGGATGATACTCCGCAAAGCCATATTGCCACTTTCCGTCCGGATGTTCTTGCCGACCAGATTGACGGAACCAGTACCAATAAGAACGCTTTCCAGTGGACCAGTTCGGGAGCGTATTCCCGTACACGTGCACATGAGAGAGGGGTGCTTGACAAAGTGGAACTGTTACAGTCTTTCCTCTATCCAGCACCAGTGGATAATGAGGAAACCCCCAAATTCGCACAGGGAGGAGTTGTTTCAATGAACCAGTTCAGACCACCGGCTACGCTTGTGTTCGCACTGGGTCCGATATACTTGGAAGGTGTTTTGAAAAGCGCTCCTGTAAATTACACATTGTTCGATTCGGACCTTACGCCCATAAGGGCAACGGTGGATGTGGAAATAGGAGTGTTTGAGTACCAGAGTTTAACACATATAATGATACCCGAAAAATGATAAGCCCTAATTTTTATAATACTAAGAACCTTGTTTCCCAGTTTTTGGGGGGCAAGGTTTTGCATTATCCCGTAAAGGATAAAAGCATAACTTATGAGTGGTACAACTACGTTATAAAGGCTCACGAAAATCTGTACACGATAGCCGCAAGGATTTTCGGTGACGGTCTTGAATATATGTGGACGTACATTGCGGATAACAACCCACCACGTATGCCCGATGATTGGAAAACGGGTGATATTATCCGGCTTCCCAGAGTGATAATAAGAGATAGTGATATTCTAACAACAAAATACAGCAATGTTCCAACCGATACAACCTCAGTTTAAGATTCGTCTTTACCCACGTGACAGCCGTCCGCAAGGTAATGACAAGTTCTCTTCCAAGGGATTGAGATACAATGCCGATAAATTCGCTTCCTATATGGATATAGAGGAATGTGTCGCATATCCTGTGGTATATGAGGAAACCGCGGATTTGATTAACAAGCTGACGTTTACAGTTGACAAGCACGCGGATGTCCTTATTTACCGTATGTTCCTAGGAATGTGGATTGTCCTTTTCGGTGGTTACTACGATGGTGACGGTAAAGGAGTGCGGAAAGTTTTCTCCGGCACTGTCACACGTATATACCTTGACTGTCCGGATAACGGTAAAATACGTTTCCGGGTAGAATGTATGGGGTACTCGTTTAACCAGATGGGAAAGGACACCTACAATAATTTCACTTATCCCGACCCTAATAGCAAACGTCCTTTTGCCAAAGGAAGAACAACCATAACGTTGGAAAACCTTATACGCGGAATAGTGGAAGAGTGTGGTATGGTAGTGGGCGAAATATCGCTGCCCTCTGCAAAAGCAGGGGAAACATTCACTTCCACACATATTAGGTATCAAAAAAATATCTCCGATTGGAAATTCTTGTTATCTTTGGCAAAGTCCTATGGATGCACAATATGGACGGAGGTTCGTGACGGTACGGAATACTTCTATTTCGTGGATATAAACAGGGCTGCGAATACGATTAATGATGAGATTTCATTTGTATATCCTTTGCAGGGTGACAAATTGAAAGTGGAAAGTGTCAACGCTTCCGAAGTACAGAGATTTTCCGACACAAGGTGGAACCGTCCACGTATAATGAGAAGTGTTTCCGTTACCGAGGATATAGACCAAGCCAATGCTGTGGTTCGTTCATCCTATGACGTGGATATGGAAACGGGTGACGTTAAAATGCAGGCAAGTGAAATCGGTGAGGAAGACGGCAGGAAAGTTATCTATATGTATGAACTTGATGAAGCCAAGGTTGAATACATAAACCGTACCAATCCCGAACTGGCTGACAAGATACATAATTCGGGAATAACCGATATGAAGTGGAGCAGTGGCGTTCCCATTAAACAGGAATCACCCGAATATGCACGTTACTATTACAAGCAGACCAAGATTGTGGATGTGGAAACCGCTGTTTTTGACCGTGCGTTTTTCGGAATAACCGTGGAAGCTACGGTTAATCAGGATTTGGATATACACTCCCAAAGGTCTTATCCGATACGCGGAATACTACGGTATGACACAACAAACCATACCAGCCGTTATTTTTTAAGAGCCTTGCGCCATGTGTGGGATTCCAATGGAACCAGTACCGAATTAGAATTTATACGATGATTGAATTTTACAGACTTACAGGAAAAAGTGACGGGGATAGGATACAGGTAAAAGCCCGTACAGGTGAGGAAACGTACGCACCCATGATTAATGTGGGTACGTCCACTTCCGTACCTACACAGAAATGGCTGTTGGAGAACAAGGACAATTTCATTGCCCTAGTTTCTTATGAACGGGATTCGTTTTCCCGTCCTCTTATTATAGGATTCTATCCCGTCAAAGGTGCAAAATCTTCCGATTTCGATTTGATGCTCAAGGTTATGAACCTGTTTGATAATCTCCTTGAGCATCTGTTACAGGCAAAGACCAATACGATGATGGGTCCGCAGATGTTCTTCCCGGATACCATACAGAAAATACAGGAAACGAAAGTGAAGCTGGAGGAACTTAAACAAGAACGCTTAGAGATAAACAAATAATGGAAACTGTTGCACTGTTATATGAAGATTACCAGAAGGAACTTGCAGAGGATTTCAAGAACACCTTTTTAAAGCGTGCTTCCGATACCGATTCAAGCAGGTCTAATGATACAGTCATTGACGAAGTTACAGATATGCTGTCAACCAACATAGCCGTATATACGGAAAAACTTCTCCAGCGATGGGGATTCTCTTCCGGCGGTGAAGGTGGTGGCGGTGGTGATGTTACCGTAACTCTTGATGATTTGTTGAAAAAATACCTTTCGGATAACTACGTCACAATAAAGGGCGACCAAGAAGTTTTCGGTGAAAAGGACTTCCGTAAGGGAATACGTATTGCAGGAAGAAGATTATACTGGGATGAAGGTAATGACGCACTTGTAATTGAAGGTGCTGCATATACTACCCGATGGTTGTCCGCTAAAGGAGTGTCACCGGGTGGTGGAGGTGCAGGAAGTGGGGGTGCTGCTGCCATGTACCAATTGATAGATGTAAGCCCTAATGATACCAAGGATGCCGTACTCGGTGCGGAAAAGGATTATGTACTTACATTTGACGGGAGTTTCTGGAGAGGTATGCCCAATAAGGGAGGTCTTTCCAGCAAACTTTTTACTGCCCTTGACAAAGAGGGGAACGAAGTGAATCCGGATGATGAAAATGCGGAAATATATGCCATACGTGCCAATTATTCCCTGTGGTCTGTGGGATTCCTGTCTGCCAAAGGTATATCTGATGGAGGAACAGGAGGCGGTGGTGGAGGTGCAGTAGCCCTGTACCAGTTGCTTGACGTGGAGAAAAATGCTGAAATAACAGGTGTGGCAGGTGCTACAAAAGGCAGCGTACTCACATTTAACGGTGACAAATGGTATGCGGACAAACCTAAAACCGCTGCCGGAATAAGCAATCTGTTCACCGCACTGGATAATGATGGAAATGAGGTTGACTTAAATGATGAATCAAAGCTAGGCACTATAACAAATATACGTGCCAATTATGCGTTATGGTCTGTGGACTGGATTTCCGCAAAGGGAAAATCTTCCGGCGGAAGTGGCGGAGGTGGTGGTCTTATCAACCTCGTCTACGGATTTGAATCACTGGGAGGAACGTTTGACAACAACGACAATTCGGCTACTTTCAACGCTTTCACCATAAATGAGATTTGGAAACTTGCAAGTTCGGGGCTTACCAATGTAACGGTTACAGGTTCGGGTAATGCGGTCACGGATGTTACAAAAGGTTCTGACGGGCGTTCCCTTACATTCACCAAAGGGAGCACATTTGCCACTAAATCGGAATTTGACGCACTGAATACCAAGTTTAACGACTTTCTTACCGGAAGTGATGCGGATGATATTATAAACAAGTGGTCTGAGCTTGAAGTTTTCCTGCAAGGCATGAAGGAAAGTGATAATCTTGCGGTCATATTGCAGAGTAAAATGGACAAAACAGCGTTCAGCAAACTTTTTACTGCACTGGATGCTTCGGGTAATGAGGTTGACCCGTCTGACGGTACAAAGACGATTGCGTCCATACGGGCTAATTTCGGTTTTTGGGGTGTCGATTACATATCTGCTAAAGGAGTGTCAAAGGGAAGCGGTGGTACAGGAGGGGCTTCCACATTATACCAACTGGTTGACGTTTTGGCTAATGACACTGAGGACGGTGTTGAAGGTGCTGCTGCCGGAAAGGCACTGGTATTTGACGGAACTCATTGGAGAGCGGGAGATGCTGGTCTTAATGAGAGCCAGCTATATTCATACCTTACAGCTAATAAGTATCTTACACAAAGTGCTGCTGATAGCAGATACGTAACATCCTCACGGAAAGTCATTGCCGGAACTGGTTTGTCCGGCGGTGGTGCTCTTACTTCCGATGTAACCTTATCACTGGGTACTTCGGGAGTTGTTGCAGGTACGTACACCAAGGTTATGGTAGATGCTTACGGAAGAGTTACTTCGGGAACAAACCTTTCCGCTACGGATATACCTAACCTTGACTGGTCTAAGATAACCACTGGGAAACCTACTACTCTTGCCGGGTATGGGATTACTGATGCCGTTACCTTGACTACTGCTCAGACTATTTCGGGAAGAAAAACGTTTAGTCAGAACATAGTATTCAATAATAACGGTGGCATAACATACACTGATGCAAATGTAGTATTAAGAAACTCAAACGGTCATACAATACTAGCTAGTTTCGGAAATGGTGAAATAAACCTAAGACCTAATGGGCATAATAATACGGAAGGTGCTGTTTGGATTAATAAGGAAGGAGATGTTCAAGCACCGTCAGTATCAACAAATACCATTACGATAGGAGATGCCCAGCTTGTTTATGATTCAAAAAACAAGGCTCTGAGAGTGAAACATAGGACAGACGGAAATACGGTAGGATTCTACTCGGACGGTTGGATTACGGCTCTTGGAGTGCAGACAGGCGGTGCTGGTGGAGGAAGTGGTGTCATAAAGACCGTATATAGCTTCGCAAATCTTACTGACGGCACAACCTTTTCCGATTCAGACCTAAACAACACATTTAATGCGTACACGGTAAAAGAAATTTGGAAAATGGCGAAAGAAGGTGGTGGAATAAAGAACATCGCCCAGTCGGGGAGTGGAAATGCCATAACAGACATGACACTTAGTTCTGACGGGAAAACCATCACTGCCGTATTCGGGGAAACATTCGCTAGACAACAGGACTTGGGTACGCTGAATAATACCGTAACACAACTTAGTAACAAACTGAACAATTTCCTTAAAGGGCTTACAGGAAATGATACCTTAACCGAACTTCTCGCATTGAAAGCGGACAAGACCATAACGATAAGCGCAGGAACTGGTCTTACGGGAGGTGGAAACCTTTCCGCAAACCGCACATTGTCACTGGCTACCACAGGGGTTAAAGCTGGTACATATACGAAAGTTACAGTAGACACCTACGGGCGTGTTACAGTCGGTGATAATCCTACCACATTGGCAGGATATGGGATTACGGACGCATATACTAAAACCGAGGCTGACGGGAAATATGTAACTATTGCCACGCCCCAAACTATTACGGGGCAAAAGACTTTCACTAAGAACATCGCAATGAATAGCGGTATAGGTCTGTCTTACAGTGGAAATACTGTTTTCAGAAACACTTCGGGGAACACTGTTATTTCAAGTTATGGAGATTCGGGGATGCTCTATTTCCGCCCTAATGGGGATACATCTGATGTCGGAGTAGTGCAGATAAACAAACAAGGTCATATCAATGGTGTTTCTGCGGGATTTAAAGGTGGTGTGTCTGCTGCCCGTCTTAGCGCAACTGAATATGTGCAGATTGGAGATGCCTATCTGAAATGGGATGCAGCGAACAATGCCGTGTACGTGATTAAAAAAGACGGTACAACTCCTGTGGGATTTTATTCTACTGATTGGCTGTCCGCTAAAGGAGTGTCCATGTCCGGAGCACAGACCGGAACTCTTGATAACCTTAAAGACGTGGAAATAACGGACCCTGTAAACGGACAGGCATTGAAATACGATGCTGCGTCAAAAAAATGGGTTAACGGAACCATTGATTCTTTCAACGTAAATCAGATGTGGGCTGAATTGAAAAAGGCTGATTCAAGTAAAATCATAGACGCAAGTCATATCCCTACTTCCGTATTGGACGGTAGATGGGTGAAAAAGACTGGCGATACTATGACTGGAACACTTACATCCGCATCTACTTCCGGCTCAATCGTATTCAAGGGATTGGAAAATTGTGATATTACCAATATCTATAAAGATAACGGAGTTATCAGGAACGATGATGGTGGGTTAACTTCTATAAGAAACGGGTTAAGGTTCAACTGGTATGACACATACTGGTATATAGGAAACCTTAGAGGCAGCAGTACGGAAAGTGCAGGGTTTGGTGTAGTAGACCATAACAACAAGCTGGTTTTACGTGTCACTCCAAATGATGTAAGAGCACCGAGATTCATGTCGACTGTCGCAACTGGTACAGCACCTTTTATGGTTAGTAGCACTACGCAGGTAAGTAATTTGAACGCTGACCTGTTAGACGATAGACATGGAGCATACTATCAGAACCGTGTGTGTGATACTTTTGTTTCACAGTATAATCAATATGACTATATAGAATTTTTGAGGTTTGTTATTCCTAGCGGACAGAATCAGTTACGTGCTTATGTAGTATTTGATTTGTGTAGAACAGAAACGGGTAATGAATCTAGCGGACGTGCAGTGCTTAGATTACGAAGAAACACTGATAATACAGCAGGTACTTTTTTTTATGTTACTAACTTCGGACGTACTACTCTTCCAGAATTACGCTGTACATCGGATGATGGTATAACATGGAGAATATGGATGAAATGTAATAAAAGTGGCTATGACCCATATATTGCAGTCAAGATAGTTGAGCAATATCCTTATGGGTATGTAACTACGCAAAATAATGGTACTACAGGAACACCTAAGGGAACAAAACATGTTTTTACTGCTTTATCGGCAGGAATTTCCAATGCAGCTAATTTTCTTGTTAATTCCCGTACCCTCTGGGGTCAGCCCTTCAACGGTACGGCTAACGTAAGCGGTGATATGACGGGCGTAGGTAACATAACGATGAGCGGTGATTTGAAGATAGGAAACGGTACTTCCCCAAATGCCATATTGTTCTACGGAACGACAGGAGATTCACCGGGTGACTATAATCATACATTTATTGCCGAAAGACTTTGGGGTGGTACGGAAAGCAGTGAACTAGTATTATTTAAAGGGAATGACCTAGGTAACGGTAATGAAGCTGTAAATGTAAATGGTTCGGGTCCGGATAGAATACGCCATATAGCCGCTGCCCACCTGTTCCAAACATACACATCAACTTTAGCGGGTTCAGTGGAGGACGTATGTACAAGTTCTGCCTTGAAAAGTTTATTTGGTATAGCAGCGAACAGGGTTACAAGTTATGTTCCGTTTATGTCTACCGTAGCAAGTGGCACGGCTCCATTTATTGTGGTAAGTAATACTGTTGTGGGTAATCTTAATGCAGACCTTCTTGACGGAGTACATTTAGCAGGACTTAGTGGAAGAGAGGGTGTTATGCGTTCTTGGCTTAGAGGTAGATACACTACTGTAAACCAATATTTTGGAAATGGAAACGTAGTTACTATTGACCCTAAACCTACGGATGATGCTACCCTATCTGCAAATACTACTGTGCTAAGTCTAGGTGACCTTCCAACAAGAAATACTCAGTTAGCTTTCCATTATGATACAAACACGATTAAATACAGAAGGCATGATGATTCAAATTGGAATGATTGGGTTGTGTTAATACATAGTGGAAACTACGCCAGCTATTCTGACGGACGCTACGTGAAGAAAGCAGGTGACACCATGACAGGGGATTTGGCGATGGATACCAACAAAGGATTTTATATTCCTCATAGAACAAGAGTAGTTAAAACTTCGGGTAATTGGATTCATGGTGGAGCAGACGTAGCTTCTTCAACCGATGCTAATTTACGTTTTGCATCATGGAATGGAATCGGTTGGTATCCTACAATAGATTCTACCAGCGGTGTAAGACAAGGAAACAATGCCATGTGGCTGAATGTAAGAACAGGGGTATTAGATGTACACAGCAACATTACTTCCCATAATGGTTATCTTGCTGCAAACTGGGATTCGAAAAGACGGTTGGTATTGGGCGGTGGAAGTTATACTTGGATTGATTCAAGAGATTCAAGCAATAATGTATTATGCAATATCGTACTGCACGATAATAAGGTTTATATAGGTAACTATGCCGAATCGAGCAGGTTCGTATCTACCGTAAGCACAGGCAAGCAGCCTTACCAATGCAATTCCACAACATTGAACTCTAATTTAAATGCGGATATGCTAGACAATTGGCATCTTAATTTCTTACCTAGAAATTACAATATAGGTAGATGCTATGCAGTAAGATTTGCTCTAGGTGGTGAAGATAATGGTTGGAAAAAGATATTCGCTTGTTCTGAATCGGGAACTGAAGCATATAGGTCTGTAACGGTTTGGGGAAGGATATGGTACGCCTATGGAAATCATGCACAGTCAGAAGTATGGAATTATCACTTCTGTGCCATATTTTATATGAGAAGTGGCCCTAGTTCTTCTGATAGCAGTGTGGGAAAAGTTGAAAATTCAGCACGCCTTTATCTCCCCACATTTGCAAAAGGAATGGATAACATTCGCCTTGTACGTGTAGGAACAAACAATTTTGAAATACAGGTGCGTCAAATTGGTTCATACCACAATGCAAACATTGAATACCAATATTGGTCTTATGGGTGTAACGTTTCCGCATGGGAAAATCTGCAATCCACGTCAAATACGACTGTGGCTGTATCGGCACGGGATGCTTCTACATTGGCTGACAGTAGGGCTTCTAGTGCGGATGTATGGACTACTGCAAGAACGTTCTACATACAGGATTACCATTCTGCCAATACTGGAGCAGGAGTTAGTGTAAACGGAGGTTCAAACTGTTATTTGAAGTTACCGAGCACAACTAGATTTTCCCGTATTGATTTTTCCACACCAAATGCGAATATCCGGCATAGTGGGAACGACAATGGAAATGAGGTTGGAAGTTCGACCTTATCAAATCTTGTCATAGATTCATGGTATGGCGTTTCATTTACTACTACTTGTTCTAGCACGTATCAGAACAAGATAGCCATGTCAGTGAACTGCCGTACAGGGCGTGTCACAGCGAACAATTTCCATGCTGCAACTAATATTACAGCAAACGGAGCAATTACAGCCAAAGCGTCCTCTTCGGATATAAGACTGAAAACCGATATTCAGGGTTATGATGCTATGGGTATTATCCGAAAATTCCGGAGTGTGAAGTATCACTGGAACGCTATTGCCAAGGAAAATTCCGAAGTATTCAACCATGATAACTGGAATTACGGTCTTATCGCACAGGATTTGCTTTCCGGCGGTTATAGTCAGTGGGTGAAAGACGCTTTCAATGACTACTATACCATAGATTATGAAAGACTTATCCCCGTTGTATGGAAAGGTTTGCAAGAAGTTGATGATGAAGTCACAAAACTGAAAAGAGAAGTAGCTCGACTCAATAAGAGAGTTAAGGAGCTTGAAAAATCCCTGTGTGCATAAACAGGGATTGCTTTTTGCGCTTTTTGGATAATATTGTTATATTTGGAACAAATAAAAAACCATTATATGAAAAAGATAATTATTTGGCTGGCAAAAGTATTCCATGTGGAACTTCCCAAAGCGGAAGTAATTAAGGAATATAAATGGATTCCCCTGGATGGTAAAATTACTGGGAATGTTGTCATTGAGGGAGATGTATTGATTAAGGGAAATGTAGAGGTTACGGGTAATCTTACCGCTACCGGATATATTACCGCAAGGGGTTCGGATTCTGAAATAATTGCGCTTTATGAAGGGAATGTTTAATTTCGGGCTTCTTGGTATAAGAAGATTAAAGAAGAAAGGGTCTTCTCCCCAACCCCCTGCTAATGATAAGTTTACATATAGTTTACCATTAAAATTAGACTAAATATGGGACATTCTAATGGAAAAATAACCGCACCCGTAGGCATTGATGCTGACATAGCACCTGTTTTGGGTGTGGGAAGTTATGATTTGGGGTACTTATGCTCCAATGCTCATGGAAAGATAAATCCGTGGGCACGGTACAAGCCTGTACGTTACGAAAGCCTTGCACCGGGTGAGAATGAAAAATGGTGGCAAGGATGGGATGGGAACTGTGGTATAATGCCTAAAAGAATTTCAAGTTATCATGATTCCGTTAATTGGGCAAATGGAAGTATGAACGGATGGGAATACACCCCACCGACAGGTGGTAAGTTTCCATTTCGTGCCTTAGATTTTGATGGGTATAATCATAAAGCCAGAGCACCAATTGGCAATTTTCTTGTTCCCTCTCAGGCTACAAACCAATTCACAAGTAGCTCTTTCACTGCTTCATGTACCATTATGATGCCCTCAGAAGGTTCCCAATTGCTGGATGAGCTTAACATAGGGGATATTTCAACCGTAAAGGATTGCTATTTCGGAATATATGCGAAACAACGTAGTGGAAATCAGGGTAGAAGAGTTACGGCAAAAAATAAAATAGGAAGTGGGTATGCTATGGCGGAAATGATAACTTATGGTATGCCTACGGGAACTTGGGATGTTTACCCTTTTCTCTGTACGGCAATTCTTGAGCAGGACGCTTCTGATGTAGTCAATGACTGCTATTCAATACCTTTGTTATCAAG
>OGZY01001202.1_pt1 | contig 11479 bp, 11 predicted proteins | sample 1576911 | NCBI WGS metagenome assembly OGZY01 (sample SAMEA3541488, study PRJEB24748) | human gut metagenome | biome: human gut; feature: human-associated habitat; material: faeces | place: China | collected 2012 | reverse complement strand
TGAACAGTAACCCGCTTTCCTGACAGCACAACTGTAAAATCAGTATATATTTGCAATAAGACCGGCAAAATGATATTATGTATAAAGTTACAGGCAGACAGTAATTTTACAGGGAGATAATTAAAAATGGAATTTTGGGATATTTATGATGAAAATAAGAAACCGACAGGACGCACAATGAAAAGAAATGACTGGTGTCTGAAGGACGGGGAGTATCACCTGACCGTACTTGGTGTCGTCGGCAGACCAGATGGATGTATTGTCCTTTGCCCTCAATGAAGGGGATGATTACGAAGGTATTGATTACCAAACGTGTGATTACCAAGGCATGGGCTCCCGGCTGGTGGGAAGTATCAGGGGGTGCAGCCCAGGCAGGTGAGGAATCCTGCGAGGCTGTCCTTCGTGAAGTAAAAGAAGAAACAGGACTGGATGTACGAAATGCGGAAGGCGGATATCTGTTTACTTATAAGAGAGAGAATCCGGGTGAGGGAGATAACTACTTCGTGGATGTGTACCGTTTTGTCATGGATATTGATGAGAGTGACCTGCACCTGCAGACAGAGGAAACAGACGGATATATGTTTGCCACTGTTGATGAGATCAAAGCCTTTGCAGCAGAAGGTAAATTCCTGCATTATGACAGTATAAAAAAGGCGTTTGAATAAAAATTTTGGGGTAAAAAGTCATAAAATAATATAGAGAGAAAGAGTTTTTGATGTAAGTAAGAAATATTTATTAACGTATATGAAGAAATAATGTCGATTACGAAAGATATTAAGGGGCTTTTGTATTTAATGAAATTTCTGCGAGATATGGGATTATTTATTGCTAAATGATTATATCTTGTGGAAATTTTTTTATTGTAATAATTCATTTTCATTGAGTATATCAAAGTTATCAGACGGTATTTTCATTAAGAATTATGTAGCTTCAAAATAACATAATAATGTTTAATGAATTAACTAAAAATAGTTGACAAAATAAAAAAAATAGATAAAATAAAAAATATAATAATTATATAGTTTAACGAATAAACCAAATAGAAAAGAAAGGAGGATATTATGGTTCGTGGAATGAATAGTGCAGAAATGCAGAAAAATAACAGAACACTTGTGTTTAAGCTTTTACAAGAACGCGGAATGATCACGCGAGCGGAAATAGCAGTGGAATTAAATCTTCAAAAAGCAACGATTACCAATATAATTAATGAATTTTTTGATATGGGAATTGTTGAAGGAGACGGAGATGGAGCTGTTGGAAGACGTGGAGAGAAATTAAGACTAAAAGTAGATAATATTTATACAATGTCTATAGGAATTACACGTAAGGACTTTCAGTTTGGGATTTTTGATTTAAGAGGACAGCAGTTAAAACATTGCAGATATCAATTTAAAAAAGAAGAATCTTTTAGAGAAGTTCTGGACAAAATGAAAGAAGAAGCTATTTCTCTGGTAGAGGAATATGGTGATAATCGCATTCTGGGAGTATGCCTTGCTGTACCAGGATTATTTATTAATCGTCCGGAAAGAGGCGAAGAAATTTTTATGGTTTCAGAGTTTGAAGAATTAAGCAATATAGATGTACATACAGAATTGGAAGAAGCTCTGGGCAGAAAGATACTAATTAAGCATGATGCAAAACTTTCCGCATATGCTGAATGGCATTGTGCGGAAGAAATAAAAGGAATAGACAGAGGGAGTCTGGCTATTGTACGTTCCAGAGGATATGGGATTGGATGCGGATTTGTTGTAAATGGCAATATTGTAAATGGTCATCTGGGGCTTGCCGGAGAGGCAGGATACATGGGAATCAATTTTAATAGACATAAAAAGGGAGAAGAAGGAAGAGGAACTCTGGAATACTCTGCAGGAGTTGAAAGCGTAGTACGTTATATGAAAGAACGTTTATACGAATTTCCGGAAAGTCCATTAAATGAAAACAGTAATTATATGGATGTGTTTGAAGCGTATAAACGTGGTGATGAACTGGCAGACTGGGCTGTCAGTAAAGTTGCCTGGATGCTGGGATATGGAATAGCAAACATTATATATATTATTAATCCGGATTGTATTATTATTGGGCCAGATTATCCAGACACGGAAGATTTTATTAACAAAATACGTAGTGCAGTAAGGAATTTTGTACCGGAATTTGTGGAGCGTAACGCAATTATTCGTTATTCAAAAATAAACGAGGATTCTTTCATGCTGGGAGGATATTATTACACCCTTGAAACATTATGTAAACGGGAAAATATATTTGAACTTATTCGGACTGCGAAAGCATTACCGTGATATAAGTTATATAAAAGTAAAATGATGAAGGAGTAAGTAGGTTATGGAATGTAGTAAAAAAAGAGAACTGGATCTAATGGCAGCTAAAATTCGAAAAACTGCTTTGCAGACAATTCAATCCGCTATGTGCGTGCATATTGGGGGAGCTTTTTCAATCGCAGATATTTTATCTGTGCTATATTTTGAAAAAATGAATGTTGATCCGATGAGGCCAGATGATCCTGATAGAGATAGATTGGTATTATCTAAGGGACATTGCTCACCGGCTATGTATGCAACGCTGGCATTAAAGGGCTTTTTCTTAAAGGAGCATTTATCTACATTCCGAAAGTTGGACAGTGATCTTTCGGGTCATGTGGAAATCCATGTACCTGGTGTAGATATGTCTTCAGGATCTCTTGGACAGGGGCTTTCTGTTGCATTGGGAATGGCTATGTATGCAAAAGCCAGAAAGAAAAGATATCGGACTTTCTGTATTCTTGGAGACGGTGAAATCCAGGAAGGGCAGGTATGGGAAGCAGCAATGTGTGCCGGATTTTATAAGGTAGATAATCTGATTGCATTTGTAGATAACAATAAATTACAGTTGGATGGTTCACTTGAAGAAATTATGTCGTCTTATCCTATTGGTGATAAGTTCAGAGCTTTTGGATGGAATGTGCTGGAAGTGAATGGACATGATGTGGAACAGATTTCAGATGCAGTTGAATTTGCGTTTTCTATGAAAGGAAAGCCAACAGTTATCGTTGCAGATACAGTTAAGGGTAAAGGTGTAACTCTGTTTGAAAATAATGTTAATTTTCATGGAAGTCAACCTAAAGCTGAAGAGTGGTCTGATTGTTATGCGCAATTGGATGCCAAGATCGCAGAATTGGAGGGGTAAAAATGGGAGAAAATATTTCGACAAGAGTAGCATACGGTAAAGCATTGGCAGAATTTGGTACAGATGAAAAGCTGTTTGGGTTTGACGCAGATTTGAAGAAGTGTACGATGACTCTTTATTTTGCCGAGAAGTATCCGGAGAGATTTTTTAATATTGGAATTGCGGAAGCTAATATGGTAGATATAGCTGCGGGATTTGCGACATGTGGCGCAACAGCGCTGGTACATACTTTTGCAATATTTGCAACAGGACGTACCTATGATCAGATTCGTAATAGTGTATGTTATCCGAGATTGAATGTTAAAATTGTAGGAAGTCATGGAGGATTAACAGTTGGGGAAGATGGCGCAACTCATCAGGCTTTAGAAGATATTAGCCTTATGAGAGGAATACCTGGAATGACTGTGATTATTCCATGTGATTCTTATGAAGCTCGTCTGGCTACAAAAGCCATGCTTGAGAAAAAAGGGCCTTGTTATTTCCGAACATGTCGTCCGGCAGTGGAATGTGTAACTGATCAATTTAAAAACTATAACTTTGAAATAGGTAAAGGTGTTCAATTGACAGAAGGTACAGATGTGACGATTATTGCCTGTGGAATTATGGTTCAAGAAGCATTAAAAGCGCAGAAACTCCTTGAAGAAGAAAACATATATGCAAGAGTAATTGATATGCATACAATAAAACCGATTGACAGGGAAATAATCATTAAGGCAGCAAAAGAAACGGGAGCTATCGTAACAGTGGAAGAACATAATACGATAGGTGGACTTGGATCGGCTGTTGCAGAAGTGCTTGTACAGACTGAAATAGTTCCAGTGGAATTTGTGGGAGTCCAGGATCAGTTTGGACATTCGGGTTCACCGTCTATTTTATTAAAACATTATGGCCTTTGTTCGGAGAATATTGTCTGCAAGGCAAAAAAGGTAATTGAGAGAAAATAAGGCTGACAGTATGTTGAAGAAGCAGTCTGCTAATATGTGAAAAAATGAAACAATTGTTCATAGAATGAACTTACAGGACGCGTGGCAGTATGCTCCACATCCTTATTTTTTTATATGTTGTACAAAATATGTGAAAAAGTATATATTGTGAAAAATGCATAGTTTAATCAGTGAACTTTTGTACATATAAAACATTGACTTTTTACGCTGAAAAATGTATTATACAGACATAAGCAGAGAGATAAAGTTAAAAGAATTAACAATTAGAGTTAAAAGAATTAACAATTAGAGTTAAAACAATTAACTAAAGGAGGGGAATATGAAGTGTGCAGTATTTAATGGGAAATGTAATATGACTATTGATGAAAGAGAAATTCCAGAACCTGCAGCAGATGAAGTTTTGATTAAGATAATGGCCTGTGGAGTTTGCGGATCAGATGTTCACATTTTTTTTGGAGATCAAGGTTCAACATCTTCAATTCCACCACTTATACAGGGACATGAATTTTCCGGTGTGGTGGTTAAAATCGGAAAGGATGTCGTAGAATGTAAAGTTGGAGATAAAGTTTGTGCAGATCCGGCAGATAACTGTAATGACTGTTATTATTGTGCAAATGGCATGATGAGTCATTGTGAAAATATGGGGGCTATTGGCACAAATCGTGATGGTGGATTTTCGCAATATTGTGTTGTACCATCCAGATTGATTCATTTGCTGGGTGAAGATGTTACTTTTGTAGAGGGAGCAATGGCAGAACCACTTGCATGTTGTATTAATGGAGCAGATCGAAGTGATATCAAAGTTGGGGACAATGTTGTTGTATACGGCGCTGGTGCAATTGGTATACTGTTAATGCAGTTGGCAAGAATGCGAGGAGCTGCAAGGGTTATTGTTATAGAACCATCAGAAGAAAAAAGAAAAATGGCGGAAAAACTTGGGGCAACACTTACGATCAATCCGATGGAAAACAAAGTAGCAGATGTATTAAAAGAACATAAGTTAGAGCATATTCAGGTAGTTATTGAAACCTGTGGGCTTAAGAGTACATCTGAGGAAGCAATGGAAATTGTTGACAGGCAGGGAACGGTTGTATTATTTGCAGTAACTGCTCTTGATGCAACAATTTCGTTGAAGACGTATAATCTCTTTCAGAGAGAAATTACAATAAAAGGTTCTTTCTGCAGTCCGTATGATATGGGAAGAGCGGCAGAGTTGATCAATGCGCATGCCATTGATGTAACTACTATGCTGGCAGGATTTGAACCACTGGAAAAATTACCGGAAATTCTTGCGTCCCGAGAACTCAGAGCAAAAGGTAAATATGTTATTCTTCCAAATGGAGAAGAAGGAAAAGGAACAAATATTACAATGTAACTTTTAGCTACGGCTATAAAGATAAAAAAGGGAGGTTTTTAAACATGAAAAAATTAGTAGTATTAGGGTTAGCAGCAGTTATGGCATTAGGAGCACCATTTTCTGTATGCGCAGCAGAAGAGGAAACAACAGTTGAACATCCATCAGGACTTAAAATCGGATGTGCAGTTCAAACCATGAGTAATCAGGTTTGGGCTCAGCAGATGGAAGAAATCACAAAAGATGCGAAGGAAGATGGAAATGAAGTTACTGTAGTTGAATGTAAGGAAAATGCAAACACACAGATTGACCAGATTGAGAACTTTATCACATCAGGAATGGATGTTATTATTGTTCAACCCGTAGATCCGGATGCAATTGAGGAGGTTTGTAAAGAAGCTCTTGATTCAGATATCGAAGTAGTATGCTGGGATGAAAAAATGGAAAATTCAAGTTTCAACTGGGTAATTGAGAATTATGATCTGGGTGTTGAAATTGGAACTCAGGCAGCAGATTTTATTAATGAAAAGTTTGGAGATAAAGGCTGCGAAGTAGTTGTACTTGGATATCCACAGACACCGATCCTGTTGGAAAGAGAAAACGGAATTCTGGACGCATTAAAAGAAAAAGCACCTAACGCAGAAGTTGTTGCAAATCAGCCTGCAATTGATACCACCGAAGGTTTAAATGCAATGGAAACTATCCTGCAGGCACATCCGGATGTTAAAGTAGTATGTTGTATTGGTGGTGGTGGTGCTACCGGAGCAAACGAAGCGTTAAAAGGCACTTATGGAAGTGAAGTTCCAGATGATATCGGAATCTTTTCAACAGACCTTACTGATGAGGCAATTGCATCTATGCAGAATGGTGAATTTGATCGTTGTGTAGTAGCTATTACAGGTAACGCATTTGTTTGTGGTGATGTTATTTATGATCTCTCTATGCGCTATGCAGCAGGAGAAAAACTGGATCATGAAGTATACAGAGATCTTATTCCGGTTACTCCAGAGAATCTTGAAGAAATGATTACTAAATAATTTTTACGAAACAGAAAAGTTGCTATTGTTGGTGCGGCTAGATGTGTAGATAAGTAACAGTCGACATCTGCCGCACTTTTATTCTCAAAAATACGGTGGACTAAAACGATTATAAAAAGGGGGGAAGAATATGTCTGATAATATTTTGGAATTAAAACATATTACAAAACTTTATCCAGGTGTAGTTGCTTTTATTGATTTCGAGCAAGTTTACTTTTTCGCCTTCGGTATTAAATGATGTTTCCCTTGAGGTGAGAAGAGGCGAAATTCTTGCTCTGGTTGGTGAAAACGGAGCTGGAAAGTCTACTCTGATAAAAACATGTAGTGGGGCAATTACTCCTACACAGGGAGAAATTGTGATTAACGGAAAATCATTTACAGGAATGACACCGCAGACATCAGAACAAAACGGAATAGGAGTTATTTATCAGGAATTTAATCTTGTTGGAGATCTTTCAGTGGCAGAGAATATTTTCCTTGGAAGAGCGATCCGTAAAGGAATGGTTATAGATTTGAAAGCAATGGAGAGAGAATCAAAAAAAATATTGGATTCTCTTAATATTAAGATTAATCCTAAAACATTGGTAAAAACTCTGAGTGTCGGATATCAGCAGATGGTAGAAATTGCGAAAGCTGTTTCTCAGAATGCAAAACTTCTGATTATGGATGAGCCATCCGCACCATTGACAAGCGCGGAAGTGGAGGCAATGTTTGCTATTGTCGATAAGTTAAAAGCTGGTGGAGTAAGTATCATTTATATTTCACATCGTCTTGATGAGATTTTCCGTTTGGCAGATAGAATTACCATTCTTCGTGATGGACAGTATGTGACAACTCTTAATACAGACGAAACGAATAAAGATGAATTGGTAAAATATATGGTAGGTCGTCAGTTGACGGAAGTATATCCGAAACGTGATGAGATATGTGTAAAGGACGAAGTTATATTTGAGGCAGTAAATGTATCAGGAAATGGGGATAAAAATATTTCTTTTAAAATACATAGAGGTGAAGTGCTGGGACTTGGTGGATTGGTAGGTGCCGGACGAACAGAATTTGCAGAATTAATGTTTGGAATGAGACAAAAAACAGCTGGAAAATTTATTTTTAAAGGAAAGGAAATTTCACCTAAAACTCCAAAGGATGCTATCGAACTTGGAATTGGTCTGGTCCCAGAAGATCGTAAGAAAGAAGGTGCTCTTCTTGGAATGAGTATCCGATGTAATATTAATATGCCGATTTATCAGAGAATTTCCAAAGGTACTGTAATCAATGAGAAGAAAGAAGAAGAAATTGCACAGACATATCGAAAAGAGATTTCCATAAAAACACCGACACTGGATCAGTTGGTAAAGAATCTCAGTGGTGGCAATCAGCAAAAAGTTATATTGGCAAAGTGGTTGGCTGCAGATTCAGAATTGTTGATTTTTGATGAACCGACTCGTGGTATTGATGTAGGTGCAAAACAGGAAATTTATACATTAATTAATCATTTGGTAGAACAGGGAAAGACAGTGCTTATGATTTCTTCAGAAATGGAAGAATTGATGGGTATGTCTGACAGGATTCTTATTCTGGCTGAAGGAAATATGACAGGTGAACTAAATAAAAGTGAATTCGATCAGGAGCGTATTATGCAACTTGCTTCTATAGAAAAGGGGGAATAAAAGATGAAATCTGTTATAGATAAAATTAAAGGTAGAGCTATTTATGCCTTTCTTGTACTTATGGTCATTTTCTTTACAATTATTAATCCAAACTTTCTTACAGTGAAAAACTTGCTGAATGTTGCAAAACAGGTGTCCATCTTTGGCATTGCATCAGTAGGCATGACATATGTTATCCTGCTTGGTGGAATTGACCTTGCAACCGGATCGATTATTTCTTTTGTTAACATTGTTTGTGCATATTTTATGGTAAATATGGGAATGAACGTTGTTTTGGCTGTATTGCTCTCATTAATAATCAGTACTTTTATAGGATTTCTCAATGGTATTATTATTGCAGAGCTTCGTATGCCAGCATTAATTGTAACTTTTGCGTCTCAGACTATTTTTGCCGGATATGCATACATTATCTGTGGAGGTGTTCCAATTTCACGTATGCCAGAGTCTTTTCTGAAACTTGGTCAGGGATATGTAGGACCTATTCCGGTTCCGGTAATTGTTATGGTTGTTATTTTTGCAATTGGTACATTTATTCTGAATAAAACATATTTTGGACGTTATTTCTACGCACTTGGCGGAAATGAAGAGGCAGCACTTCTTTCTGGTATTAAAATAAAAGTTGTAAAATGTCTGGTATATTCCCTATCAGGACTTTTTGCAGGTATTGCAGGTTTGGTAATGCTTGCACGTGCTAATACTGCGCAGCCAAATGCCGGTGTTGGATATGAATTTGATGTTATTACATGTGTAGTGCTTGGAGGTGTCAGCGTAAACGGTGGATCGGGAAAAATGTCAAATGTCATTGCTGGTGTTCTGATTATTGGTGTATTAAGCAATGGTATGGTTCTTATGAACATCAGCTCATATATGCAGATGGTAATCAAAGGAATTATTCTTCTTCTGGCAGTAGGTGCTGACTGCATTCAGCAGATGAATCTTCAGAAGACAAAAGCAATTGCATAAATTTATACTAAATATTCAAGTTAAGAGGAGGAAAAGACAAATGGAAGGAAACATGAAAGTAGCAATTATGACAGACGTAATGAAAATGGATTTTACAGAAAGACCAATTCCTCAGCCAAAGGATGACGAGGTTTTAGTTAAAATTGAACATGTAGGTGTGTGTGGTTCAGATCTTCATTATTTTGAAGCAGGTGGAATTGGAAGAAACATTGTTCATCCACCATTTGTTCTTGGACATGAGGCTGGTGGTACTGTTGTAGAAGTTGGAAAAAACGTGACTCATTTAAAAGTTGGTGATAAGGTTGCTTTGGAACCAGGAAAGACATGTGGACATTGTGAGTTCTGTAAAACAGGAAGATATAACCTTTGTCCGGATGTTATATTCTTTGCAACTCCGCCAATAGATGGTGTATTTCAGGAATATGTAGCACATGAAGCAGCACTTTGCTTTAAGATTCCTGATAACATGGATACAATGGAAGCGGCTCTTATTGAACCATTGGCTGTTGGTATGCATGCAGCAAGACAGGGTAATGCACATCTGGGACAGACAGCAGTTGTTACAGGTGCAGGATGTATTGGACTTGTTTCCATTATGTCATTAAAAGCTATGGGAGTAACAAGAATTATTGCTGTAGATGTTCAGGAAAAGCGACTTCAGAAGGCACTTGAACTTGGTGCAACGGACGTTATAAATGGAAAAGAAAAAGATACGGTGAAAGAAATTTTCCGTTTGACAGGAGGAGCAGGAGCTGATTTAACAATAGAAACAGCAGGAACAGAAATTACTACAAGACAGGCAATTAATTTCGCAAAACCTGGTTCTACAATTGTACTTGTTGGTTATTCTGCGTCAGGAGAAGAAACTTTACCTATGAGTCTTGCGTTGGATAAAGAACTGACATTTAAAACTGTTTTCCGTTATCGTCATATTTATCCTGTTGCAATTGAAGCAGTTGCAGCTGGAAGCATAAATGTAAAGGGGATTGTATCAAATGTCTGGGATTTTGATGACATTGAAAATGCAATGATTCAGAGTGTGAAAGATAAAGCGAACATTGTTAAATCAGTAATTAAGATTGGATAATAAGGAAACTTGCAGATGGAAAGAAAATACGTAATCGGATTAGATTATGGAACATTATCAGGACGGGCTATTATAGCTGACTGCAAAGATGGTACAGTTCTGGCTTCTGCAGTAAAGGAATATGATCATGGAGTCATGAGTGAATATCTTCCGGATGGAACAGAACTTACAGGTACAGGATGGGCTTTACAGAATCCAAAGGATTATATAGATGTTTTAAAATATATTATTCCAGAGGCAGTAGCACAATCGGGAGTTTCTTCAAAAGATATTATAGGAATAGGATTGGATTTTACTTCCTGTACTATGCTACCGGTAGATGAAAATAATGTTCCATTATGTTTATTAGTAAAAAACGTTTCAAGACCTCATGCATGGGTAAAATTATGGAAACATCATGGAGCTCAGAAACAGGCAGATGAAATAAATGAATTGTTAAAAAAGAGAGGCGAAATTGACAACATTCAATTTGGAGGAAAAATATCCTCTGAACTTCTTCTTCCTAAAATTTTACAGATTGTAGAAGAGGATCCTGAACTTTATGATGAGGCAGCAAGTTTTCTTGAAGTTGGGGACTGGCTTACACAGATTTTAACGAATGGTCGTAAGAGATCTGGAAATCTGGCAGGGTATAAGGCAATGTGGACGCCGGAAACAGGATATCCTTCAAAAGATTTCTTGTTGCAGTTGTCACCCAAACTGGAAAATCTGACAGAAGATAAATTGGGAGATGATATTACACTGGCAGGACAGCCAGTGGGATATCTGACAGAAGACTGGGCAAAAGAGTTGGGACTTTGTGCAGGTATACCAATAGCAACAGCAGTAATTGATTCTCATGCAGGAATGCCTGGCAGTGGTGTAAGCAAATCTGATCAGATGATGATGGTGCTTGGTACTTCCAGTGTAATGCTGGCTTTATCTGAGAATGGATATAGTAAAAATGGTGTTGTAAGTGGAATAAAAGGCGCAATTTTACCGAAACAATATGCATTAGAATCAGGACTTGCGGCTGTTGGAGATATGTTGGGATGGTTTGTTGATAATTGTGTATCCTGGGAATATAAACAAATGGCAGATCAACAAGGTATGGATTTACATTCATGGTTAACCAGAAAAGCCGAAAAACTTTCACCAGGTGGACATGGACTGCTTGCATTAGACTGGTGGAATGGAAACAAAACTCCATACGTAGATGGACGATTGTCGGGGGTGCTTGTGGGTTGTACCTTACTTACCAAACCAGAAGA
>OGZY01001201.1_pt1 | contig 11479 bp, 10 predicted proteins | sample 1576911 | NCBI WGS metagenome assembly OGZY01 (sample SAMEA3541488, study PRJEB24748) | human gut metagenome | biome: human gut; feature: human-associated habitat; material: faeces | place: China | collected 2012 | reverse complement strand
GAAAATCACTATGGATTTTTTCTTAGGTGTCCAACTTCATTTTACAATCAACCAATTAATTTAATTATAAAATAAAAATTTGTGAAATCAATCCAAAATGCGGGGAATATAAAATAAATGGCAAAAGACAAATGGAGGACTTTCGGGCTCTTCGGTACCTTGCGGAAAAATTTTATCCGGAAATTCCACAATTTTTTTATATTTCTGTGCTAGTATCAGTCTACAAAGGAAACAACGCGCCCGGCGCGGGGAGGCATTACAGTGAAGCACAGCTTTTCACGCAGAAAAAAGATATTCTTATCGGTAACGGCGGGGGTCGTGCTGGTTGTATTTTTGGCCGGCGCGGCGGGAGCCGCTTATATCAGCGGAAAAATGGACCTGCTGTCCCGCCCTTCGGCGGGACAGGGCGGCAGCAGCCAGAGCGGAACGGACCCCGGAGATGCAGTGCTCTCCTTTGACGGCATGGATCTGAGCGGCATCGACGTGATGGAAAACGGCGGCAGCATCGCGCCGCCGGAGGGCGGGGTTAACATCAACAGCGGCGTCATCAACGTTCTGCTGATCGGCTCCGACGAACGGGAAAACAGCGCCGACGGCAGCGCCCGCGCGGACTCCATCATGATGCTTTCGGTGGACAGCAGAAAGAACACATGGAAGCTGGTATCCTTCGAGCGCGGCGTGGGCGTTTCCATTCCGAACCGCGGCGACGACTGGCTGACGCATACCTACGCCTACGGCGGCGCGAACCTGCTGATGAAAACGCTGCAGGAGTATTTCAAAGTGGATGTGAGCCGGTATGTGAAGATCGACTTTTCCCTGTTTGAGACCGCCATTACCGACATTGGCGGCGTGGTGGTGGATATGAGCCAGGCGGAGGCCGATTATATGAACGGCATTGCCGGGGAGCAGAAATGGACGGCGGGCTCGGCGCGGCTGGACGGTCCCACCGCGTTGGTGTATGCGCGCATGCGCAAGCTGGACAGCGACTGGGAGCGTGTGGAGCGCCAGCGTGAAGTTGTGCAGGCCGCGGCGGACCAGGTGGCCACGCTGAGCCTGCCCAAGCTGGACCTCATTGCAAACAAGCTGCTGCCCCGCATCGAAACGAACCTTACCAACGGCGAGCTGTGGCAGCTTTTGTTTAAGATGCCCGTGCTGCTGGGAAAGCAGGCACAGCAGATGACAGTGCCCGAACGCGAGGAGACGTGGTCCATCTCATCCGGCCTGCAAAGCTCATTGATCGGGTGCGATTTTGCCGCCGAGGCGGACAGACTGGACCGTTTCCTACGGGGGGAGTCGTCCGGAGAGGGAGCAGACCGCGTGTCTGCGGCAGCCCCGTCCGCATAAGAAACGAGTGTATGGAAAACCAAAACGGGAGCTGCTTTAAAAGCAGCTCCCGTTTTGGTTTTTGTGCATGAAGCTTCAGCCGTCGCCATGCAGCTTGCCCACAGCGTCCTTGATGGCCGCTGCCACCCGCTCATCCTTTTCCACGCCCAGATGGTGCATAAGAAGCGTATGCGCGCGCGGGTCGCCAAGGTCGCCCAGAGCGCAAGCGCTGGCGGAACGGATCTCGGGGTCGTCGTCCAGCAGCAGGGTGATAAGGACGTTGCAGGCATTGTCCTTTCCGGCCCTGCCCAGCCCGGCAATGGCGGCAAGACGGACGTTTTTGTCGCGGTCATGCACGAGCTTGACCAGCTCATCCTCTTTCCCCTTTTGAACACATTTTTCGATTTTTTCCAGTTTCCCCATACAGCATCGACCTTTCTAAGGTACTTTCCGAAAGCGGACGTATTTTTTCCTTGCATACAATGATACGAGCCATATTTGACAAAACACCGGAGAAAAAGTGAGCAAATTGTGAATAAATATTACAAATTTGAAATCGCAGCACGAAGCGGCGCGGATGCCGGACGAAACGGCATATTACGGGGCGCGGTTTTATTTCATTTGGGAGGGCGCCGTTCGGCCTTACAGCTTTTCGCAGCCCAGCGCGGTAAGAAAACGGTCGAAGGCGGCAAGACCGTCCGGTGTCAGCTTGAACACGCCCGCGTGCTCCAGGCACGTTTCAAACTTCGCGCCGATCTCCCGTTTCACAGCGTCCTGCGCCTGCTCGGGGGAGAGCGCCGTGCCGTATTTTTTCACCAAAAGGTCCAGCCAATCTGCGTGCTCCGGTGCGGCGGCTCTGCACGCTTTTGCGTCCGTTTGGCCGCACAGCACCGCCGCGATGGCTTCGCTCTGCTGCGCAAGGCGGCTGGGCAGGATGGCAAGGCCCATCACCTCGATGAGGCCGATGTTTTCTTTTTTGATGTGGTGGATCTCCCGGTGCGGATGGAAAATACCCTCGGGATACTGCTCTGTGGTGCGGTTGTTGCGGGGTACAAGGTCCAGCACATAGCCTTTTTTTTCGTCATAATGCAGGATAGGCGTGACGGTGTTGTGGGGCGTGGGGCTTCCGTTTTCCATGGTCTCGGCCAGGATGTCCGCCTCTGCATCCGAATAGCCGCGCCAGGTTTCCAGCAGCCTGCCCGCAAAGCCGATAAGCTGGGCGGCGTCCCGGCCGCACGCACGCACGGTGCTCACGGGCCAGCGGATGGTCTCGACGGAGATGTCCGGATACTCCGGCACACGGTAGCGGCACAGCGTTTCGGCGCTTTGCATGGGAAAGGCATAGCTGCCGCCCTGGAAGTGCATGTGGCTGAGGATGCTGCCGCCCACAATGGGCAGGTCCGCATTGCTGCCGCAGGTGTAGTGGGGGAACTGCGTCACAAAATCGAACAGCTGCTCAAAGGTGCGGGGCGTGATGGCCATGGGCGCATGCTCATGGGCGAACACGATGCAGTGCTCGTTGTAATATACATAGGGGCTGTACTGCAGATACCAGGTCTCTCCGCAGAGCGTCAGCGGCACCACACGGTGATTCTGGCGCGCGGGAAAATTCACGCGGCCCGCATAGCCGATGTTCTCGATGCACAGCATACATTTGGGATAGCTGGCTGCCGGCTGCAGGCGCTCCAGAGCGATGGTCTTGGGATCCTTTTCCGGTTTTGTGAGGTTGATGGTGATCTCCAGCCTGCCGTATTTGCAGGGATAGTCCCATTTGATGTTTTTGGCGATCTGCGCGGTGCGGATATAGTTGGATGCGATGCACAGGCCGTAGAAATAGTCCGTGGCCGCGCGCACGCCCTGCGTTTGCCGCAGCTGCTCGAACCGGACGGCCGTCTCGCTTTCCCGGGGCATCACCGCGCCCATGATGCGCGCCTCAAAATTTACGCGCAGAGCGGGCACCTCCCCGTCGTACAGGCCACGGGCCGCCGCGTCATCCAGCAGAGCGTCCAGCAGTACGGTGGGAACGTCCAGATGCTCCTCCGGCACGCCGTCCGCCCACGGCTCAGACAGGCCGAACAGGTCCAGCAGCGTGTTGCGCGCCACATAGGCGTCCAGCTCGCCGATGAGAGAATGTTGCAGGCTGAATTGAAGCAGCCGTTCGATTAAAAGCGCGGTGTGGGCCATGATTTTCCCTCCAAAGTCGGATAAAATATCGTTTCGTACATTTTAATTATAGGAGAGTGGCAGCGGGATTTCCATGTAGTTTTGTTGTATAAAACGGCGATTCTGTCGCGAAACGCGCTCTGTGCCCGCGGACGGACCCGTCTGCGGCTTGACAAGCGCCGTCGGGGATGATAGGATAAATACAATTCAAAGGCAGTGACGGAGAAAAGTAAGGCGGAACAGCCGGAAAAGCGAGCGGGGGAAGGTGGAAGCTCCGCGCCGCGCCCCGCCCGAAAGAACACTTCCGAGCCGCAACCCGAACGCCGGGCATGCACCGGCCGTAGGCACGCCGTGGGCAGCGCGTTAAGCTGCGGGCGCTTTTTGGCGCAGAAAAGTGGCCGCGCAAGCGGTAATTTAGGTGGCACCGCGGATTCGACAGCAATTCGTCCTAAAGGTTTGGGACATTTGGCTGTCGATTTTTCATTTTATGAAGGAGGATATCTCATGAAAAGGACAGAGATCCGCGCGCTTTTCGCATCCGCGCCTGCCGACGGCGCCTCCGTAACCGTGTGCGGCTGGGCCAAAACGGTGCGGGATTCCAAAAACATCGGTTTTATCGAGCTTTCCGACGGCTCCTGCTTCAAGCCGCTGCAGGTGGTGTTTGAAGCCGCCAAGCTGGAAAATTACAAGGACGTTGCCAAAGCGGGCGTGGGCACCAGCCTTGTGGTGACAGGCCGCGTGGTGCTTACGCCGGGGGCCAAGCAGCCGCTGGAGGTAAACGCCGATTCCATCCGCGTGCTGGGCGCGTGCCCGCCGGAGTACCCGCTGCAGAAAAAGCGCCATACTGTGGAGTTCCTGCGTACCATGCCGCATCTGCGCCCGCGCACGAACACGTTCAGCGCGGCGTTCCGTGTGCGCAGCGTGGCGGCTTACGGCATCCACAAGTTTTTGCAGGAAAACGGTTTTGTATACGTGCATACGCCGCTGATCACCGGGTCGGACTGCGAAGGCGCGGGCGAGATGTTTCGCGTTACCACGCTGGACGCGGCCCAGCCGCCCCGAACGGAAGAAGGCGCGGTGGATTTTTCCCAGGACTTCTTCGGCCGCGCTACGAACCTGACGGTCTCCGGCCAGCTGGAGGGCGAGGCGATGGCCACGGCCTTCGGCAAGATCTATACCTTCGGCCCCACCTTCCGCGCCGAGAATTCCAACACACCGCGCCATGCGGCCGAGTTTTGGATGATCGAGCCGGAGATCGCCTTCGCGGACCTGGCGGATGAGATGGACCTCTCCGAGGCAATGGTGAAAAGCGTCATCGCTTATGTTCTGGAGACCTGCCCGGACGAGATGGCTTTCTTCAACCAGTTTTTCGACAAAACGCTTCTGGAGCGCCTGAACGCGCTGATAAACAGCGATTTTGCCCGCGTTTCTTACACGGAGGCCGTGGAGATCCTGAGCAAGCACAACGATTCGTTCCAGTATAAGGTGGAGTGGGGCACGGACCTGCAGACCGAACACGAACGCTTCCTCACCGAGCAGATCTATAAAAAGCCCGTATTTGTGACGGACTACCCCAAGGCGATCAAGTCTTTCTATATGCGTGTGAACGGCGACGGAAAGACCGTGGCTGCGGCGGATATGCTGGTGCCCGGCGTGGGTGAGCTGTGCGGCGGCAGCCAGCGTGAGGAGCGGCTGGACGTGCTGACGGCGCGTATGGATGAGCTGGGCCTTTCCCGCGCGGATTATGAGTGGTATCTGGAGCTGCGGCGCTTCGGTACTGTGGAGCACGCGGGCTTCGGCCTGGGCTTCGAGCGCCTGATCATGTATCTGACGGGCATCCCCAACATCCGCGACGTACTGCCGTTCCCGCGTACGGCCGGCGGCTTCTGAGTATTTGAAAAGGAAAGCGGCGCCCCGTACCAACAGGTGCGGGGCGCCGTGTGTTTATGCTGCTTCGTCGCAGTTGCGCGTATAATCGTCGAAATGCCGCTCGTACGGGGGCTCTTCCCAAGCGGGTACATAGAAATCCTCTTCCTCAAACACGCCTTTCGGCGCAAGCGCTGCCATTTTAACCATACCAAAGGCACTCCTTTCAAACATCGTGGTTTCTTTCGGTGTCTTTAGTATAGGATATTATATGTCCCATAATCAGGACTTTTAACGCTTATTCGTACTGCGCGAGCATCTCCCGGCAGAAGGCGGTGTATTCCCGCACCACGGCAGGCGGCCCAAGCAGCTTTGCGTCCGTGCCGAAGCCGGCCACCCAGCCCATGAACTGGGGACTGACGACGGCCTGCACATGCACCCGGAAAAAGCTGCCGCCGTCGGGCAGCAGTGTGACCTCCTTGCCGAAGCGGTCCAGCACCACGCCGGCCAACCGCGCGGCGAACCGCAGCTCTACGTCCTGCTGCGCACCGCCGAACATCCCGAACATCTGTTTGGCGTACTGCGCCATGTCGAAGCCGTCGAATGTCGCCTTGCCCAGCCTGGACTCTTCCAGAACGGACAGATTCGCCATTTTGTCCACGCGGTAATGGCGGATGCCCGGCGGCGACGCTGTGTGGTCGTAGGCCACAAGATAATAGTTCTCATCGTCCCACACCAGCGCGTAAGGCGAGCGCTCGTAGAGCTGGCCGTCCCGGCGGTAGCGCACGGTTTTTTCCATAGTCCATTCAAAATAACGGAACGCAATCTGCCTGTCCTGTGAAATAGCCGTATGGATGGTGTCGATGCTGTAATAAATACTCTCGTTCATGCTTTTTACGCGGCCCACCGCGTACACCTGCCGCTGCAGGCTCTGGGCCTCCCAGCGGGAGGCGAGGCCCTCCAGCTTGCGGATAAGCTCACGGCTTTTTTTGACGGAGAGGAATTTGGAGGACTGTACCGCGTCTACCAGCAGCTTCAGCTCCGGCAGCTCGAACTCCCGGTGGGCAAGCTGGTAGCCACCCGCTCGGCCGCGGGTGGCGATGATATCCATGCCGTAATCCTCCAGCGCACGGAGATCATCGTAGATGCTTTTGCGCTCGGCGTGCACGCCCAGTTCCTCCAGCCGGGACAGGATGTCGCTCATAGAAAGCGCGTGGTCTTCGTCCGTTTCCCGGCGCAGCAGGTCGGCCAGGTACAGCAGCTTCAGTTTTTGTCCTTCGCTTTTCGGCATCCTGCACATCCTTTACAATGCTTTTTTGTGGAAAAAATTGAAAATTTTTTCAATCTGTTTTATACTGGTATCATAGCATGTCCCATGCGGGATGGCAAGGAACCGCCGTCCGTGCGCGGGCGGGAAAAAGAGGGGGAGCGTTGCCTTGATCACCGATATGTCCCAGGGGAGACCCGCCGCCATCCTGTGGCGGTTCACCATCCCCATGCTGCTGAGCGCGGTGTTCCAGCAGCTGTATAATGTGGCCGACAGCGTGGTGGCGGGCCGGTTTGTGGGCGAAGATGCGCTGGCTGCCGTGGGCGCGTCGTTTCCCATCACAATGATCTTCATGGCCGTGGCGCTGGGCAGCAACACGGGCTGCTCGGTCATCATCAGCCAGTTGTTCGGCGCGAAGGAGACGGCCCGCATGAAAACTGCGGTGTCCACCTCGGTTATTGCCATTCTGGCACTTTCGGCGCTGCTTACGGCCGGCGGCTTTCTGTTCTGCGAGCCGCTGATGCGCCTGCTGGGCACGCCGGAAAATGTGTTTGCGGATTCCCAGCTCTATTTGAATGTCTATATCGGCGGGCTGACGTTTTTGTTTTTGTACAATATTTGCACGGGCGTGTTCACGGCGCTGGGCGATTCCCGCACGCCGCTGTATTTCCTCATCGCTTCGAGCCTTGCGAACATCGTTATGGACGTGGTGTTCGTGGTGTGTTTTCACATGGGCGTTGGCGGCGTGGCCTGGGCCACGTTTTTGTGCCAGGGCGTGGCCTCCGTTCTGGCAGCATGGACGCTGTTCCGGCGGCTGCGGGGCGTGCCCGCGCCGGAGCGGCATCCGCTGTTTTCCTGGCGGATGCTGGGGCGCATTGCGCGCATCGCCGTCCCCAGTATTTTACAGCAGAGCTTTATCTCCGTGGGCAACCTGTTCATCCAGAGCCTTGTCAACAGCTTTGGCTCCGCTGTGGTGGCCGGTTATTCCGCGGCGGTGAAGCTGAACACCTTTGCGCTGACGGGCTTCACAACGCTGGGCAACGGCCTCTCCAGCTTCACGGCCCAGAATATCGGCGCGGGCCGTCCCGAACGTGTGAAGCAGGGGTTCCGCGCAGGCGCGGGCATGACGCTGTGCGTGGCCGTGCCGTTCATTGCGGCGTTCGTGTTCGCGGGGCCGCAGATGGTACGCCTGTTTTTGAGCGCTCCCAGCGCCGACGCGCTGGCACAGGGCACGCTGTTCCTGAACATCGTGGCGCCGTTCTATGTGCTCATTTCGCTGAAGCTGGCGGCGGACGGCGTGCTGCGCGGCGCGGGCTGCATGGGCCAGTTCATGACGGCTACGTTTACGGATCTGATCCTCCGTGTGATCCTGGCGTTCCTGCTTGCGCCGCGCTTCGGCGCCGCGGGCATCTGGATGTCCTGGCCGCTGGGGTGGGCAGTGGCGGCTGCGCTGTCGCTGGGTTTTTACTTTACAGGAGGCTGGCGCAAGCGCGTGGGCAGCATCGACAAATAGAAAAAACAAAGGGCGCGGCCATCGGCCGCGCCCTTTGCAGAAGGCCCGCTGTGCTCTGAATGGATTTATGGGAAGATAAAGCTTTTACCGCCCCGCCGCCCGTGCACCCGGCGCTGCCGCAGGGAGCACGTCAGCGGTAGATGCAATCTTCTATATGCGGGAGCAGGGTATAGATGGAATTCCCAATGAGCGCTTCAAAATATTCCTTATACTGATACGTTTTATTCCACCGGTCGATGGAAAACGGGTATATTCCATAGCGCCTTGTTGTGTCGATGAATCTTTTTTCCAAGATGCAAAAACCACTGGCGTCGGCAAGTGCATCGCAGAGAATGATCAGTTTGTCATAATCGTCATAGTGGAGGCCGTTCAGGAAATCCCGGATGAAGGCGTACTGCGCTGCGCTGATATCCTTCTTTCCGATGTCGGCTTCAATATCCTTGACGGGGAAGGAATGCGTCAGGCAGATCCTTGCGACCTCGTCCCATCCCCGCGCGGCGGCGTAATCGTATCCGTCGATGATGTGCCTGACAGCGGCCACTCCGGTCCTTCGGCCTATGTCGTGCAGCAGCCCGCAGACAAATGCCTTATCGCTGTCCATTTTATCGCAGCGCCCGGCAATCAGCTCTGCCGCATGCGCCACATTTCTGGAATGTTCCCCCCAGGGACCGGGATTCAGTTCCTCGGCCTTTGCCAGTTCCTGGAGTGCGGTTTTTCGATCCGGAAACATATCGGCTCCTCCTTTTGCACAAATGCATTTACAGCCCCGGCAGAGCCATGGGCGCTGCTTGGCGTATTTCAGACGTCGTTATTCCGCGCGCTCTTCGTTCAGCAGCCGGGCGGGTACGGTGATATCCCGCCGGGGCACCTTTTCCCAGGAAAAGCATGCGGCCAGCGACCGGAGCGGCACCGGTTCCGGCGCGGGCTGCTGTCCGGCCAGAAAGGCTAGCCAGCCCGTCAGCTCCGCGGGCGTGAAGCGGGCGCGCAGCGCACCCATGTCCAGGCTTTTTTCCCGCTTGGAGAGCCGGACGCCCTCCGCGTTCACCAGCAGCGGCAAATGGTAGTATTCCGGCGTGGGCAGGCCCAGCAGCCGCTGCAAAAAAATCTGGCGCGGCGTGCTGGAGAGCAGGTCCTGCCCACGCACCACCTGCGTCACGCCCATGCGCGCGTCGTCCACCGCCACGGCCAGCTGGTAAGCATAGATACCGTCCGAGCGCCGCAGGATGAAATCGCCGCATTCCCGGGCGAGGTTCTGCGAAAAATGTCCAAGATGTCCGTCTGTGAAAGAAACGGACTCTTCCGGCACGGCAATGCGCAGAGCGGGCGCGCGCCGCCTGCGCAGAGCGTCCGCCTCGGAGGGAGAAAGCCGCGCGCACCGTCCGCCGTACAGTACGGCGCCATCGGAAAGGTGCGGCGCGCTGGCGGCGTGCAGATCGGCCCGGGAACAGAAGCACGGGTAAACGCGGGCATGTTCTTTCAACATCTGCAGGGCCTGTGCGTACAGTTCGCTGCATTCACTTTGAAAATAGGGGCCGTCCGGCCCGCCTCTCCGGCCGCCTTCGTCCCAATCCAGCCCCAGCCAGGCCAGGTCCTCCTCCAGAAGGCGCGCGTGCTCCGGCTTGCAGCGTCGGACGTCCAGATCTTCGATCCGCAGTAGGAAGCGTCCGCCCCGGCTGCGGGCGGAAAGCCAGGCCAGCACAGCGCAGAACACATTGCCAAGATGCATCCGGCCCGAGGGGCTGGGCGCGAAGCGCCCGCACACGTCAGTCCGTTCCCGCATGGCTGTTCTCCGTCCTCTGGACGCCGCGCGCGTTTCCTTCCTCCGTGCCGGGCGTGTACTGCGCCGAAAAGGCGCGCAGGTATACCGCGGCCGAGCGGGACATCTCCCGTGAAAAAACGCTGTTGTATTTGCGCGCGCAGAATGCCTGCATCCGCGCGGCATAGTCCACGTCCGCGCGGCCTTCGGCGGCCTCGCGCGCGCGGTACATGGCCTCGTGTTCCTCCAGCGTCATGCGGCGGTAACGGTTTTCCCGTACGATATACCGTGCGTCGAAGCGGGCGGGCTTGCGTCGCTCCCGCTGCTGCTGCGTGGGCCGGCCCAGCACCAGCATGGCAGCGGGCACGGCGTAGGGCGGCAGAGCCAGTGCGCTGCGCACATCCTCGCAGTTTTCCAGAATATCCCCGATGTAGCAGCTGCCAAGGCCGAAGCTTTCGGCGGCCACCACCGTGTTTTGTGCGGCGATGGCCGCGTCCGCCGCGGCCAGCAGCAGGTCGCCCTCCCGCGGCGGACGGGGTGCGCAGCCCGCCGCGGCAAAGCCATCGTACCAGCGCTGGCAGTCCGCCACGAACACCAGCACCACGGGTGCGTCCGCGATGAAGGGCTGGTGGTCGCACAGGTCGGCCAGGCGTGCCTTCAGCGCGGCGTCGGTGATGTCGAGGATGGTGTACAGCATCTGGTTGCCAGCCGTGGGGGCCTGCATGGCCGCCTGGAACAGCGCGTTTTTAACAGCCTGCGGCACAGGCTCCTCTGTGAACACGCGGACGGATTTGCGCGCGCAAAGCGCATCCAGTGTGGGATTGCGTTCAAATTCCATTCAAAGCACCTCCGGCGCGGGACGGCACAGGGCTGCCGCGTCGCGCAGTGATCGTTCCGTTTCGGCGGCGCCCAGCGCGCTCAGCGGCACAGGCGGCACGGGCACGGCAGGAAGCGGCTGCAACGTGAGCTGATAATAGGAAAGACCCAGCCACCGGCCGTCCTTGTAGCCCGCGTGGGGCAGGCGCGCGGCTTCGGCAAAGCCCATCCGCTCGTGGAAGGCGGCGCTGGCCGGGTTGGGGTGTGTGATGAGCGCAAAGCAGTTGACGTAGCCCTGCCTGCGCAGCAGAGCCAGCAATGCGGTGTACAGCGCGGTGGCGGCGTGCCTCCGGTGTGCGGCGGCAGACAGGTATACTGTGACCTCGGCGTCCCAGTCGTAGCCCCGGCGTGCGGCGAAGCGACCGGCGTAGGCATAGCCCAGTACCGCGCCGTCCTCCTCCGCAAGCAGCCAGGGAAAGCCCGTGTCCAGATGCTCCCGCAGCCGTCCGGAAAATTCCGCCAAAGACGGCGCCTCGTATTCCCAGCTGGCGGTGGAATGCTCCACATAAGGCGCGTAGACCGCCAGCATGCCGCCCGCGTCCTCCGGGCGCGCCATGCGCAGTGTGATGCCAGGCATCGTATCCCTCCCGTCCCGGCCGTGGCCGGGGTCATGCCGCCGGGCGGCAGAGCCGCGGCGGTTCAAGAAATATTATACGGCAAATGTTCTTTTTTCAGCAGACGGGTCAGTGTCTGTAATCTTTCCATGTAGTCCAGT
>OGZY01001199.1_pt1 | contig 11495 bp, 12 predicted proteins | sample 1576911 | NCBI WGS metagenome assembly OGZY01 (sample SAMEA3541488, study PRJEB24748) | human gut metagenome | biome: human gut; feature: human-associated habitat; material: faeces | place: China | collected 2012 | reverse complement strand
TCAGACCGCGGTCGCGGACGGCAGCGGAAATACGGGCGATCCAAAGACGGCGGAATTGTCCCTTCCGACGCTTGCGGTCGCGGTATTCATACTGCCAAGCCTTGTAAACAGCATCCTTGGCGTAGCGGAAGAGTTTGCTGCGGAAACCGCGGAAACCCTTGGCACGCAAGAGAATGCGCTTACGACGCTTGCGAGAGGCCGGTCCATTAGTGGCACGTGGCATAGCTTATTTCTATTTCTATCTTGAACAGACTGTTCTTCCTCACCTCCCTGCAGTCTCGCCTGTTCTTATCTTCTCATCGGAAGAAGGCTGCATGAAGGCCCCCCGTTCAGCGGGGGGAAAGCTCGGCATTAGTCGAGCGTTTCCGCGGTTTAGGCGAAAGGCAGGTTCTGCTTAACTGCCCAGACTTGCGTCTCGTCCACCAGAGCCACCTTGCCAAGCTGGCGCTTGCGCTTGCTGGACTTCTTCTGGAGGATGTGGCGCTTGCCCTGTTTACGGCGCAGTACCTTGCCCGTGCCGGTTACCTTGAAACGCTTGGCGACTGCCTTGCGGGTTTTATTGATACCACCTTTGCGGGTCATGGTGGAAGGAGATTACAGGCTTTTTCCAAATACGCAAGTATTTTTTATGCAAATCTTTTCTTCAGACGATGGCAAATGGGCCCTTCCTGACCATACATTGCCCGGCGCCTTTGACGCAGCCGGCTGCATCAAGAAATAAAATGGGGAACATAACCGGCAAAGGATAATCAGACAGCTACTGCTGCCAGCCTGGGAATCCTCTGTCATCCGCCATACCCTTTGCCACTTCGGCAAGTGCTTATCATGAGAAATTCTTATATATAAGAAAAGACTGGAACAAAGAGCCCTTCATATACTTCCCCATCGGTGTAAGGCCTTCTTAGAATATTTCACGTTGACAGCGGACTCCGGTCCGGAACACTGACGTCACATCAGCAGAATTCTTTAAGCAATTAACTGTTAAACCCAATATCCAAATCACCGTCAAATGACGGCCAAGAATAAGATGGACAAATATCACGAAAAAACAGCATGCCATCCTACCAGAAAGCTCATCCCCAATTCATCACGCCGGATATTATCCCCTGCCTTTTCCATATTCTCCACGCATCTGCCTGATTTCATCCCGAATCAAGGCGGCGCGTTCAAATTCCAAATGGGAAGCAGCCTCCTTCATTTCCGCCTCCAGCCTGGCAATGCGCTCTTCCAAACCATACCCGGCTTCATCCTCCGCTACGCGGAAGGACTCTTCATCATCCTCTGCGTACAACTTCAACTGCCCCTGTTCGGAACGGCTCACCGTCTGGGGGACAATACCGTGTTCCCTGTTGTATTTTTCCTGAATACCCCGGCGGTAATCCGTCAGCTCAACCAGCCGTTTGATGGAATCCGTCATCACATCCGCAAACAAGACGCACTCTCCATTCAAATGCCGCGCGGCGCGGCCCGCCGTCTGCACCAGGGATGTCTCATTGCGCAAAAACCCCTCCTTGTCCGCATCCAGAATGCACACCAGGGAAACCTCCGGCAAATCCAAACCTTCCCTAAGCAGGTTAATGCCTACCAGAACGTCTATCTTCCTGGCTCTCAAAGCACGTAAAATCTCCACACGCTCAATCGCATCCACATCCGCGTGAATATAGGACACCTTCAATCCTACCCCTTTCAGGTACTCCGTCAAATCTTCCGCCGTCTTCTTGGTCAGCGTCGTGACCAGCACGCGTTCATTTTTGGCAACGCGTTCATTGCACATGGCGATCGTCTCGTCAATCTGCCCTTTCAATGGACGGATGGTAATCTTCGGCTCCAGCAGCCCGGTAGGCCGGATAATCTGCTCTACAATCAGGGGTGTAGAACGCCTGGTTGGGTCAAATTTTTCTACCGGTTCCGTGGATGGGCTGGGAGCAACGCGAATGTCCTTGGGAGAGGTAAACAAAATTCCTTTGAACCCTTCCGGAGCCTTTTCTCCGGATCTGGCGGCACGGCGCACGGGAATATACGTCTTATTATCCGCACGGCAATTTACCAGTTCAAATGGCCCCGGAGTAGCGGAAGCATACACAATCTGGTTCTGCCTTTCCATAAACTCATGGAATTTCAAAGGCCTGTTATCCAGAGCGCTGGGCAGGCGGAACCCATGCTCCACCAGAATATTTTTGCGGCTTCGGTCCCCCTCGTACATGCCTCCCAGCTGCGGCACCGCCACATGACTTTCATCAATCAGGGTCAATGAATCCTTGGGAAAGAAATCCAGCAGGGTGGATGGGGCGCTTCCGGGCAGGCGGCCGGACAAATGGCGGGAATAATTTTCAATCCCCTTGCAGAAACCCAGCTCTTCAATCAGTTCCAAATCATAATCCGTGCGCAATTTAAGCCGCTGCGCTTCCAGCAGGCGCCCATGCTTCTCAAACCAGCCTACGCGGTCCTCCAGCTCTTCCCGGATAGCCTTTAACGCCGCCGCCCTTTTCTCCGGAGCGGCCACATACTGCTTGGCCGGGAAAAAAGTGTAGCTCCCAAGCCGTTCCCTCACACGCCCGGTGGCGGAGTCAATCAAAGAAACCCGTTCCACCTCGTCGCCGAAAAACTCTACGCGGATTGCTTCACCTTCCGAATAAGCGGGAAACACCTCCACCACCTCACCGCGCACGCGGAACGTGCCGCGGGTAAAATCAAAATCCTGCCGCTCGAACAGGCGTTCCACCAGTTGCTTCAAAAACACGTCCCGGTCCATGACATCCCCCTCGCGCATGCGCAGCGTCAGGTTCCTGTAATCCTCCGGAGTGGACAGGCCGTAAATGCAGGAAACGGATGCCACCACAATCACATCCCTCCGTGTCATCAGGGAATTCATGGCATTCAGGCTCAGGCGGTCCAACTCGTCATTAATGGCGGAATCCTTTTCAATGTAGGTGTCGGAACTGGCGATATACGCCTCCGGTTGGTAATAATCGAAATAGGAAACGTAGTAATCCACCGCGTTATTCGGGAAAAAACTCTTCAGCTCCGAATGAAGCTGTGCGGCAAGCGTCTTGTTGTGGGAAATCACCAGCGTGGGCCTGTTCATCCGGGCAATCAAATTCGCCATGGTGAATGTCTTGCCGCTCCCGGTCACTCCCAGGAGCCCCTGGTGCTTGTTACCCGCCTCCAGAGACTTGAGCAGCTTGCCGATGGCCTGCTCCTGGTCTCCGGAAGGCTTGAAGGAGGAATTCAACTCAAAAGACGACATACGCAATGCCGTCAGTATATTGCTCCCGCCCCGCCGGGCTAGGACAATGTTTGACAATTTTCCCCTCCTGACCCAGTATATGCGGCATGTACATTCCCACACAGGAAGAACGGTATGCAAAAAAAGGGGTTGTTTCCCTCATCCTGTGCGTTGTAGTCCCTTCCTGCCTGTATGTCTCTCTTTTGTCCAAGCAGCTGATGATGGTACGCGGGCATGAATGGGAAGCTGTCATGAAACTCTTTCTGGCATTTACCTACCCGCTGGCGGCCCTCTTCGCCATGACGGGCATTCCGTTCTTCTGGTGGTCTGTGGGCATCTCTCTGGCGGTTCATGCCGGCATCGTCGCCTGGCTGAAAACAACGCCTCTCCTGTCCCCTAAAAAAGCCGTCTGCATCGCCCTGTGCCTGGGGATGCTGGACTTTCTGTTCGTGAAACTATTTCCTTTTCCGGCACAAATCATGGGATAAGCCTGCCCGGGAAAATATCTGGGATATTCCATTCTTTACCGGCAGACAAACCAAGACGTATTCAATGCCCCCCTTCTAATCCGGAGTAAATGTGCCTTTGGGGAACCAGACATCCGCCCATGAATGGAAAATGCCGCCAGAAAGCAGACACCCAACAGGACAGCTAACTTTCCTATGGGTTCTCACCACAGGTGCTTCCCATAAGCGCGTCAAAGGTAAAAACTCCTGTTTAATCTTGAACGCCAGAGCCTGGTATGGCAGAGTGCGTCCGCCCATTCGTTGCGCCTGTGGCGAAATTGGTAGACGCGCCAGACTTAGGATCTGGTGCCGAAAGGCGTACAGGTTCGAGTCCTGCCAGGCGCACCAAACCAATATAATCCGAACCAAATCTTCTTAATCGGAGATGGGTTCGGATTATTTGTTTTCTTCGAGAAATTCGAGGATACGCATTTCAGAAACGGCGTGGTAAAGCGTCCCGAATCCAAACCCAGAGGTCCGAGAAAACCAAAGCTGGCAAAGGATGCAAAGGATAAGGAGGGCAATTATGAAAACCATCAAAAGCTGTGAATTCAACATGGACACTGGCTGTGTGGAGCTGCGGTTTCAGGACGGTAGCATGATCTCCATCGACTGCACCGCCGTGGAAAACGAAGTGGCGGATAATCTTTATGAGCGGTCGGAGCTGGACTATCTCATCTACAACGACCCGCTGGCTTATGCAGACCTCATTCTGAACGGCGACGTTGAGGCGTATCTGAACGCCGTCACGGAGTATAAGCCCTACGAAAACTGAATAAACGCACAAAAGGGGATGGCGGTCGACCATCCCCTTTTGCCATGCTGTTTTAGGAGTATATATCCCTTGGATTTGTCTTATATCTATCGTCAGGCGACGTTCTCGCCGTTGCTGTCTTTGCCCGTTTTTGCTGCGTCCCGTGCCGCCTTCCATTCGGCAAAGTCCCGCTGCCCTTCCTCACTCTCGTAAAAGGTGAGGATATCCGGCAGCAGAATTCGGGCGATGTTCTCGATCTCATGCTGCGGGATGCCGCTGTTGTTGGTGAGCTTTTTCCGCCTGCTCAAGTTGCACCTCCGAAAAAGTATTTTGCCGCAGCTTTCTCCCGTGCGGCGGAGGAATGGCGTCTTGAGCGTCTTTTGCCGTCTGTGCTTTTTCCCTTCGCATCCTTCCTTTCCTATCTGAAAATAAAAATGCAGCCGCCTGTCAAGCCTTTCGGCCCGTCTGCGTCTGCATGGTGTCCTGTGTCTGAAATTGTGCTTTTATTATAACAGTGTCCAGGTTGCCCGTCAATACCACGGGAACGGAAGCGGCTGACAGCGTAATTTCGGCAGCGGCTACCGAAATTGTTTTGTGGCTTGCAGATTGGCAAGGGCCGTAGCGCAGCAGCCGACGGCCGTCAATGGTCAAGATGAACGCTTCGCGCCATTGACTGCCGCCGCCCGCCGCGCTTTTTGGCGGACAAGGCGGGCAGACACAAGCCGTGCCTGCCTGCCCCCAAAATATAATAAATCCCTCGGCGCGAGCTATGGTCTTTGCAATATCTTGTTGACCGATGCAAAAAAGTATGTTAGTATGTATACAAGCATACCATTGGGAGGCGAAAAGAATGGTTGAAAACGAGCAGAGCTTTGGAGAGTATCTTCGCCAGCTGATAAGAGACTCCGGGATAACGCAGCATAAATTCTACACAGAACTGGGTATCCGGAAGCCATACTTTTATGATATTCTCGCCGGGAGAACTAACCCACCACCATATCCGCTTCAGTTAAAGGCAATGGAAATACTGCAAGCAAGCAATGAAACCAGAGAGAGATTTTTTGACTTGGCGGCAAAAGGCAGAAATGAGTTGCCGGCAGATATAGCAAGGTACATTGATGAAAATCCGGATGCGCTCAAAAGCATTCGGGAAAAAATGAAATTGGCATCATGCCAATAAGCAAAGGAGAAGTAACGATGCCAAGTGAACAGAAGATTATCGTAATCCCGGACGGAAAAATATGTGACTATATTGACGGCAAATTCCGTAACGATACCCCGGAAGAGTACGTTCGGCAAACTATCGAGAAACGACTCGTGAACGAGCATAAGTATCTGCCGGAGCAAATTAGAATCGAATATACCTTGCAGGTTGGTTCAAACAAACCTCGCGCAGACATTGTAATCTGGGAAAAAGGTGCAGACCAAACGCAGGGTACAATCAAGTTGATAATCGAATGCAAAAAAGAGACGGTTGACGCTCGTAATGCCAAGGATGGCATTGCGCAGCTAAAATCATATATGTCTGTTTGCCCAAACTGTGAGTGGGGCATGTGGACCAACAGTGTCCAAAAGTATGTTTTCCGCAAAGCTGTTGATGCCGCCGGAAATATTACATTCATGGAGTACAACGATATTCCCTCCGCAGACGGTAATTTGGATGAGGTCAACCGTCCCAGCAGAACGAGTTTAAAAAACGCTTATGACGACAATCTTTTATTCGTTTTCAAGACTTGCCATAATCACATTTATGTGAATGATGGCATGCAAAAGCAACCTGCGTTCTTTGAACTGCTCAAGGTGATTTTCTGCAAAATTGAGGATGAGCGTAATATTCCGAATCCGCTTGAGTTTTATACGACATCGGAGGAGCGTTCTAACCCCGACGGACAGTTGACCGTTCAAAAGAGAATCGGAAAAATCTTTCAGCGAGTTAAGAAACGTCATGGAAAAATTTTCGATGCCAATGACGAAATTAAACTCAGCCCGAGGAGCCTCGCATATATCGTCAGCGAGTTGCAGCGATACAGCCTGCTCAATACCAAAATTGACATCAAGGGCAAAGCCTACGAGGAAATCGTAGGGGCTAATCTCCGCGGTGATCGCGGTGAGTTTTTTACGCCTCGCAATGTTATGAAAATGGTCGTTGAAATGATTAACCCGCGAATCGACGAGCGTGTTCTGGACAGCTCCTGCGGCACGGGCGGTTTTCTTGTCATGGCGATGACTCATGTGATCGACCAGCTTGAGCAGCAGTTTTCAACTTCCCTCGGTATCAAGCGGGAGAATTGGGACTCGGATACGGTTCGAGTTTTTCAGGACAGAATTTCTGAAATGGCATCTACAAACTATTTCGGCTTTGACATCAACCCCGATCTGGTAAAGGCCACCAAGATGAACATGGTCATGAACAACGATGGCAGCGGAAACATTCTGCAAACAAATTCCCTGCTTCCGCCTCATGAGTGGACAGAGGATTTCCGAACCGGTCTGGCCAATGCGCTTGGTATAAACAAGAGTGTTCTTCGCAATCACAGCTCGATCGGCTATTTCAACGTGATTGTTACCAACCCGCCTTTGGAAGCAAGATTCCGATCAAGGATAAGAATATTCTTGAGCAATTTGAGCTTGCCCATATATGGGAGTGCGATAAGAAAACGGGCGTATGGGAGAAAACGCTGCGCCTTCAATCCTCCGTGCCGCCGGAAATCCTGTTTATTGAACGCTGCACGCAGTTCCTTGTCCCCGGTGGGCGAATGGGGATTGTGTTGCCGGATTCGATTCTCGGCTCTCCCGGCCTGGGGTATATCCGCGAATGGCTGATACAAAATCATCGGATCGTTGCCAGTATTGATTTGAATGTCGATACCTTCCAGCCCCGCAACGGGACGCAGACTTCTGTTCTGATTCTGCAAAGGAAAACACAGGAACAGAAGGACACCGAGGAAAAGAGCGGCAAAATGGCTGACTACAACATCTTTATGGCGATGATCGAAAAGGTCGGGCATGACAAGCGAGGCAATCCCCTGTTCAAGCGTGACAAGGAGGGCAACGAAATCCTTGTGCCGGATACAAACAGTGTGCTTGTGCTTGGAGAAACGGGAGACGGGCAACGCACTGTGTCACATGAGCAAAAGGTAAAAGTTGAGGATGATCAGACTCCCGATGTCCCGGCGATATTCGCTGAGTGGAAAAAGCAGGAGGGATTGGGATGGTAACTTCAAATCTCGCTTTCAAAGAGAAAAACAGCATTGAGCCGGAAGTCGTTGTCAACGAGAGCCCGGTCAAGTGGTGTGCTGTTGCGCTTTCGGACGTTGTTGCCCGCGGGAAAAGACTTGAAGCGAGTGTATTTGATGTTGAGGCAAAACAGGCACGAATGTTGATCTCAAAAGGGAAATACCCTCAGAGCTTCATCGGCGGCACAGATGGAATGACATCGTCGTATGTTTGTGGGCGGTTTAAGCGTATATGGGTAGAAAAATCCGATATGCCCATTTATCAGCCATCCAGTATTGTCGATATTAAGCCAACTCCCGGTGGATACATTTCGGCGAAAACGAAAACGAATATCGGCAATCTGCGTGTAAAAGAAAATCAAATTCTGATGACATGTTCTGGAACAATCGGAAAAGTCTCCTTTGTGTCACGGACGCTCGCAAGCAAGATTTTTAGTCACGATCTGTTGAGAATTGATTGCAGAAAGCCGGATGAGGCTGGTTATATATACGCCTTCCTTAAAAGCAAAATAGGCAACAAGATACTGCTTACCAATAGTTATGGAGCCGTAATCACTCACATTGAGCCGGAGCATCTTGCCACAGTTCCTATTCCCGATGCGCCGACGATGCTCAAAAAGAAAATCCACGATCTGATTGTGCGTTCTTACGAGCTGCGTGATGAATCCAACGACCTGATCGACCAAGCCACCGCATTGTTAATCGGCGAGCTGAAGCTGCCTGATATCGACACTTTTGATGTTGGCCTCTACAAAAAAGCCGCCCCGGTGGACACCTTCAGCGTAAGGCTGAGTGAGATGTCCGGACGCCTTGACGCCTCCTACCATGTGCCGATTGTTGACGCTATCATTGAACATCTAAAGCGGTATGCCGAGGAAGTGACGACAGTCGGTGACCCTCGTATCAGCCGAGAGGTTATCCTGCCGGGCCGCTTCAAGCGCGTATATGTTGACGAGGGGTATGGACGGGTATTCATTGGTGGAAAGCAACTATACGAACTCGACCCTACAAATAAAAAGTATCTCTCAAATGTTCACCATGGCGACAGGATTTCAAGGCAGCTTGAATTGCATGAGAACATGACTCTCATTACTTGCTCCGGCACCATTGGTAAGGTCGCTCTCGTCGGTAAGCACTGGGAGAATTGGACAGCAAATCAGCATATCATCCGTATCCTTCCTGCAAGTGAGGATATCGCTGGATATCTTAATATCTTTCTTGCATCGGATTACGGGAAAGCGCTTATTACCCGGTTTACATACGGCTCGGTTGTTGATGAAATTGACGACAATCATATTCGTCAGATAGCGATTCCTTTGCTCAAAAACCACACGGTTCAGAAAAAGATAAATGATCTTGCACTGGAGGCAAATGAGAAGCGATATCAAGCCTATCTTCTGGAGCAGGAAGCATTGCAAATCATGGACAGGGATGTTATCTATGCAAAGAAGTGACTGCGGTTGCTAAGCTGATTCTAACTCCATTTAGCGTTGCAAAAGGCAGTCCAACGGTTTCTATAAAGAACACCGCCGGATTGCCTTTCTCTGTTCCCGCGAACGAAATCTAACATGGTGAACTAATGTAGCAAGCAGGGCAAAGAGGGCCCTCTTTGCTGCTTGCCAACCTGCGAACCCTGCCGTCTTCACACCTGGCAAGCAAGGTGGCTTGGAGCCACTTTGCGCTTGTTGGGGAAATTTGTCCCCAAGCCCCTTTGAACGATTTTTACAAAATCGGCTGCGCTCCTGCGGAGCTTTCTTCGCCTGCGGCACGTCAGAGAATCGCGGCGTTATGTGAATGTGTCATTGACATATTCTCTGTTTCCGGGTATACTTGAAACCGAAAAGGAGGTGACGCAGCCTTGAAAATCATCGGTGAACGGCTCAGGAGCTTGCGCGAAAGCGTCAGGCTCTCGCAGGCAAAGCTGGCAAAGGAATTTGACGTTTCCCAATCCGCCCTCGCCCGGTACGAAATCGACGATTCCACGCCCTCCCCGGAGGTTTTTCTGAAATACGCCGACTACTTTGACGTATCGCTGGACTACATTTTCGGCAGGACGGACGACCCTCACGGCATGATCTACAACAACTGTGTGAAGCTCGGCCTGAACAATCCCGAAATGGCGCGGTTCGTGGAAATGTGCTTCGACCCCGGCTCGGCTATGAACGAACGCTTGAAGGCAACGCTTGTGCAGATGCTCTCGGAGGTGGATACAAAATGAAAGCAGTGATTTACGCCCGCTATTCCTCGGACAGCCAGCGAGAAGAATCCATCGAAGGGCAGCTCCGCGAATGTACCGCCTTTGCCGAGAAAAACGGAATCACGGTATTGCGGCATTACATCGACCGCGCGTATTCTGCAAAGACCGACAACCGCCCGGAGTTCCAGAACATGATAAAGGACAGCGGCAAGCGGCTGTTTGACATAGTGATCGTCTGGAAGCTGGACAGGTTCGCACGGAACCGCTATGACAGCGCCCGGTACAAGGCCACGCTTAAAAAGAACGGCGTGAAGGTGGTATCCGCCACCGAGATTATTTCAGAGGGCACGGAGGGCATCATTCTCGAATCCGTCCTCGAAGGCTATGCGGAATACTACTCCGCTGACCTTTCGGAAAAGGTCGTTCGCGGCATGACGGACAACGCCCTCAAGTGCAAATTCAACGGCGGCACGATGCCCATTGGCTATGTGATCGACGCGGAACAGCACTTCCAGATCGACCCGCTGACCGCGCCGTTCGTGCTGGAAGCCTTCAAGCGATATGACGGCGGAGAAACCATTTCCTCCATTATGAATTGGCTGAACGAGCAGGGGCTCACCAACACGCGGGGGCAGAAAATGACATTCAACAGCGTGGGGCATATACTCCACAACCGGCGCTATATCGGGGAGTTCCGATACCGCGATGTGGTCGTGCCGGACGGCATCCCCGCAATCGTACCGCAAGACCTCTTTGACCGGGTGCAGGAGAAGCTGGTGAAGAACAAAAAGGCCCCGGCGCGTCACAAGGCCGAGGACGATTATCTGCTGACCACCAAGCTGTTCTGCGGCTACTGCGGGGCCTACCTCTGCGGCGAGAGCGGCACAAGCCGCACGGGAAAGGTGCATCACTATTACAAGTGTGTGTCGGTCAAAAAGAAGCGCACCGAGTGCCACAAGAAGCCCGTCAGGAAAGAATGGATCGAGGATTTGGTGGTCGGTGAAACCATGAAAATGGTCATGGACGACAAAGCAATCGAGGCCATCGTATCCATGCTGATGGACTTGCAGGACAGGGACAATGTGAACGTGCCGCTGTATGAGCAGCAGCTCCGTGAGGCGGATACCGCCATCAGCAATCTGCTCAACGCCATCCAGCAGGGCATCCTGACGCGCTCCACAAAAGAGCGGCTGGAGGAGCTGGAAAACCGCCGCGACGAGCTTGAGAACAGGCTTGCCTGCGAAAAGCTGGCAAAGCCCAAGGTCAGCGCAGAGTTTATGACCTTCTGGCTCCACCGCTTCCGCAAGCTGGACGTGCGGCAACAGAGCCATCGCAAGATGCTCATCGACGCCTTCATCAATGCGATTTTCCTGTACGATGATAAAATGGTGATCACCTTCAACTACAAGGAAGGCACGAAAACCATCACCTTCGCGGAATTGCAGGAAGCTATCAGCAACAAAAACGGTTCGGATTTGGATTGCCTTGCTGCACCATTTCATAATCCTCTTTAAACGAATAGTTTGAAGAGGGTTTCTTTTGAGTGTTGCAATAGATGCAAATTTCATAAAACGCC
>OGZY01001192.1_pt1 | contig 11575 bp, 5 predicted proteins | sample 1576911 | NCBI WGS metagenome assembly OGZY01 (sample SAMEA3541488, study PRJEB24748) | human gut metagenome | biome: human gut; feature: human-associated habitat; material: faeces | place: China | collected 2012 | reverse complement strand
CCCCGCAACAGGCTTTTTCTCCGAGCGAGGAAGGAACATCCGCTAAAATGCGGATGGCTGAAGCCGACAATCGTCTTGTCCCGATACTGATAACCGGCGCAATATTCATAAGCGTTCTTCTGATAAGCCCCATTTATGTTATGTGGAATTGTGTCTGTGTCCGGACTTAGTTGCACCCACCCGAAAGGTGTACAGGCACCAGGAAAAGTATGTCCCATACCATTCGTGCCGATGATCGGATTCACATAATCTACCGGCTGTTGAGCCATGGCGGACGACATTGCAATCGCCGCCACAGCTATTATCCCTATTTTCTTCTTTATACCGTACATATCTATTTACTGTTTGTCGAGAGAGAAAGAGTATGGATAATCAGATTCATCCACACCTCTTCCCGTATTGGGTTTATTATCCATTTCGAACAACAGGCGCCCGCCTTTCAATAAATCAAAATGATTCAGATAATTCTTCGTATAGTTCTTTCCATTATAGTTCAATGAACGGATATAACGGTTCTCATCACTATTCTTAGGAGCAGAAATTTCAAGCTTCCTGCCATTCTCCAGGGTAATGGTTGCTTTCTTGAAATAAGGAGCTCCCATCACATATTCATTGCTACCCGGACATACCGGATAAAAGCCCAGAGCTGTAAACACATACCAGGCGGAAGTCTGGCCGTTATCCTCGTCACCACAATATCCATCCGGAGTGGCAAAGTACAACCGGGTCATTACCTCACGCAGCCAGTATTGTGCTTTCCAGGGTTCGCCGGCATAATTATACAGGTAAATCATGTGCTGGATCGGTTGATTGCCATGTGCATAATTACCCATGTTAGCTATTTCCATCTCCCGGATTTCATGGATCACTCCACCGTAATAACTATCATCAAATACCGGAGGAAGATTGAATACCGAATCGAGCATGCTCACAAACATTTTCTTACCGCCCATCAGATCAATAAGTCCCTGCGGATCGTGGAAGACAGACCAGGTATAATGCCAGCTGTTTCCTTCGGTAAAGGCGTCTCCCCACTTAAACGGATTGAAAGGTGTCTGGAAAGTTCCGTCGGAATTTTTGCCGCGCATTAGTTTCGTTTCCGGATCAAACAGGTTACGGTAGTTCCGGCTTCTCTTCTTATAGAGTTCCAGTTCTTCTGCGGGGCGTCCCAACTTCTCACCCATGCGGTAAATACACCAGTCATCGTATGCATACTCCAATGTACGTGCGGCACTCTCATTGATTTTCACATCATAAGGCACATATCCTAGTTTATTATAATATTCGTATCCACGACGTCCGGTAGTAGAAACTCTAGGATGCACACTGTTGGCTCCTTTCAGCAGACCTTCGTACATTTTCTCCGCATCCGCTTTAGTCACGTTTTTCATGAAAGCATCTGCCACTACAGAAGCGGAATTGTTTCCAACCATGCAGCCGCGATGTCCGGGACTTGCCCATTCCGGGAAGAATCCGCTTTCAAGATAGGTATTCAACAAACCTTCCTGCATCTTTTCGCCCATCGAAGGATATACCAGATTGACAAATGGGAACAGACAGCGGAAAGTATCCCAGAATCCGGTATCGGTAAACATATATCCCGGACGGATTTCACCATTATAAGGACTATAATGAACCGTTTCTCCCTTAGCATTCACTTCATAGAACATACGGGGAAACAGCACTGAACGATACAGGCAGGAGTAGAATGTACGCATACGGTTCTCATCGCTGTCTTCGACTTTGATACGACCCAACACTTCATTCCAGGCTTTCCGTCCCGCTGCTTTTGTCTGTTCGAAGGTTTTATTCCCAATTTCTTTCAGATTCAGTTCAGCCTGTTCGGGACTGATAAACGAGGATGCTACTTTTGCATGTACCTGTTCGCCTTTCTTCGTTGCAAAACCGATAGCTGCTCCGACATGATTGGACTGTAATTCCAGGTGTTTTTCTACCAAATGATAATCTGCCCATACTTTATTAAAAGTAAAAGGCTTGTCGAACTCTATAACAAAGTAATTCTTGAAATTCTGTGGAACGCCGCCACTATTACGTGTAGTATATCCGACGATTTTATTCTCTTCGGGAATCACCTTCACATAAGAACCACGGTCGAAGGCGTCTACCACCACATAGGCATTGTTTGTTTCGGGGAAAGTGAAACGGAAATAAGCACATCGCTCGGTCGGAGCTATTTCTGTTGTCATGTCATACTCTGACAGATAAACGCTATAATAATAAGGAATGGCTTTCTCTGCTTTATGAGAGAACCAACAAGCACGCTGTTCCTGGTCGATCTTCAACTGTTTAGTCATTGGCATGATTGAAAACTGACCGTAGTCATTGATCCACGGACTGGGCTGGTGAGTTTGTTTGAAGCCACGGATTTTATCCGAAGCGTAGGTATATGCCCAGCCATCACCCATTTTCCCTGTCTGCGGCATCCAGAAATTCATACCCCAAGGCAAAGCAATAGCAGGATAGGTATTTCCATTAGATAACGAGATTTTCGAATCAGTCCCCATCAAAGGATTCACATAGTCTACAGGTGCCTTTTGAGCAAATGTAGAGGAAGCTCCCAATAGCAGGGCTATTGCGAAAGATAGTAGTTTCTTTTTATTCATGGTCTACGAATTAAGCTATTAATACTAGATTATCAAGTGTTTTTATTTACGTTACAAATTAAAGCATCTTTCGGCAATTATCAGTCCTCTGATACGACAAAATAAGAAAAAACACTAATATAGTCAATCAAAGGATAAGAATGTCAATGAGAGTACAAGTTAAATAAATGAGGATCAGCATATAAGGATATGCACATACTACGAGAGTACAACCATCAGACTAACCGTTTAAGTGAGAGAGAGGATAATTTGCCTTTACCCTCTCTCCAATTTCACTAGAAACAACTATTTATTATTACCTGATTAATTCCATCCCGGATTCTGGTGTCCTTCCAAAGATGGGTTAGCCTGAATTTCATCCAACGGGATAGGCCATAACAAAGCATATTCAGGAATGGCTCCGGCTCTTGTGCTTCCATCAGGTTTGTTCTGGATTTGAGCCGATGCAAGAGCAGTCCATTTCAATTTTCCTGCTTCAGTAGATGCTTCCGGATATAAGCGAGTACGACGAATGTCATCCCAAATCTTAAATTCTAACGGTAACTCATGCAAACGTTCAGTTAAAATAGACTGTATCAAATCGTTTCCTGTAGCTGTCTCATCCGCCAATCCTGCGCGTTTACGTACTTGGTTAAGGTAATATTTAGCACCACCAACAGCATTGCCTTCCTGTCCTGTTCGCGCCAAACCTTCGGCAGCAATCAGCAAAACCTCCGCATAACGGAATACCGGCATATTATAATCTCCGTCATGACCGTTAATCAAGGAACTCTCATCAAACCATGCCCAGTTTCCTACATTGTTCAAAGTATGCTTCACTCCGTCTGCATCTTCATATTCCCTAAAGAAGAACTGTTTCTCATGTCCCCGGATATCATTATCTGCATAACTGTCAATCAACATATCACAAGGAAGATATGCGTTATACAACACGTCTCCTCCCGGATGGAACACTCCCCACTGGAAAGCATCTGTACCAATAGAACGGCAAGCATAAGAGTTACCTACACTATAATCACTATAATTATATTCTTTAGCATAGATGATTTCAGCAGACTCTTTTGTAGTTTTAATCACATTATACGCAGATTTCAGATCATCAGTCGTCCCATTCGGATCAATAAGGCTGTGAGGACCATCATTGATTACCTTCAAAGCCATCTGTGCAGCCTTACCATAATACTCTGTTCCACCATTCAACGGCGCTCCCGCCCATTGCAGATAAACTTGTGCCAGCAAGGTCTGTGCCATTGCTCTGGTAACATAACAGCCATTTTCATAGAACGTCTTATTAGGCAATGCATCTCCGTTGACAATATCCAGCAAGTCAGCTTCAATCTTCGCATAAATCTCTTCGGCAGAAAGACGTTCTTTGTACATACCCTCCGTAGAAGTATAAGGTTCTGATATATAAGGAACACCGCCAAATTCTTTGACTAGCCAGAAATATCCGTACGCACGGAAGAATTTACCTTGAGCCACATAATTATTAATAGTAGCTTCATCCAGCACACCCGTCATGGTCGGAATATTGGCAATAACAAAGTTGGCACGTGAAATACCTTTATAGAACTCATGCCAGTATTTCATTGCAATTTCATCGAAAGACTCAATATTGAAATTACAACCTTCAGATGCAGTAGTAAATGTTCTGTCCTTACGCTTATCAACGTACAATCCGGACACAATGCCACCCCACATGGTTGCTTTAGGAGTCCAGCCACCGCCCACGTCAGTGTTATGTAAATAAGGAACACCACCGAAATACAATGCGTTCACACCCGATTCCGCATCAGCTTTCGTCTTCCAGAATTGGTCAGATGACTTCATATCCAATGGTTCTTCTTTCAGGAAATCGTCGCATGAATTCAGCAACACAGAAAGTGAACACATACACAATACAGATATATATACTTTTAATAGTTTCATAATTCTTATAGTTTTTATAACGGTGAATTAAAATGCTACATTAAGACCAAAAGTAAACGTTCTCGGACGCGGATAGGTAAAGAACTGGCGGTTAGCCCCCCATTTGTTGTCACCTAAACGAGAAGAGTTGTCAGGATCGTATCCATTATAGTCCTTAGAAGTAATCAGGAATGCGTTATTCACATTCGCATACAAGCGCAATGAAGAAAGGCCGATCTTCTTGATCAGTGTCGGATTAAAAGTATATCCGAGCTGAATCATGTTACAACGCAAGTAAGAACCATTACAAACCCAATCGTCATCTGCCTGGTTATTAGCTCCCTGACCGAAGTTATTCAGGCGAATTGCCTGTTCTTTACCTGTCGGGTTGAGAGTAGGATGCCATGCTTCCTTATAAAGACGGTCTATACCGTTGGTGAGGAAACGGGCTACAGTAGAGTGATAATATTCTTGCATTACATCTACTCCCCATGTGAACTGGAAGTCTAATGTCAAATCGAATCCTTTATAATTAAAGGTATTGATAAATGAGCCCATCCAGTCGGGTAGTCCGTTACCTATAATTTCACGTTTCTTATAAGTCACCTTCTCACCGATAGTAGAAGGTATGTTCATTGTCTCTGCATCCCAGTTAGACGGAATACCATCATAAATACCGGCACGCTTATAACCATAGAAAGAAGAGAGTTCTTCACCCTCACGAATCAACATATCGTAACCCACAAAACCGTCGGTTGTAATCTGGCGCTTACCGGTAACCGGGTCAACGGAGGCACTTTCGTCCAACTTCTCTACCTTGTTCTTGTTGAAACCTAAATTAAGAGTGGAAGTCCATTGGAAATCATGTGTCTGGATAGGATATGCTGTGACTAGAATATCTACACCACGATTGGAAACAGCTCCGATATTATCCATGATAGAAGAATAACCAGTTGATTCGGGAACCGGACGGTCGAGCAACAAATCAGAAGTATATTTATAATAATAGGAAATATCGAAATTCAGTCTGTTGTTGAATAAACCCAGTTCGAATCCTAAATCCCATTGTCCGGTCTTTTCCCATTTCAAGTCCGGATTAGGCATATTATCCAGATAAGACACAACGTGCAGAGCATCACCGATGATCGTATTCGACTGGCTTACTGTAGCCAATGACTTATAAGTACCGATTTCCGAGTTACCTGTCACACCGTAAGAAGTATGTAATTTCAGTTTGCTGATCAGCGAATTATCTTTCAGGAAATCTTCGTTAGAAATCATCCATCCCAAACCTACTGACGGGAAGAATGCATATTTATTGTTCTGTCCGAACTTAGAAGAACCATCGTAACGACCGGTTACGGTAGCCATGTACTTGTTGTCATAAGAGTATGCCAGACGCAAGAAATAAGAGTTCATTGCCCACTTGTCGTAATCACTGCCAACAGAAGGACGATTCGTACCGGAACCTAAATTATAATATCCGTAGAAATCATCAATATACTTACTGTCGGAAGCTTCGAATTTGGTATAATTATACTCTTGCCAAGACATACCTGCCATCGCATTGATGTGGTGTTTATTTATATCTTTCACATAAGTCAGGTAGGTTTCTTCCTGCCAATAGAAAGAGTTGGAGTTATTTGCAGAAGCTGTTCCTTCAGAATTCTGATTAATCATAGGACGCGGGGTGAACGGTGTGTAGTTAGCGTCGCGATTATTATGATAATCGATACCGAACTGGGTTTTCAGATCCAGCCCTTTCATGAGATGGAAAGTCAAAGCGGCATTTCCAAAGATCTGGGTACGATATTGCATAGCCTCCATTCGTTCAAGCAACTCAACAGGATTACCTACACCTTCGGGACTGAATCCTTGTTTTCCACTATTAGGATTGGACTGATCGTTAAGAATGGCACTTGTATTAATAATATTTGTCTGTGTATATTCACCATCCAGCTTCACAGGCAAGAAAGGCAGCTGTTCGATCATTGTACGCAATGCACCTTGTCCGTAAGGGTTATCAGAAGTTCTGTTACCCCAAGTATGATTCACCAGCAAATTAACGGAAGTAGACAGCCAATCGGTCGGTTTGTCGTCGTATGCCAGTTTGGCGTTGATACGTTTGAAGTAAGAGTTCAGCAAGATACCTTGTTGGTCAGTATAATTAATGAACGCTCCAATAGAAGAACCTTCTCCTGTACGTTGGATGCTGATCTGGTGGTTGTGAGAGATCGCAGTACGGGATGCTTCATCCTGCCAGTTGGTATTGTATTTCGGAGAACCGTCTGCATTGAACAACCGTTCGTCAGTGAATATCTGCGACAGATCTGTTGTGAAGTTTTTACCTTGAAACTCGTTGGCATTTTCCAATCCTTGCTTGAAGGTAGCCATCCATTCGTTAGCATCCATCACGTCTATTTTTTTGGCCATCATACCGATAGACAACGAACCGTCATAGGAAACATGAACTCCCTTTCCTGCACTACCGCGTTTGGTGGTCACCATGATAACACCATTAGCACCACGGGCACCGTAGATAGCAGCAGAAGAAGCATCTTTCAGCACTTCGATAGATTCTATGTCATTCGGATTAAGCAACTCGAAGTTTGACATGACCACTCCATCGACTACATACAGCGGTGACGCTGATGCGTTGATGGTAGAAATACCACGAATAATGACGCGTGATTCTCCACCCGGCTGACCGGTGTTCGAGAAGATATTCACACCAGCCACTTTACCCTTCAATCCGTCAAGCGCATTAAAAGATTGTGCTTTCAGCATGTCTTTACCCTTGGCTGTGGAAATAGAACCTGTCAAATCCGATTTACGCATCGTACCATAACCTACAACGACTACTTCGTCCAGTGCTTTCGTATCCGATTGCAGAACTACGTTCAGAACATTACTCTTTAATTCCGAGACTTTAAATTCTTGTGTGATATAACCAATATACGAAAATACCAAGGTGGCATTGGAAGGAACAGAGAGGGTGTATTTACCGTTAATGTCAGTGATTGTTCCTATACTACCGTTTTTAACTTTCACCGTACCACTGATAACCGCCTCTCCCTGATCATCGGTTACCGTACCGGAGATTGATTTTACAGATTGAGCATTCATGCCCAAACTCAACATCATACCTATTACAAATAAGGTAAGATACTTTAGTTTTTCATTCATAATTCCTTTAAATTTGATTAGTAATAAGGTTAATTCCCTTTAAAAAGATTGTTGCAAATAAAGGTCATTCAAACAAAAGTTAAATGCTCTATTTTGCCAAAAAAACGGCAAAATAAAAACACACTTCTAAAGCACATCGTGACCAATTAGAGCACAAATTAACACACTAATAATCAATACAATAAAGTTATAGCAGGGAAATCAGAGCACAAGACAGTGACAAACTGTTTAATAATAATGCAGCAAAATTAATCAATACAAAAGAAATCCCGCCCGGCAATCAGTTTGCCTTTCGCTGTTCCCGATAATCTTTCGGTGTCATCCCGAACCGGCGGGTAAATTCTTTATAAAAGTAAGAACGACTGGAAATGCCTACTTCCATAATAACGTCCTGGATAGAGAGCTCTTCATCAAGTAACAGGCGAGCCGCTTTCTCCATACGATAACTTTTTATCAAATCTCCAGGAGCTGTATTGGAAATTTCTTTGAATTTACGATAGAACTGGCGGGAACTCATCGCCATACGATCGGCTATTAATGTTGATCCTAATTCTTCCTTGTCTAAATTTTCTTCGATTACCTTTAGCAATTTACGAATAAAATCAGCCTGTTCGGTAGTTGTACAGACAATCTGCCCTGCCAAATCTCCCAACTCTTCCATATATACCTGTTTCGCTTCCCGTTTTCCATAAATAGCATTATGGACAACCTCTCGCAGAAATAGAATATCATAAGGGAGCACAATATAAGAATCAGACCACAAAATCAACTCCTTCTGAATGGCTGAACCCACTTCCCAAGTAAGCAACGGAATAAAAGCTGTCTTTGAAAGCAGGGTACGGTTCCTGCTAACATACTCCATGAAAGTGCTTTCGGCATCTACATACATGGTCATATCCACCAGTAGCAAAGCCGGAGCCGACCGACGGATTTCTTCAAAAGCAAGCTGCACACTCTTTACCTGATGAACCACATATTCATCAGCCAGAAAATTACTGATTAACCAAGTCATTTCATCCCTGTCTTCCAGTAAAAGTACTGTTTTCTTCCCTTGTTCACCAACTACGGTTAAGACTGCCGGTTCAAAGACAATCGTCAGTCGGTTGCTGCTCTCATCGTTGCCATAATGAAGAGTGGCATGAATCCGTTCTAAGGCTGACCGGACAAATCCTAACAACAAATGTATGCAAAATGCATGGTCGGAATCTTTCTCTACGACAGAAGAAGTCTCACCAGAAAGGTATTCATAGAGTGTTTTCACCGTAGCATCTTTAGAAGAAAAATGTAGCTGCATCTTACCGTCTTGTTCTGACATATATACCATTACCCCATGTGTAGCTTTCGTTTCGGCAATCCGAAGATAGCAACAATAAAGGATACTGTACAATGCGTTTTTATAGACTGGAAACGTCAAATGTTCCGGTATCACTGATGTTATAGAAGAATGATCGATACCTTGTTCTTCCAATGTACGAAGTACTTCCTGGGAAACTCCTTGGATACTCATACGCGCAGAAACAATGAACCGATCCGGAAAGAATTGCTTAAGTTCTTCCAAGTGTAAAGTGGCCGGGTTTAGAAGGGCGGTCATCACCGTTTCACGTATGAGTGACACCTTCTCGAGACATTGCTCATAAGAAAGATTCTCGGCACGCAACTGGTCGCAATAATTATAAATAAGGGTAAAATCTTCAAGTACTTTGCGATCCGTATGGAAAGTTCCGGATTTCCCGCGGCTTTCTGTCCCCATCAGCCTTTTCATCATCCGTTCCTGAAGGAAGTTTTTACGAAGCAAATATACTACGTAACCTAACAACAGCAGGAAAAAGATAAAATAAATAAGATAAGCCGGTGCAGAACGATACCATGGAGAGAGAATATGCACTGGAATAGAGAAATGCCGATATTCCGTATCAAACACATCCCTCTTGTAGCGTACTTTAAAGATATAATCACCTGCCGGCACTCCTGTATATGAAGCTTCATTGATACTACTAAAAGAGGTCCAGTCTTTGTCATATCCTTCCAGCTGGTAAGAATATTCGATATCCTCTCCTGATAAAAAATCCGGCACAACAAAAGAAAGAGTAAACGAAATCTCCGTCCCCTTAAATTGCAATGCCTTACCATCATCCGTATAATAATCTCCTTGAAGCACCTGCGTACGTCCAATCGTCAACTTACGCAACAAAATATCCGGATAGAATTCCGGAGCTGTCTGCATTTCCTTATCCAGATACAGCAAGCCGTTAATCCCACCGAAAAAAAGTTCCCGTGTATAGGGACACATATAATAAGCATCATCACTGAACTCGCCAATCTGAACACCTGCACTATAATAGTATGCGTGTGATGACCCGTTTATCGGGTTATATTTAATCAGTCCCCGGTTCGTTCCAAGCCATAAAAGCCCGCTCTCATCTTCGAGTATCCCATGAATCATATCATTGAGCAATCCTTGTTCCCGCCCTATATAAGTGGCTTCCATCTGTTTCCCATTAAAATTGAGACATACCAATCCGGAGGTCGTTCCCACATACAAGAGTCCTTCTTTTGTCCGATACAAACTAAGCACGTCGTCTACCGATTTTTGAAGCATTTCTTTCAGAGAAATCACTTTATACTCTTCTGTTCGCTTATCAAACCGTACGAGTCCTTTTTCCCGGCTGCCAAGCCACAATATTGAATCTCCCTCGGCCAGCATCGGATAGAACATCGTTATTTCCCGCTGACCGTGAAAGAAATGGTAGCTTTTCTGCGATTTGAGACGAATGCCACCTGCCTTCTTCTCAAGTATCAACTTACGGAAACCGGAACCGGCCGTCACCACATAAAGTACACTATCATTTTCCTCATAAATGCCATGTATCTCGGTGGGCTGTGCCGACAGATTCTCCACACCATGCAAAGCTTGATCTGCAAAAGGAAAAATCGAACAGCTTCCGGACTAAAGCGGGCCGCTTTCACTCTGTATACTCGCCAGATTGTCCCCAAGATGCTCATGTGTAGAAGTTCGTGACACTCTATATCAGAGCAATAATATTGATACTTATTTGTAAGAAGAATATAGTCATTACCCGTCAAAACCTCATCATCTTCTTGAAGCATTTTGTTGCCATAGCTTCCAAACAAAGCCCCCGCAGGATGAATCCCCGGAATATAATTGGGCCAAAACGAAATGTTGTTTTGTGGTGTTTCTATCAGATATCGTGTGGATATATCTTGGTGAAGCGGAAGCCATGTGATGCCGTTTTCCTGCAAACGCTCAGCCATAGAAAATGTATGTGCTTTTGCCTCTTGACCGTATATTAGAATCGTAAAGCGATTTTGCCGAATGGTTCGGCTGTTATATTGCGAAACCCCGACAAAAAGCGCAAAGCTTTTTTCGTTGACAACAAGCTTGAGTGGAAACTCATATCGACCATATTGCATTTTCGGGTATGCATCAAACTGTTGGCAGCGGTCTTCGCAGTTTTTATCTTCTTCGCCTCGGCTATGTTTGAAATATCTGGTGTAGACACCGCGCTTTGTAAATGTCACATATTGACCGCACCGCTCACATAAGAATACACGGTCATTTGAAGACACCGTTTGCGCAGTGCATTGCTTATCCGCTTCTTCGGGCGTAATGTGAACCCAGACGTATTCTCTATTTCGTATACTGACATGTGTCAATTTTGTTTCAGCCATTGCAGTTCACCGTATTTCTGTAGAATTTCCTGTGCTTTCTTTTGAGAGCTTTTCAAAATCGTCCGAGTCCTGAAAATTGTGCCTCAATTACCAGATTTTTGACTATCTACATCATCCAGATAAGCTTTCAGAATTCGCTCGATGGCGGTGGTCATTGTTTGGCCTTT
>OGZY01001184.1_pt1 | contig 11676 bp, 8 predicted proteins | sample 1576911 | NCBI WGS metagenome assembly OGZY01 (sample SAMEA3541488, study PRJEB24748) | human gut metagenome | biome: human gut; feature: human-associated habitat; material: faeces | place: China | collected 2012 | reverse complement strand
CCCACAAATAGACTCATAATCTGGAGGTCCCTGGTTCAAGCCCAGGCTGGTCCACTGAAAAATTCCTGTAAGTGAAACACTTGCAGGAATTTTTCCTTTTTATAACCATCCTCCAACTAGAGTAAAAGATAACTAATTGTTCCCAAACAGGTAAAAACAACAGCAACGGACAAAGCAGGAATAGCGAAGAATAAGGAATAGGGAAACAAGCCTATAATATTAAGCTTCAGAGCACCTAATATTAAATAATTCCAAAGTGTTTCAACGCCTTGCAAAGCCCGTCATTCTCCACCGTATCAGTAACAAAATTGGCTGAAGCTTTGACTATCTCCGATGCATTTCCCATCGCCACTCCGATTCCGGCAGCTTTCAACATAGGAATATCATTACCACCATCACCGCAAGCCATTATTTCCGTCATTCCGATCCCATAATAATCGGCAAATACCGAAAGGCCGGTTGCCTTACTTATTCCTGCCACATTCACGTCAGCAAATAAAGGATGCCAGCGCGACAAGGAAAGATTAGGCAGAAACGGCATCACCTTTTGTTCCATCTCATCATCGATATAAAAACAAAGCTGACAGCACTCTTTCTTTTCAAACAGGTCTTCAATGTCCACAACGGCCGGGATAGGGTGTTCCACGATTTTAGCAATCTGTTCGACAGTCGGAGTCAGACGATTGACAAACACACCTTCATCCAATTCAATAGCGACTGCAAAATCAAAGGCCTTTGCTATTTCCATGGCCTTCTTAAAATCATCTTTCGGAATAAGATGCTTTCTTATCACAGTGCCATCCCGCAAAACACAGTCGGCTCCATTCAATGCTATAATTCCGTCATACGGAACATCAGCTATTTCATGAAGGTCGCCTGCAGCTCTACCGGTAGCAATGACGATTCGAATTCCACCGTCATGAATCTTCCTAAGGGCATCAACAGAGGATGGCAACACTTTATGAGTTTCAAAACTTACCAATGTTCCATCCACATCGAGCATGATTGCTTTTATCATAACATTTATATCTTTATTCATTCTTCGATAATTTAGAGAAGCAAATCGACTATCCTCGACTGATAAGTCAGAGCAGTCAATTAAACAGTGACAAAGTTACTGAAAAAATTCCCATAACAAATACAGACCTTCAACACATAAAATAAAAAAGGCAAAAGGAAACGAAATCCTTTTGCCCTATACCTATTGATACCAACTGAAAATTGATAGTGAACGCTTAGCGGAAGTCCTTCAATTCTTCCTGCAATTTCTGACGGGTAAAGAATATGCGGCTCTTTACAGTACCTAACGGAAGATTCAGCTTTTCTGCAATCTCACGGTACTTGAATCCTGAAACGTGCATAGCAAACGGAACTCTGTATTCTTTTGGCAGAGCATTGACTACACGGTGCATTTCTTTTAAATCGTAAGCTCTTTCCGTACTTTCAAAACCTGAATCTTGCGGCAGGTTTAAGTGATAGAGGTTTTCAGTCTGATCGACAAATGTCTGATCGCGCACTACTTTGCGGTAATTATTAATAAAGATGTTCCGCATTATAGTATACATCCATCCTTTGAAATTTGTGTCGGGGGTATATTTATCTTCGTTATCCAATGCTTTTAATGAGGTTTCCTGTAACAAATCGTTTGCTTCTTCACGATCGGTTGTCAGTTTATATGCAAAACGGAGTAATTCATCCTGTACTCCTATCAGATCTTTCCTGAAGCTTAAACTTTTCATATACGTTATTTTTAAATTGTGAGTATTCGTTATCATCATTTCGATGTTGCAAGTTTACGGGTTTTCAACAAATGTGACAGGTGAAGAACAGACATTGTTTAGGGGAAAATCTATCGGTTGATAGAATTTAGGTCATTTTTGATAGTATTCAGGTGGTTTTAAGACTGTCTTTATAGCGAAAATCCCATTTTGAAGCCACACCTGACTCAAAATGGGATAACACAAACAAAACAAACAATATTAGCGATTTTCACAAACAGCTGTCTTTTTCATCTTTAAAAATTCATAAGACTTAATTTAGATTATGTTGCTAAAACATTCTAATTATGGGAACAAAAGTATTGTTTTCCGGCAAAAAGGAACGTAGGATTTAAGAATAGTTATAAAGAATAATTGTTTTATGTATAAAAAATTGTGTCTGACTATAAAAAATTATATTTAATATTTGCTGTCAGAAGAGGCATAAATGCTTTATTTGACGATATTTTATAATATCAGCATTGTAAAGCGATGTAAATTCTCCTACTTCTTTTTTTCACTAAGAATTAATTTCTATATTTGGAGAATATACAACCAAATTCAGATTTATTATCTATGACTGATACCATCTCTTACCAATATGCAGCTCCTTCCGCACTGCAACGGTCAGCCGGTCAGGACGAACTGTTTCTTGCCAAATATAGCGAAATAGAAAAGAAAGAAGCACCCTGTTTCTTTTGGGGAAAGTTGACACAACCCTACATGACAGCACGCTGCCTCATCGCATTATCCAATGTTGTACAGTCCAGTTTCAATCTCACACCGGCACAGCTTTCCATGCTGAAAGATCCGATTGTAACCGCAGGAAATGACCGCCTGCGCTTTGAAGGATTTTCTAATTGTGCAGGTGTATATGCCAGGGTCGACGTACTTCCTGACGGACACGACGGAGAATTTCTGGAAAACGGGACAACAAACGTAGATTTTAACCCCGGAATGATTTCCGCTTTAGGAGGAATAGGCAGACAGGAGAATGTGGTGATGTCGGTCGGCCCCAAAGAGGTGGGACTTTATCATAAAGGTGAGAAAGTGATAGAACGGAAAGTACCTCTTCCCGTGAAATGGATAAAAGGGCTGACTACGGTACAGATTTATCAATCCGTTGCGGAACGGCTCTACTCCTTCAATCGCATACAAACCTTGCAACTCTTCCAGACTCTTCCGAAAAGTAGCGTGAAATGCGACTATTATTTAGTGGTCCGTGGTCAAAAACCCGCCTTTTCACCGGTGAAAAGTATGAATGCCGTCTGCATTGGAGGAGTTCATCGCTTACGTCTGCTCGAGCCCTTGCTTCCATTTGCCGATGAGCTGAAAGTCTTTGCGCATCCCACCATGCAATCTACCATTTGGCAACTTTATTTCGGTCCGGTACGCTTCAGCCTTTCTCTTTCCCGCGAATGTTGGAGAGGATTTTCCGGAGAAGGCGCCGCACTGGAATCTCTGCTCGAAGATGTTCCCGAAAGATGGATAGAGGCAATGGACAAATACAGTTATGCCAACCAACAGTTCAACCCCACGCTTTTTGCCATAGAGGAACATATTGATCTGGATAAGGTAGATTCTCTCGCGGCACGGCTGGCAGCCATGGGGTTATTGGGATTCGATTTGGATGAAAACAGCTTCTTCTACCGTCGCCTGCCCTTCAAAACCGAACGTATTTTGAGTCTCAATCCTCGAATGATAGCTGCAGAAAAACTACTGGAAGAAGAAAAAGTAGAAATCATATCGAATGACGAGAAACGGACAGAAGCCCGCGTGGCAGGAAGCGGAGGTGTCAGGCATACGGTCATTCTCGACAGAGAGAGTGAGAAGGAGCGTTGCACTTGCACCTGGTTCAGCAGCAATCAGGGAGAACGAGGGGCTTGCAAACATATTCTGGCAGTAAAGAAACTAGTACAATGGAAGAATTAAAAAAAGAACTGGAGAAATTATCCAAGGCTTATGTGGATACTCCGGAGAATGAAGAGAAGATATTAATCCCTTTTGTCAAGAGATTACTGGAGTTACCAATGAAAGAAAGGCGGAAACTGCTGCCGGTTATCCGGGATTTACAATGGATAAAAAGTAAGTTTGCCGGTTTCAGTAGTGAGACAACCTGCAGTGCGGCACGGGCACATTTTCTATCTGCTGTCCAGTTTGTCTGCGCCAACAAACGGGAGATGGATATGGCATATCATGTGAAGTTTGATATGCTTTGCAAACTACTCACGTCCCTGCAGTGCAATGAGCGCTGGAGCGTGCACCTGGTTGACTGATTTTATCAATGATGACAAAACTTGGTTTAATTTCGATCTCAATTACGAACAGCTGATGCAGCTCATGGATATGGGATACCTCAAAGAAATCGCTCCAAGCCGCATTGCACATGTACTCCCCTGGATTACCCGTATCAGAAATAAGGAACCTAAAGGAAACGATACTTTCAACAGTGAGTTATTACTCAAGCGTGACATCACCCTGAAAGAACATATCTGGACGATTTTCGAATACGAATCGTCCATCGGCTATCAAGATGATTGCGCCAAAGAGGCTTATAAAAAAGGAGTTACCGCACGGGATGAAAGTATCAGTGCCGCTCTCTACCGCTTTTCGCTGGACGGCCATCTGGACAGAGAACGCCTATTAAAAGCCACACTCGCCACTTTCCACCGGGGTTTCAAGAAAGACATGGCAGGATGGTTTGCCGGATTCTTCGAAACCCTGCAACCAACTACCGGAGAACTGTTATCCTTGCAAGAAGAGATGATGCAAATATTCACCTCTTCCTATACCAAACCGGTGAACGTGATGTTGCAACAGTTGAAAAATATTGCATCCGAAGAAGGATTCCGTTATCAGGAATTCATCGAACGGGCAACCACCCTCTTCTTCTCCAGCCCCAAAAACTCGCTACTTACCATTTACGCCCTCTTTGAAAAGATCGTCGCACAACATCCCGAGATGAAAGAGCCCTGCTGCATCATTCTCTGCCAACTCTTCTTGAAGAAAGACGAAAGCCTGCAAAAGAAAGCCGCTAATTTTATATCAAAGTATGGAGACGCCTCTTCATCCAATCTCCAGGAAACACTGCAATCTTATCAACCGGAGATGTTTCAAAGCGTGCATGCGATACTCTCGTCTTTCAAACCGCAGCCTGCAGAAGAAGCCCATGAACCCGATGCAAGTGTGGGAGAAACGGTACGCATCTGCAGGGAAGACAACTCTATTCCCTTCCCCGCCAACAAAGAAGATTTCCTGTTCCAGCTTAGTCGTTTGTTCGACATGGAGGAAAGTTGGGAGATAGAAACAACCATTGCCGCCATCATTGCCTTCCATCCCCAATTGGACAAAGAAGATCTCAACCGGATGGAACCGGTTTTCCAACGGGCTGCCACTATCGTTGCCAATGGTTGGGAGCCATACGAAGATCTTCTCGCTACCTTCCTACTGGAATATCAACGTTTATGGGCACAGAAAGATACCTCCAACACTGGATTTTTGAGAAATATGTTCACCCGATTGGAAGAAAGACTGAAAGGAATAGATGAAAACAGAGGAGCTTATGACGAGCGCTCTTTCAAACGACTTGCCGACTGGAAACCCGGCTACAGCAACGCAACCTGTTTCACCCCCATCAAACAGCTATGGCTGAATGTGATCCGTAAAATAAAAGGAGGCAATGCTTTCCCACTACTTTCTACTCCCACCCATACCCCGGCATACGTACAGGCTACCGAACTGATACGCCGGCTTGCCGTATATCAGAAAGTAGGAACGAAACCCTGTCCATGGGATTTCCAGTTAGCTATTGCCCGCTGTGCCATGGAAGACAAAGAAGAAGCCATCGCCACCGCCCGGCAACTGTTGCAAGATGAATACCTGCATCTCTGCCTGTTCCTGTTGGATGAAAACACGCTACCCGAACCGCCCTACAATCATCCGACCGCCTGGGTGGCCGCCGGACTGGTAAAAGCACCGGAGACGGAATTCGAAGCATTCAAATCTTTCGCCTGTAACACATTACCGCACAACTATCTGACAGGAGACTACGAGTGGAAAGAGGTAAAACCCAAAGAGAAATCATACGAAACAGACAGGCGTCTGCTCCAACTCGAGTTCTACAAATGGCATACATATGCCGAATGCAACAGCCATCAGTTATGGCAGGAACATCTGATTATCAACAGTAAATATAACATGGATGATTCCCGTTACATGGAACCTTTGTTATGCTGCTTTCCCAACCGCCCGGAACCATTGATAGCCCAGATTATCACTTGCTACATGACTTTCGGCACTCCGCAGGAAGATAGCAAACGTACCCTCGCCTGTGCCTTGCGCATGCTGTTGTCTTTCCACTGCCCACTCAAAGAGATGAGTTTGCTCCTACTAAGTGGTTCGCTACTTTTTGTAGACAAAACAGTCCGTTCCTATGCAGCAGAATTATGGGTGGAAGGGCTCACTGCCGGAAGAATAAACAACCGCCGTGTAGGAGAAATCCTCGCCCGCCTTGTCTGCATGGAACTTGCACCGCTGAAACGCTTCACCACACAAGTGTACGAAAGCATGTACAAGCGAAGTAACTTCCACAACCGCCAACTGGAAGAACTGCTCACCGTATTTATCTGTGGATTGCCCGACAAACCCGTCACCGGACTCAAACAACTGCTCGAACTTTATCTGGAGCTATTGACCATCAACCACAGCAAGGTTACAGACGGACACGTTTCACACTTGCTTGACGTATGGAAAGGAATACCCAATCTGAAGAAAGTGGTGGCTAATATCCAACGATAAGGAGAAGCGGTTAACACTACTTAATCTCTTACTTCGTGCCACTATATTGGCACAGTTGTGCCATCGAAGTGGCATCGTTGTGCCAATGTGCTGGCACGACTGTGCCAACGAGGTGGCACAACCTTGGCATTCGAATATCGGGATTTAGAGTATAGCCTATTGGAGCTAAAGCCTAAAAAAAGTATCTTTGGCACACTAAATACAAAAGGTTGAATGATTATTCTAAAATATAGTTTAGCTATTTTCTGTTTGTTGCTGACAGGATGCTCCTTCTTTTCCAGTCATAAGGAAAAGGAGAACACTACCCTCATGGAATACGAACATACGACGGAAGATATACAACCACACGAAGAATGTTCCACCGTCCCACCACCGGAGCGAAGCGAAATGGCTCTCTACATGGACTCATTAGGACTCGTCAATATAGCTGACCTGGATAGCAGTCTCGTTGTAAAACTGATGTATACGCAGGCTGATAATTTCACGGGCGAAGTGCTTTACGACAACTTAACGGAAGCCTACCTTCATCCGGATGCGGCATACGCTCTGATAGAAGCACAAAAAGCCTTAAAGAGACTACACCCGTCTTATAGTCTTATCATTTACGATGCGGCACGTCCCATGTCGGTACAGAAAAAGATGTGGAACGTAGTGAAAGGAACGTCCAAATATAAATATGTCTCCAACCCCAACCGTGGAGGCGGGTTACACAACTACGGACTGGCAGTAGACATCAGTATCCAAGACTCTCTGGGACAGCCCCTGCCGATGGGGACCAAAGTAGACCACTTAGGCATGGAAGCACACATCACAGACGAGATCGGATTGGTACATAATGGAAAAATGAGTGAAACAGAGCGTCAGAACCGGTTACTGCTACGAAAAGTAATGAAAGAAGCCGGATTCCGTGCATTACCCAGCGAATGGTGGCATTTCAATTTTTGCAGCCGGGACGTAGCCAAACAGAAGTATAAGTTAATACCATAACCGACACTAGGCAACCCTATAATCAAAGCTCGACGATTCATTGTAATATCCTATAACACAATAACACCATGATGCAAATCTCTCCTGAAACCCAACTTTTTATTCGCGAACATTCATCGGACGATGTACGTGCGTTGGCTTTACAAGCTAAAAAGTACCCGGATATAGATATGCCAACTGCCATCACCCAAATTGCAGGAAGGAAGGTAGCGGCCGAAAAGATTCCCTCATGGTGGGAAATAGAAAAGATATGGTATCCGAAACATCTGTCGCTGGAACAATGCTCTTCAGAAATCACCGCCCGCTACAAAGCACGTCTTTTGCAGGGAGATTCTCTGACCGACCTCACCGGCGGATTCGGCATTGACTGTTCTTTTCTTGCCACCGGATTCAAATCCGCCACTTACGTAGAACGTCAGGAGGAACTCTGCGAAATAGCAGCACATAACTTTCCCGTACTGAATCTAAACCATATAAACATAAAAAATGAAGATGGAGTAACCTACCTGCAAGCAATGTCCCCCGTAGACTGCCTTTTCCTCGACCCCGCGCGTCGCAATGAGCACGGCGGAAAAACCGTTGCCATTTCCGACTGTGAGCCTAATGTGGCCGAACTCGAAGGACTCCTGTTGAGCAAAGCCAACCGGATAATGATTAAACTTTCCCCCATGCTCGACCTTTCACAGGCACTGAAAGAATTGCCGCACACACAGGAGGTACATATCATCTCCGTCAATAACGAATGCAAAGAACTCCTGTTGTTACTCGGACAGACAGCACCGGAAGAAATCCCGGTTCACTGCGTAAACCTCTCCACAAAAGGAGAGCAGGAAAAACAACTCTTCGTATTTACCCGCGAACAGGAACAGCACAGCGAGTGCAGCTATACAGACACACTTGGCAATTATCTGTACGAACCCAATGCTTCTCTCCTGAAAGCCGGTGCTTTCCGCAGCATTGCCGCGGCTTACTCCGTCAAGAAGCTGCATCCCAACAGTCATCTCTACACTTCCGATACGCAGATTGAGGGTTTTCCCGGCAGAACATTCCGCATCATCAACCGGTGCAGCCTCAACAAAAAGGAAATAAAGGAGAATCTGTCAGACCTGAAAAAAGCGAATATCACAGTCCGCAACTTTCCGGCTACGGTGGCAGAACTCCGTAAACGTATCAAGTTAGCGGAAGGGGGAGATACCTACCTCTTTGCCAGCACCTTAAACGATGGACAGAAAATACTGATCCGTTGCGGGAAAGTCTGATTCCTGCCGGATGAGAAAGAAACTTCCTCATTACATCATCTATCAAGAAAGTATCATAGAGTAAAGAAACTATTTTCCTGATTTTTCTCTCAAGTCATCTTTGGGGATTGTCGTCTCGTTTCCATCCCGGACAGCCATATAATGCGGGGACATGATTTCAATGCCCGCCTCATTAAATTTATCTTGAATGTTCTGGTGCAAGTCCGAATAGATTTGAGTCATCTTATCCGCTTCCTTGATATAAGCATTAATCTGATAAACCGGATACCAGTCACTTAAAGATGTTTCCAACACGAACGGACGCGGATCGTCCACCACTCCGGGAGTATTCAATGCCGCATCAATCAATATCTGATTGACTTGCCGCCAAGGGATATCATATCCGATAGATACTTCCGAATGGATAATCAACCCGTATTCACGTGCCGAGGTACTGTAATTCACGGTATGCGAGGACATGATAAATGAGTTGGGAACGGTAACCACCTCATTCTTCGGTGTACGGATACGGGTGACAAGGGGTGTTTTCTCTATAATATCTCCGGTAGTATCATTCAGTTTAATCCGGTCGCCCAACTTAAACGGGCGCATATACGTAATCACCAGCCCGGCAATAATATTACCGATCACCGTACTTGAACCCAACGATACAATCAATCCGACAAATACCGAAATCCCTTGGAATACCCCTGAATCAGAACCCGGCAAATAAGGATAAATCATCGCAATCATAAATGCGTAAAGCAGGAAACGGACGATATGGAAAGTCGGCATTGCCCAATCCGGATAGAAACCGTTGAATTTCAAACGCCCTGCTTCTATCTCACGGGCCAGATAGTGCACCAGTCGTACCAGATACCGCACTGCATACCAGATAATAATGATTGTAAACAGCTTGGGAATATAATCAATAATACCCACAAAAATGCCACGGATCGGGTTCCAGATATAACCCAATATACGATAAGCCAGTCCTTCTGTTTGCGGGAAAATAATGAAAATCAGCGGAATAGTAATCAATAACTGCAATCCCATAAGAATATACCGCCCGATGCCCGCCAGAAAGACTAACAAATTAGCTTGTTTTTGGGCATCCAACAATTCATATCCTTGAATGGAAACAGGTCGTATCTTCGTATCTTTCAGACGCAAAATACGTACTTTCAGTTTACGGAAAAGCCAGTTCGTCAGGCGAAACAGGAAGTATTGCCCGACAATCACCAGAATGAAATAAAGCACACGTTTCGCCATTCTCCAAAGCCCGTGTTCGGCTTTCATATCGTGCAGTTTGGTGATAACGTTTTGTTGTCTTTCCTTCGCAAGAGAATCACGGGAAATGCCTTCCCACAAAGCATCCTGATCGGTAAGGGAAAGCAACACCTTGTTACCGTACATCAAATCGGAAACAATGTCCGAATGGTCGATCGACACGGAGTCCGGGCGGAGGTTAAAACGTCTTCCCAGTTCTTCAATTGCAGCACCGGTCATTTGCGCACGTTGCTGGGGAGTGTATCCGCCACGTTTGGTAAAAAGATAAAATAAGGTATCTCCGTCGGCTACCACAGGGATTCCTTTGGTAAACTGTCGCAAAGAATCGATACGTTGACGCTGCCGGGCGTACTTCACGGAGTCGACGGCAGCCATTTGCAGTTTCATCTGCTCCATTTCCATACGCATATTCGCCTCGTTGAGCCGGGCTGCTTCGAGGGATTTTTGCAGATTGGCCACACAGACAGAGTCTGAATCCCGGTTCAGAGGTGTGTTGTGCACGGTAGTTACACTATCACCTGCAAATATCTTCTTGACAGCTTCTCCCAACTGTGCCCGTACTCCCGTTGTTCCCAAAAGTACAATGAGCAGTAACACTAAACGTTTCATTTTATTCATTTCCATATCCTATATCCCCTGACAGTGAATTAAGGTTAATCTATTTTTTCACTAAAACAGAGCAAACATACGGATTGTTTTTGACATATCAATTTTGAAAATGATTATCTTTGCCACTAAAAGAGAAAAAAACATGAATATACTGTTTCTTATCGGAGGATTAATCCTCATTCTTCTAGGAGCTAACGGACTCACGGACGGGGCTGCTTCAGTTGCCAAACGTCTCCGTATCCCCTCCATTGTTATCGGGCTTACTATCGTCGCGTTCGGTACTTCTGCCCCCGAACTCACCGTCAGTGTGTCTTCTGCTCTTAAAGGCAGTGCGGACATTGCCATAGGTAATGTGGTAGGAAGTAATATATTCAATACACTGATGATTGTAGGCTGCACGGCTTTATTCGCTCCGATTGTCATCACCCGGAATACACTCAAAAAAGAGATTCCGCTCTGCATTCTATCTTCTGTCGTCCTGTTGGTTTGCGCCAATGACGTCTTTCTGGATAAAGCACCGGAAAATATCCTGAACAGGGTAGACGGACTGTTATTGCTTTGTTTCTTCGCTATCTTTATGGGATATACATTTGCTATCGCTTCCAAGCCCTCCTCCACAGGGGGACAGGAAGAACATCCCGTACCGGAAGAAGAGAACGAGATAAAATTGCTCCCCTGGTGGAAATCGGTTCTTTATATTATCGGAGGGCTGGCTGCACTAATTTACGGAGGACAATTATTTGTTAAAGGGGCTACGGGTATCGCCCGCAATCTGGGCGTCAGCGAGTCAATCATCGGCCTGACACTGGTGGCCGGGGGAACTTCTCTGCCGGAACTTGCCACCTCTATCGTTGCCGCACTAAAGAAGAATCCGGAAATAGCTATCGGAAACGTAATCGGCAGTAACCTCTTCAATATCTTCTTTGTATTGGGATGCAGCGCCAGCATTACTCCCCTCCACCTTAGCGGAATCACCAACTTCGACTTGCTCACACTGG
>OGZY01001180.1_pt1 | contig 11744 bp, 9 predicted proteins | sample 1576911 | NCBI WGS metagenome assembly OGZY01 (sample SAMEA3541488, study PRJEB24748) | human gut metagenome | biome: human gut; feature: human-associated habitat; material: faeces | place: China | collected 2012 | reverse complement strand
CACCTATGAATGGCTGAGGAACGCGGATAAGTCACGGGAGTAAACTCCTGCAAGAAGGAGAAGGTACGCGTCATCTTTGTACAGCCGGAATTCGACCGCCGCAATGCCGACCTTATCGCCCAGCAGACCGGAACCCGGGTGGTGGCTATCAATCCCCTCTCATACGACTGGGAGGAGGAGATGATGAATACGGCCCAAGCACTGCTCACCCCTCGTTCCCCTAAAGGAGAAGGAGAATAAAGAAAAAAACATGCTCGCATCTCCTATTATAGAAATAAAGAACCTCAGTGCCGGATACGATAACCGGACTGTGTTGCACGATGTAAACCTGACTATCTACGAACGTGATTTTCTGGGTATCATCGGCCCCAACGGTGGAGGAAAGACCACACTTATCAAGTGCATCCTGGGACTGCTGAAGCCCACTGCCGGAGAGATACTTTATCATACCGATTCCCCGTCACCCGAAGTAGCCGGTTCTCAATGCCTACCCCTCAACACTCGATTATCCATGGGGTATCTGCCCCAGTACAGCAGCATCGACCGGAAGTTTCCCATTACAGTAGAAGAAGTCATCCTTTCAGGCCTCAGCAGCCAAAAGCCACTTGCTTCGCGCTTCAATACCCGACACCGGGAAAAGGCCCGCCATGTGATAGCCCGCATGGGACTGGAAGGCATGGAACAACGCGCCATAGGTGCCTTGAGCGGCGGACAGTTGCAACGCGCCTTGCTGGGACGTGCCATCATCTCCGACCCACAGGTCGTGATTCTTGATGAGCCCAGTACCTACATTGACAAGCGTTTTGAAGCCCGCCTCTACGAACTACTGACAGAAATCAATGAAGAATGTGCCATCATCCTCGTCAGCCATGACATCGGTACGGTATTGCAGCAAGTCAAGTCTATCGCTTGCGTCAACGAAACGCTGGATTACCACCCCGACACCGGTGTCACGGAGGAGTGGCTGGAACGGAACTTCAACTGCCCGATAGAGTTATTGGGACACGGAACACTGCCACACAGAATACTGGGGGAGCATAAGCATGCTCATGAATAAGCAAAGGAGGTTGGTTTTACAGTAAACCAGCCTCCTTGCTCTTTCAAATAGTCACCCGGCAATCTTCTTACCCATTATTTATATCGGAATGCCTTATATGAATGGGGCAACAGTAATAAACGGAAAGAATTCTTAGGCGTAACCGGACGTCTGGTCTGTATCACCGGTCCGGCAGGAAGAGGACTCAAAACAGTCCCATCCTCCAAGCTTTCCAGCTTCATCACCTTATCACCGGTCACGATACGCACCTCTACCGGTTCGTCATTGAAGTTCTCTACCACCAGCGTTTTATTGTCATATACAAACAGGCCTACTTTGGAGGGAGCTTCCAGACAGACTCCTATGTCCTTACTCATAATGCGACGAATTTCATTCAAGGCATTGGCCGGAAAATCATACAGATTGCCCATATCGTCGGGAATGGTAAGAACATACAGATTACCGGTAGCATACGGGGCTCTCAACAGAATAGGATAGCCCGAAACTCCACCCGTCAGCGGACGACCGGCACTGACCATCTCCCAAGCATCATTCGTATAATACTGCACCTGCGGAATCAACAGGTCACGTCCGGACTGCCCGTAACGGCCGAAATCATTGACAAGAGCCTTCAAATCAGTACAACGCAACTCGGCTACCTCTGTAAGCTTCTCAGGAATGGCTTTCAGCAAACTGCTCGTAACCACCACATCACGCCCGCTTTGCAGTTGTCTCTTGATTTTAGCCATAATTTCCGTATCCTGTGCAGCTTGTGCAGTCAGCAGAACCACTTGCTGGTCTTCCGGAAAAACAGGACGCATATCCATCGGCAAACCTATCATGCCCAAATAGTTCTGAAGGAAATCATCACCGGCGGCATGAAAAGGCTTGTAGGATTTTATACCCACCGGATTCCCCAGCTTATGAATCAACTTATCCGTTTGTTTCAGCACAACACCGGCTATACGGGCCATCGTGGTAGGTTCTACCAAAGAGCCGTCTTCCAACCGGATGGGAGCGGTCACCTCATCATAGTTAAAGCTGGTACCCATTCCCTGCCAGGGAGTACGGTATTTAGGAGACAACTTCACATCCAGAAGCTGGTGATAGGCAAAGAGAATAATCTCGGGAGCCTTGGCAAGCATGGTCAAATGAAGCTGTTCGGCATACCGGTCCATACCCATGTTCAGTCCACCTACATCGACCCATCCCCCACCGTTATAACCCGGACGCAGGTTATCGAAATAACGGATAATATTATAACTCAGATAGTTCTGCAAATGCTGATTACCTGCCGGGTCCCTTGTTTCAGTACCGGTCCAGACACCGTCAAAGAGCTGGGGACCTTCCTCCAAATTAAATCCCAAACCTTGAAAGTGATCATACCAGTTGGGATATTTGATAATCACCTTTACCTGAGGATTCACTTTCTTGGCAGGTTTCAGCACGAGGTCACGACCGGCCTCGGTCATCAGCTTCAAGCGGTAGTCCGTCCAGCTCTGCATTCCTTTTGCCTTTATTTCTATGTCGGACTTGCAGCTGGTGAAGAAGAAATCATCCAGAATAAACTCATCAAAGTGTTTCGCCGTGTGTTCCGCAATCTTTTGCACCATCTTGCGGTGTTCGGGATTGGAATAGCAGAATGTCTCGAAACTGTTTGCCTCGTTGATGGTATAGGTAATACCTCCAGCTGTCTCTATACCCCGGTCATGAAAGAATTTCTTTGCCTGCTCCAGAGTGGCATCCTCCACAACCAGCAAGTCCCGGTGTGTTTCCAGATAAATCTTGTCCACTTCCAACTGTTGTGAAATCACATTCCAGGTAGAATCCAGCCAATGGATGTCCTTCATCTTGTCTACCTCGTAAGCACGGACATAAATGGATACTTTGAAACTCTCGTAAGCTTTTGCCTGCATGGTCATATTACAAACCATGCAGAGCAGAAAAACTACAATTACAAACTTATCTACCTTTATTTTACTATTCATTGCAATTCAATATTTTATTAGACGCCAATACCATATACATAAACCACGTAGCATGTCCACCCAGGCAATACTCACCTTCCTGCCACAAGAACGGAAAATGAAGCAGTTCGGGTAGATCGGGACGAATCAGATTAGTACCCGGAGAAACTCCACCCGGGATATAAGACCAATCAGCACGATTGACACCATAGGCGGCCTTCATCGTTTCGGCACCAACTCCCGTTACAAAAGCTGCCTGGTTACGTCCCGGATGCATACCCAGCAGATACTGGACGGCATTAAAAATGTAGTCCGGTGTAAATAAGTCAGGATAAGCAGCATGTAAATAACAGTAGTTATAGCCCAAATGCTGAGGCTCCCATGAACCGGAAGAACGGTTACCTCTGTCGTGTGGCACTCCATACGGGGTTTTACTGCTATACTCCTGATACATGGCCTGTAACTCCGGCAATGCCTTACGAATAGCCTTGCTGAAACGGACATTGCCCACAGCTTGGTCGAACCGTCCGATGAACCAGCCCGTCTGACGGATATTCTTGCAGATGAAATCCTGCTGCTGCAAAACGAAATCGCGGTACCCGGCTTCCTTCGTTGCCAGATAAAGCTCTACGGCGGCATGTACTTTCGTTGTCAGTATCCAATTGTTATCACAACGTGTAATCTTAAACAGCTCACGGGCTATTTCCAGACAATCTGCCGCCAGAGTATCATTATGTCCCTTCAGCACGCGTGAAATACCTGCCAGCCAAGCGGCCACCTGTAACTCACGTCCCGGATTGTCTTCCGTAAACACCCAACGGTCATCAGCCGTTCCACTGACATGATCAGTATGGGCCGAAGCATCTCCCAAGTGTGCATATTGCCGTACAGTAGGACACAAAATTCCTCTATAGAGGCGTCCCAATGCCTTCCAACCGGCTACTACGGTCAAAGCCCCGTTTTCCACTTGCTGTAACAAGTCGTTTTTCCCGTCAGGCTGGTGTATCTCTACAATCCGTTTTTCGAAATCAATGGAAGTCTCGTCCCAGTAGGCACCGAAATTCTCACAAGCCATAGCGAGGATATAGGCTTCACCTGCCTGCGACTCCACACGCAGGTCATAATCGCCTGCATCGTGCCAACCGCCTACGTTCAATCCCGGAACAAGATCGCCCGGCTGATATTTACACAGAGTAGAAGGTCCCTGGCTATATCCGTCAATGTGATTGATATTCGTTTGGGCCATTCGGGCATCGTCCTGGTGACAGAAGTCATGCCATACACGATACTTCTCGTTGACACGCATGTGACACATCTGTACCGGCAGGAAATATTCCACCTCCGCCTGCCAGATTCCTTTATCCCAAACATCCTTTGCAATACGGAACACCGGAGAAGCCGCATCACCGTACATCACCTGATAAAGTCCCTCTTCCGTAATTTCCGTAAAGTCGAACTGCAAATAATGGTAACGCTGGAAATCTCCCCAATCCTTGGCAGCCTGCTGTTTCACCAGTTTCCTGCCGTCGGCCGCAATACGGTAGAGGGCAGGTTGCCGGAAATCTGTATCCCGTTTGTCCAATTCGATGACAGCCACTTTCTTCTGTCCGGGATGATAACCCACTTGGGAAGTCTGTACTACCGGTGCATAGCGCCACTCCTTGGTAACTGTGGGACGGATAATCCATTTTACCGCATTCCCTTTCGTTCCTGCCGGAAATTCCGAACGAAGCACAAACCAACCGTTATTATGGTTTATCCGTCCGTCATACAGCATCAAATCTCCCTTCTCACTCTCAATCGTAATCTTTGCCAACTCATCCTGCGGATTGAGCACAAACTTTTTTCCCGCGGCAAGAGGGGCAGAGACAATATCATCGGCAATCATCGGATTATAAGTCTTCCGGTCCAGAAGCAACTGGTCCAGGCTGGCTTTCCCCTTAGGATTGAAGTCTCCGATATGCTCCATATTGGAGGTCTGCTTCATGGTGGGCCCCATCGCCTGATGAGGGAAAACACCCGTCCGGTTATCCATAATCCAGGGCTTGCCCAACAAGGTAGAAGGCACCAGCTCCAGATTGAAACCGAGCTTCCCGGCAAAGCGCTCCGGAACCGGCCGGTCCAAATCAACAGTCAATACCAGATAGTCCTTTTCCCCTTTCACCTTGATAGTATAGCCGAAAGCAAAATCCGGATAGAGCATCGGATTGAACCCCGCCATATGCTTGGCCGAGTCAGGATAGCTCAGTGTGACACGGATTTCGTTGGCAGCCTCATCCACCACCCGTTTCCTCATCTTGGGCAATCCCTGCCACTGCCCCTGCGAAATCTCGAAACGCACATCACCGCCTGCGGCCCTGCGGTCTCCATTCAAAACCAAGGTGACACCCCCTTGGTGTCCTTCAGGATAGACATCACTGAAAACCATCACATTGGCCCCGTGGTTTTCAAAATACCCCGACGGGTTAATCTTGAAGTCCTGGGCTTGCAAACCTGCACAAAGCATCAGTGATGCCGCACCTATTATCAATTTCTTCATACGTATTATTTTAAACGATTATACATTTCCACTCCCAAGCGTACCGTATGATATGGACAACGCCACATACTTACTTTGGGAGCCTCCTTTTTAGGCTCTCCGTCGAAACAGTCGCTATACCATTCCCCGTATTCCTTGTCCACCATATGGTCTTTGACAAAAGTCCAGACCGTATCAACCGATTGTAGATAAACGTCACTCCCGCTGATTTGCCAAGCATTGACACAAGCTATCACCGTTTCAATCTGGCCCCACCATGAGGCATGCTTGGTTTTTCTGTCACCTTTCTTCTCGTAAATCATATAGCCTTTATCACTCATTCCTTCAGCCAGACAAGCTTCCGTCACATCCAATGCAAGCTGATTTGTCTGTTCTATCAAGTCCTGATTTTCCAGCGTACGGGCAGCCTCACAAAGCAACCATCCGGTCTCAACATCATGTCCGTAAGAATCCATTTCGACCAGACTGTTCCACTCATTATCAAAGAACAGATTGAAATGCTTCCTTGACGGGTCGTAAATGCGGTTGATGAACAAATCGACGCAAAACTCAAGCCTTTTCTTCAAGCCATTGTCTTTCCAGCACTGATATAGAAGGGTATAAGCTTCCAACACATGCAGATGGGCATTCATGGTCTTGGGAGCATTATTGTCATATCGCTCCAATTTCTCCCAATTTTCGGTAAAGGATTCCACATAACCGTCATATTGCGGTTCGCGACCTTTTTCTTCCAAGACATGATACAAACTAATAGCAGTTTTCAGACTTTCGTCGTTACCCGTCGCCAGATAGTGCTCTGCCAGTCCATAGATGGCATAGGTCATGGCATAAGTATATTTAGAAGCATTCACTATCTCACCATCGGGATTGACCAGCCAATATACCCCACCGTTCTCCTTATCTATGAATGTATCGATGAAATAACGCTGAGACTTGTCGGCAAGTTTCAGATAGGATTCATCTCCAAATGTACGGTATGCAGCAGAAAAGCTCCACAGAATCCGGGCATTCAGCACCCCTCCTCTGGGAGCATCTACCACCGGAGTACCATTCCGTAATACCATACCATAAAAACCGCCGTCAGGCGCCACTGCATAATCCATCCAAAACGGCAACACGCTGTCCTGCACATTGGCAACAATTTCCGCACACAATGTCGACCGTAACGAATTATGCCGAACAGTACATGCACACACGCCCATACATATAAATAGAAGGAAACAAAATGTTTTTCTTGCCATACTTAACTACAAGTTTAAATTGTGGACACTTAATCATCTGATTTGCTCATTCAGGAATACATACCCCAAACATAGTGAAGAATCTCTTTTCTGTAGAAGAGATTCTTCACTTCGTTCAGAATAACAGAACAATATAATTGTCTATTCTTAGCACAATTTTAGAGTCATCAATATCCCTCATTCTGGTCCTCCGAATTGATGAGAGGATTATTAAGAATCTCATTAGTAGGTATTGGGAAAATCTCCTGATATTTCTGATGCTCAAAATAACGGAAAGAATCGCCAGTTTCCCAGCACTCCTCCGGTGTAGAATTGGCTTTTGTTTTCGGGTATTCGCATCTGAACCATTCTTCAGCCAACCCCATACGGCAAAGGTCGAAATATAAAGAGAACTCTGCATTGAGCTCATGACGGCGTTCTTGTGTCAAAGCCACTTTCCATACATCACTTGTATACCCTTTCCGCGTCTTATATTCAGCATAAACAGTCTTTGCATCGGGTACATCGACAACTGTCGTATTCAACATTGCCTGCGGGAAATCAATGGCTTGTACACCAATTTCCAAGTTACCCCACGCACGATTACGCACTTGTCTGATCATCTCCCATCCGGTCGCTTCCTCACCCGTCTCGAAACAACATTCAGCATAATCCAGCAATACGCCTGCATATCGTTTGAAAGTCAATGAAATCGGGCAATACACAAACCCGTCCTTACCCGGTTGCTTTCTCCAATACTTCAGTGAATATACACAAGGTACATTTTCAGAGCCTTGTACATATCCGCTGTAAGAGGGATTGGTACCCAGTTTTTCATTGGTAATAGGATGTACGTCACCCGTACCTACACAAGTATACTCCTTGCGCTTGTCTCCCTGCTCAAAAGAGCGATAATACTCCCAAGACAGAGCCAAGGACCCCCAACCGCCATACTCGGGAGCGGCACACATATAGCCATACCATATCTTGCCGTCATCGTGGCTGTTGCCTCCCCAATTCATATTGCCGTGAATATGATAAGCCACCTCAAAAATGGATTCTTTTGTCCAATGGTTGTCCCAGGCATGAAGATTGGCATAGCACGGCTCCAATGCATAGGTATTACTGGTAATAATGTCATTCAATTCCTTCTTGGCTTCAGTAAATTTCTTCTGATACATATAGAGTTCTGCCAAAAATGCCTTGCAGAAACCTTTCGTAATACGACCGTATTCTCCATCGGCAGGTTCCCAATCCAGCTTTTCCATGGCAAACTTAAGGTCTTCCTCAATAACCTGATAAGTGCCTTCCAGATTTTCAGGACGCGCCTTTCCTGCACTGGTTGTATAAGTCTCACCCGTAAGCAACATGGGGACAGGGCCAAAGACTTTTGACAAATACAAGTAATTGTATGCACGAATGGCACGCGCCTCGGCTTCAAACTGCACTTTCTTTTCGGCAGAAAGCACGGAAACGTCCACATTCTGCAATCCGGCCAGAAAACGGTTGGCACGGTCAATACCCTTATAGCTCATACGCCAAGCCGTATCCAGCGAACCTTTATTGGCTAATACCGCATGACGTTGCCATTCGGCATCCCAGCCGGACGCCTGGCAATCCATCGTACTGTGTCCGGCAATAAATACATTGGGCTTAAATCCCCATGTCGTATCATCGCCACTATTATCACTGCCTTGATAGGTATAAAAAGTATCATAAATACCATAAAGCCCCGACTTTATATTTGCCTCATTCCGGTACATGAAATCTTCGGGCAGAATATCGTAATGATCGACTTCCAAATAGTCATCACAAGAACTGGTAGTACCCAAGGTGAGAGCACCCAACAACAATATATGGTAAAAACTTTTTCTCATAATATGATTTGTTTATCTGTTAAGTATTAGATTAGAATTGTACACTCACACCGAAAGAGACGGATAACGGGAACGGATAGCGTCCGCCATCGAAACCTGTCAGCAGCACTCTGTCCGAACCGACTTCCGGATCACCCCATTTGTTATACGAAGAAAGCGTCAATATGTTGTCTGCACTGACAAACATGCGGGCATTCTCCATCTTCGCGTGCTTTACCAAATTCTTCGGGAAAGTATAGCCAAACTGAATGTTCGAAATCTTCAAATAATCGCCTTTCTTAATGAAAGCATCACTGGAACGGTGATTCTTATTGTGGTCGCCCTTGGTGATACGCGGATATTTGCCATTGGGATTCTCAAGAGTCCAGGCATTCTTCACATATTCTGCCAGAACGTTCTGGTAACCGCCGTCAGGACCATACATAGAAGTCAGACGGGCAGCGCTGTAAGAATAGACATCCATTCCGGCTACCCCATACATATTCATTGAAAAGTCGAAATTCTTGTAAGAGGCAGTAAGGTTCAAACCGTAGGAAAGAGTCGGGAAACCATTACCGATAACCGTACGGTCTTCGTCTGTAATCTGGCCGTCGCCATTCAGGTCGATATACTTGAAGTCACCCGGAGCGGTGTCACCATCCTGGTACTTGCCTGTAGGCGATTGAGCATTCAAGGCATCAATCTCCTGCTGGTTCTGAAAAATACCGGCCACTTTCCAGCCATAATAAGAACCTACGGCATAACCGTTCTGTGTGATGGAGTGATTGTCCCAGTCATCACCATCCTGCGTACCATAACTGTTGTTTTTATAGAAAATAGGGTCGCCCACCTCTACCGCCTCATTCTTCAAGGTAGAACCATTCACACGTACTCCTACATTCCAATCACCGAAACTCTTATTCCACGCAGCACTGACCTCAAAACCTTTGTTACGGATATGTCCGGCATTGGTATACACAGAAGTAAAACCGGTAGAAGGACGGATCTGACGATAAATAAGCAAATCTTTCGAGTCACGGATAAAGTAGTCCACCGAGAATGAAAGCTCGTTGTTCATAAAGGCCACTCGGGCTTCCAAAGTCCAGTGTAGCGGATGCCCTGGAGCTGGTAGGACTGACCCAGTACCGCACCCGCCTGGCCAGAAAATATTCTCTTGGTATGAAACAAAGGCTGGGTCTGGCCTCTGCCCTGATTGGCCGTCCTCCCATTTTGTTCCTGGATGAACCTACCAATGGTCTTGACCCGGTGGGTATCCATGAGATCCGAACCCTGATTCGATCCCTGCCAAAGAAATATGACTGTACCATCCTGGTTTCCTCCCATCTGCTCCCGGAGGTGGAACTGATGGCTGATGACATCGGCATCCTGAATCACGGACGCCTGCTTTTTGAGGGCGACTTGCAGGAACTGAGGCAGAAAGCAGATTTTGAGGGTTACCCTTCAGACAATCTGGAGGATACCTTTCTGGCAATGGTGGAGGAAGATAACCGAAAGAGAGGTGCCGGACAATGACACTTGCATTGGAGTGGAAAAAAATGAGGCGGACCGGTTTCTTTCCTGCCTTTTTGGCGGGAGGTCTTTTGACTGCAGCAGTCCCGGTGGTAAATATGACGGTCCGTTCTGAGAACTTCGTAAACCTGCCAAAATCCCCCGGGGCAATTCTGATGAATGCCAACTGGCAGGTGATGTCCATGCTGCTGTCGTTTCTTCTCATCATAGGTGCATGTATCATGTATCACACAGAATTTGCGGATAATGCCATGCAGCGCATGGATACCCTGCCTGTGCAGCCTAAGAATCTGTTTTTGGGCAAATGCATTGTGCTGGCAGTCTTGGCATTGGGGGCATTGATGCTGGGAGGCGCGGCCCTTCTGTTCTGCGGATGGAAATGGTTTTTGACGGACGGGACATTTGCGGCGGAGATATTGAAAAGTATGGGATTTTCCCTGGTCATGTTTCTGCCTTTGCTTGTCTTCATGGCAGCGGTGTCTTCCATCTGCAGAAACATGTGGATAGCCCTTGGGATCGGAACCATCGGATTGTTTATGACATCCATCCTACAAAACACGGAAGGGATATTAGCCTATCTGCCTTTTATGATGACGTTTAAGGTATACCCGGCGCTAAAGGAGGCGCAGATAATGAAATGTATTATGATATCCTGCGGGGAAACAGCAGGACTGGGACTGCTGGAAATGATCTATATCAAAATAAGGGGGAACTTTACATGAACTTTTTATCCTTAACGGCAGTAGAATTGAAGAAAATACGCCGCTCAGGTATCCTCTGGATCCTGTTAATCCCTGTATGTTTGATATGGCTGACAAGTGTGAGCAACGCGGATATAAACTTCACCATGGGGAATGAGGGAATATCACCGGAAAACAATTTTTTTATTCAAAGTTTTATGGGGTATGCCTGGTTTATGTACCCGGCAAGTATTGTCATCAGTACGGTAATGATGGTGCAGACGGAGAGGAAGAATAAAGGAATCCTGAAAATGCTGGCCCTGCCTGTCTCCGCAGCACAGCTCTGCCTGGTGAAGTTTTTCGTTCTTCTGCTGCTGGCGGCCGTACAGATCCTGGTCATGACACTGGCGTATTTTCCAAGTGCAGCCATTGCGTCCCACATGCAGGATTATCCTTTCATGCTTCCTGTCCTTGACATAGTAAGAGAGGCGGGAAGGATTTACCTTTCATCCATTCCTATGGCAGCGTTTTTCTGGATGCTTGCTGTATGTATACAGACACCTATTTTTTCTATGGGTGTGGGGATGGCGTCCATAGTGCCGTCTGTGCTTTTGATCAATACGAAATTTTGGTTTGCATATCCCATGTGTTACCCCTTTCTCATGACTGCGTCCAGGATGCATGAACTGGCCTTTGGTTTTGCTCTGATACCTTTCATACCGGTGGCTGCGGGCCTTACGGTTTTCTGCCTGCTGATCGCCTGCGTCCGTTTCGGACAGGCGGAAAGGAGATAAATGATAATGAAAGAAAAATTATTTACTGCCATAAGCACTGTTTTGCTGATTTTCCCGTTCACAATTTTCCCTGTACGGTAAAATCCCGGGGCATTGGAGTCGCCGGAAGCGGACAACATCAT
>OGZY01001178.1_pt1 | contig 11748 bp, 8 predicted proteins | sample 1576911 | NCBI WGS metagenome assembly OGZY01 (sample SAMEA3541488, study PRJEB24748) | human gut metagenome | biome: human gut; feature: human-associated habitat; material: faeces | place: China | collected 2012 | reverse complement strand
TTTGATTTCAGTATGATGTGGAATGGGCAATTTGGTAATAAAATTTATAATGTATCCAAATGGCAAGGACGTTTGTTCTCGGACAATTCCAATTATCTTCGCTTCAAGAAGGGAGAAGAACCTTATCAGGTAAATCAGAATTCTGATACGCCACGTATAATTTATGGTGACCAACGTAATTCATGGGATGCGGATCGTTTCCTTGAAAACGGTTCTTATTTCAGACTGAAAAATATTTCTATCGGATACAATCTTAAAAAGGAATGGTTGAAGAATTTGGGTATTGACAAACTTCGTTTATATGCTACCGGTAGTAATCTGCTCACTTTTACAGGCTATTCCGGGCTTGATCCTGATTTTATAAACACTAATATTTGGAATAGTGGAACGGATAGTTTTTCATATCCTAATACTCGTTCTGTTATGTTTGGCTTGGATTTGACCTTTTAACTTATAAATTAGTATACTGATATGAAGAAAATATATAGATTTTTATTTGCTGGTGTCTTGGCTTTGTGTGCTACCGGATGCAGCTCAAGTTTATTGGATATAGAAAATCCGAATGAAGTAACCAATACTACTTTTTGGAAATCGGCGGATGATGCAAAAGCTGGAGTAAATGCTTGTTACAGTTTCTTATATAAAGAAGGGACTTGGATGCGTTGGTTGTCTTTTCGTTACGATCTGTCATCAGATGAAGGATGGAGTTCGTCTCCTTGGATAGAATTAGGTGACTGGACGCGTTTTCTTTATAATAATTATGATTTCTATGAGGGTAATAAGGTACATTGGGAGCATTTTTATGTAGGGATCTTTCGTTGTAATCAGGTTTTGGCTAATGTGCCTGCGATTGAAATGGATGAGGTTCAAAAGAACCAACTTTTAGCACAGGCTTCCTTTTTACGTGCTCTGTGGTATTTTCAGATAAATCTTTTGTGGGAGAAAGGGACATTAGTTCTTGAACCTCAAAATGCTGATTACATACCTAAGGACGCTTCAGAACAGGAAATTTGGGATCAGATAGAAAAAGACCTTACGTTTGCAATGGAGAATTTGCCGGAGGCATGGGATGCGGCAGATTTAGGCAGAGCGACAAAAGGTGCTGCTAAAGCTTTGTTGGGCAAGGCTTATATGCAACAACATAAATATGATAGGGCCAAAGAACAGTTGCAATGGCTGATTGATAGGGAAGGCTCTTTGTATGGTTTGCTTGATAACCGTGAAGACAATTTTACCGATTTGAATGAAAATAATCAGGAGGGAATATTTGAAATTCAGTTTGATGATCAAAATAAGGGGGGCACAGGCAATGATGCCAGTATGGCCTTTGGTTTCCAGCGTACTCAGTTTTATGCACCCGGTGGCACTCATGGTACGGGTTGGGGCGATGGTAAAGCGCGTCGTTGGCTAGTAGATGAGTTCTTGAAAGAGAGAAGGGTTGATGGCAGAAATGACTTGCGTTTATACAATAGTATTCTTTATAAACATTTTGGAGATGATTTTCCTGATCAGTCAAAAAAATACTATGCCAATGAAGATGCGTCACAATGGTTTGATGAGTGGGGACAGGACACAGAGGATTGTTATATTCGCAAATACAATACTTCTTACTATCGTGAACGTGAAGACTATTTCGCACGTAATAATTATCGTATTATGCGGTATGCTGATGTTTTATTGAGTTATGCGGAGTGTTTGGTTGAAACTGGAACTTCGGCTTCTGATGCGGCTGTTTATGTTGATAAGGTAAGAGAACGTGCAGGGTTATCCAAACTGAAAGATAGTCGGTGGAAGGATTGTTTAAGTTCAAAGGAGGTCTTTATCAAACGTCTTCAGATGGAACGTGCTTTGGAACTTTGTTTCGAAGGCTGGCGTTGGGCGGATTTGAAGCGCTGGGGATTGCTTGATTCACAGGCTGGTATTGACGAGCTGAAAGCTCGTGACAAGGACTTCAACAATTTTGTGATTGGCAAACACAAACGTATGCCTATCCCTACATCGGAAGTTGAAATCAGTAAGATTGATGATGTTCCTCAACTAACTCAGAATCCTAATTATTAATAAAAAAGAAAGACTGTGTCGGAGTGTTTTTTCTTTTTATAATACTTCCGGCATAGTCTTTATTTAACTAGTATCATTTATGCTTGTCTGCAAAAAAATACTGATCTTCTGTGCTTTTGCTTGTTGCGGTACTTTATTCGCGCAAAACATACAGAATCCGGTGCTTCCCGGAGTAGCGGATGCCGGTGTGATGAAATATAATGGTAAGTATTATATAGGTGGAGTATTTACCAATGGGGATTTTTATGTTTCCGACGACTTGGTTCATTGGGGTAAACCTGTTCATGTCGTGACTATGGATAATGGCTGGAGTAAAGGAAGTGGTGCCGGTAATGAGCAGATTCACGCCAATGATATGTTTTGTTTGAATGGTGATTTTCACTTATATTGGTCTGTCAATTATTGGGGTAAGGATAAGCATGCTGTTCACATTGTACATGCTCAAAGTAAAAATGTGTTGGGGCCCTATATAGAGCCTGATAAAAAAACTTGGATGGATAATCGCATTGATCCTAAGGTTTTTAAAGATGATGACGGACAATTATATATGTATATGGTGCGTTTTACTGATGGAAATACTATTTGGGGACGTAAAATGAAGAATCCGGCGGAATTTGCCGGAGAACCAGTGTGCTTGTTTGCATCATTGCCGGATACATGGGAGACCATGGATAACAGAGTGGCAGAGGGACCTTGGGTGATGAAATACAGAGACCGATACTATTTGATGTATAATGCCAATCATACCTCTACTGAGTGGGGGAATTATCAATTGGGGGTTGCGGAGGCAGACTCACCTTTAAGTTTTCAAAATGGGAATAAATATAGCTATCCGGTAGTAAATTCTAATCAAATTCTACTGGAAGAGAATTATGTGGATCTTTTACGATATGGCATCACTTATGAGCCATTGTTTGATTATACAGAAAATAATCCTGGAGTCGGTTGGATGCTTCCGGTATATCAGGCTTCCGATTGGAAGAAAGGAGAATGTGGATTCTCATCTAAAGAGATAAAAGGATCTACCACTCGTCATTTAGGTACTTGGTGGACATCTCCTTCATTGTGGTTACGTAAATCTTTTTTTGTTGGCAAACAGGTGGGAAATTTAGCACTCAGGGTTGCTCATGACGGAGATACAAAAATATATTTGAATGGAACATTGATTTACGAAAAACAGGGACGGGATTATTGTATGGTAAACCTTGATGAAAAGCAACGAGAGCTTCTGAAAAAAGGAGAGAACTTGCTTGCTGTAGAAACAAATAAAGGGCGTGCCCAATTTTTTGATGTTTCTTTGTTTGATATGAGGAGTGAAACAGCAGATGATATTTTGATGACCCCGGGACAACCTAATATTTTAAGGGGGCCCAATGGATTTGAATGGTGGCTTATATATATGGCTAATAAAAATAATGAGTGTAGGGGGCAGTATATTAACCGTGTTCATTTCTTTAATAAAACATTATTTGTTGAAGGAATAACCGGTCCTTGTACAGATGGCTATCATCCGGAACCTTCTTTGCCCACTTTTTCAATGAAAGGGGAAACACCTTCTTTTGGAGTGCTGCAACAAGTGAAACCTTCTACAACTTATATGTTTGAAACAGCAGTCAAAACAGATGGAGATGCTGGTATCATTGCGTGGTGGAAAGATGTGGATAATAATGCTTATATCGGTTTCGATACAAAGAACCACAATTGGTATTTGCGTACCATTATTAATGGTAAAGAAAAGGAGGAATATTTCACTTTGCCTAAAGATTTTCGTTGGGGTGTTTATCATCATTTACGTATTGAACGTAATCAGGATTGTTTAAAAGTATGGTTGGATGAAATACCATCTCCTCAAAAACATCTGTTTACAAAGATTATTCCTGTGACGGAACCCGGTGTTCCCGGAGTGTTTGATCGGACTAAAAAAGCTTTGTTCGAAGGGGTGACTTATACTATCGGATTTGATGATGACCGGATACAGTTAAAAGAACATTCAGAAATATTGAAAGGTGATTTTCTTGATCATTATGAATTTAGTTTTCAACTTTCAGGTTTGTCCGATTGTAAGATGTCAGGAAGCTATCCGGTTTATGTGGATAAAGATAACTATGTAAAAGCTCAATTTAATGGTATCACGCGTATGCTGGAAGTGGTAGTTGTAAAACAAGGACAACAGATACTTGATAAAAAATATCCGTTGGAACATTTACAAATGGTTTATCCTGATGTGAAGTATACTGATTTTGTCGAAAAATGTTATCGTTTTATATCGCCTTCATGGATAAATGCCCTTTACCTGAACCGTCATGAAGTAGGGAATAAGGCGGAGTTTGTAGACGATATGTTTAGTAAATTTACAATAGAATATTTGAATGAGGGAAAATGGTATCCATTGAATAACAGCGGGGCGACGGTGGCAGAGCATCTGGCTTATAATCGTTTGTCTTTTACTCCGATAAAAACGGAAGGTATTCGTTTTATTAATAAAGACGCTCAGGATTTGGAACGGCATATTTATAAGTTGGGAATTCAAGAACAATTAAAGGAATCTTATAATTTCCGTGCGGTGAGAAGGGGAAATAAGCTCTATCTTTTTGTTGACGGAAGAGAATTAGGGAGATTGGATATTCATTATCCTGCTTCTTGTGTAGGATTTTGTTCTGGAAATTATTCTCCGGTATATAAAGGAATATTGTATTATCATATAGGAAACTGACTAGTATTATGAAAAAAAAAATGATTTTTATTTGGTTATTGATGTTGGGGACATTGACTTCTTGTCAGTCATGTTCCTCAGAATATAAGAATGTGAATGAAATAATTGTGGAAGAGCTGGAAATACCTGTTCCACTGGGTGACCCGTTTATATTGTTGCACAATGGGACTTATTATGCTTATGGTACTCACTCGGATGAAGGAATAGAGGTTTATATCTCGGATAATTTAAAAACGTGGAAATATAAAGGGCTGGCTTTGAATAAGAAGGATTCATGGGCAGACCGTTGGTTTTGGGCACCGGAAGTATATGAAGTGAATGGTAAATTTTATATGTATTATTCGGCAGATGAGCATATTTGTGTAGCAGTGGCAGATTCCCCTGTAGGACCATTTATACAAAATAAGCAAGAACCTATGATTGTTGAGGAGAAATGTATTGATAATTCTTTTTTCATGGATGATGACGGTACTCCTTATTTGTCATTTGTCCGTTTTAATGATGGGAATAATGTATGGATAGCCGAGTTGGAAAAAGATTTGATAACCCTTAAGAAAGAAACGATGCGTCCTTGTATTCATGTTTCACAGGCTTGGGAGGAAGTGTGGCCTCGAGTCAATGAAGGTTCTTATATTCTCAAACACAATGGAATTTATTATATGACTTATTCTGCGAATAGTTATGAAAGTCCATTCTATGGTGTAGGTTGTGCTACAGCTACCGATATAATGGGGGAATGGGCTAAATACGACGAAAATCCATTATTGCAAAATCCTGGTGGGTTGGTAGGTGTAGGGCATAGCGCCATGTTCACTGATAAAGAGGGAAAACTTCGTATTGTATTCCATGCCCACAAAGATAAAAGTAATATTCATCCGCGTGCTATGTATATTGGTACGGTAAATTTTGAGAATGTGAATGGAACAGACCGTATGAGAATCAGTAAAGAATATATAACTCCTAAATTACTGCAATGAGAAAAAATTTGATCCTGTCTATCTGCTTTTGTTTGGTGTCTTGCTCATCATCGTCTGCGCAAGAAGAAATATCTGATGGTGATAAAACCAGCTATTACTGGAATCCGGTGATAGATTATAGTCTGCCCGATCCTACTATTATAGAAGGTGGTGATGGTTATTATTATTTGTATGCAACCGAAGATATTCGTAATTTGCCGATCCATCGTTCCAAGGATTTGATTAATTGGGAATGGGTAGGTACAGCATTCACGGATCGAACGCGTCCTGATTTTGAACCGGGTGGAGGCTTATGGGCTCCGGATATCAATAAGATAGGTGATACGTATGTACTTTATTATTCTATGTCTAAATGGGGAGGTGAGTGGACCTGTGGTATCGGTTGCGCTACGGCAGACAAACTTTCGGGGCCATTTAAAGACCATGGTCTGATGTTTCGGAGTAACGAGATTAATGTACAGAATTCTATTGACCCTTTCTATATAGAAGATGCCGGAAAGAAATTTTTGTTTTGGGGCAGCTTTCGGGGCATTTATGGCATTGAATTAAGTGAGGACGGTCTTTCAATAAAACAAGGGAAGAAGCCTCGGCAGGTGGCTGGTACAGCTTATGAAGGAACTTATATTCATAAAAAAGAAGGTTTTTACTATTTTTTTGCTTCCATAGGGACTTGCTGTGAAGGATTGAATAGCACTTACACTACTGTAGTTGCTCGTTCAGAAAATTTGTTTGGACCTTATGTTGATAAGAACGGGAGGACAATGATGGATAACCAACATGAAGTGTTGATTCATAAGAATAGTTCGTTTGTGGGAACAGGACACAATTCGGAGATTGTGACTGATAAAGTGGGTAATGATTGGGTATTTTATCATGCAGTGGCCACAAAGCATCCTGAAGGGCGTGTTTTGATGATGGATAAAATAAGTTGGAAAGACGGATGGCCTGTGGTAGCTACGGATTCTCCCTCATTGAAATCGGAAAAACCTGTATTGTAATTAATAAATACATAAAAATATGAATTGGAAAAACTTTGTATGTAGTGTGGTGTGTCTGGCAGGAATGACTTGTGCGGAAGCTGTGAACTATACACCGGAAAATGTTTCGGCTTCCATTGCTTTGAAAGTGCCTGGTAATGATGCGAAGCGGTATCCGCTGACTTTGCAGCAATTGGATAATAGTAATTTTGAATATCAGTGGGTGGCGGCCGATAAATTACCTGTGGTGATTTATCAGAATGTTGAAGAAAAAGACGGCAACCAGCGTATTGTCATTTTTATGACTGCATTGGATGATGTTTATTTCAATTTTGGTGAGCAGGTAATGACTGGTTGTCATCATGATGATTGTTTGTTTTATATGCCTGGATTTTGGTATCGTCGTAACTTGCGTTCTCCTCAAGAAGCGCCGTCTTTTCATACCTCGGATAGCTGGTTGGTTCGTGAAGACCGTTTAAGTACTCCCTTGACTGCTATTTTTGATGAAAAGAATAGGAAAACATATTCTGTTATCCGGCTGGATAATATGGCTTCGGATGCTTTGACTACCCATAAGGAAGGGGAAGTGATATTGTCTGGTAAAACCTCTATAGGTTATACAGGATTTGAAAACCTCTCGGGTATCGCTTCTTTGTCTTTTGGGTTTCCTTACAAGGAAGCTCCTAAAACTTATATTCGTAAATTGACATTGGCTCCTTCGGTTGAGGCCTATCAATTATTACGTAAAGGTGAGAGTCTTTCTCTGACTTGGGAATTACATGAGTCGGAAATTGCTGATTTTTCAGAATGTGTGCAGCATATTTGGGAATATTCTTATGATACAAACTGTCCTCAAATTGTAAATACACCTTATTCTCCTGAGAAAATGAAGGAAGTGATGAGTAATTTCTTCGTGGAAAGCTTTGTCGGAAATACTCCTACTCATTATTATTCGGGGGTGGAATTGCGTACGGCTACTTGTGACCAAACGGATGTTGCCGAAGTGGGTTTTGTGGGACGTACTTTGTTGAATGCTTTTAATGCATTGGAATATGGAGAACAGCAGCGTCGTACGGATTTGGTGACGAATGCTTATAAAATTTTTGATTCTTATTTGCAGAATGGATTTTCGGAAACGGGTTTCTTTAATGAAGTAGTACATTATAGGCGTAATTTTGTAGGGTCTGTTCATAGTATCCGCCGTCAGTCTGAAGGGGTATATGCCCTGCTTCATTTTTTGAATTACGAAAGACTGCAAGGTCGTAAACATCCTGAGTGGGAAAAGCGTATAAAAAGTATGTTGGATATGTTTCTGCGTTTACAAAATAAGGACGGTAGTTTTCCTCGTAAGTTTAAAGATGACTTTTCTATTGTAGACAAGAGTGGGGGAAGTACCCCTTCGGCAACTTTGCCATTGGTTATGGGATATAAATATTTTAAGGATAAACGGTATTTGGCAAGTGCAAAACATACGGTGGAGTATTTGGAAAAGGAATTGATTTCGAAGTCCGATTATTTTTCTTCTACTTTGGATGCTAATTGCGAGGATAAAGAGGCATCTTTGTATGCGTCAACTGCCGCTTACTATCTGGCTTTAGCTACAAAAGGAGCTGAACGAGCCCATTATGCTGGGTTGGCGAGGAAGGCAGCTTATTTTGCATTGTCATGGTACTATACATGGGATGTCCCTTTTGCCCCCGGTCAGATGTTGGGTGATTTAGGGTTGAAAACTAGAGGCTGGGGAAATGTTTCTGTAGAAAATAACCATATTGATGTCTTTATCTTTGATTTCGCTGACGTATTGAACTGGTTGGCAAAAGAATATAATGAAAAGCGTTTTTCGGATTTTTCTCAGGTAATCAGTACATCAATGCGTCAGTTGTTACCCTATGAAGGGCATCGATGTGGTATTGCCAAAACAGGATATTATCCGGAGGTTGTCCAGCATACTAACTGGGACTACGGTAAGAATGGTAAAGGCTATTATAATGATATTTTTGCTCCGGGATGGACAGTGGCTTCATTGTGGGAATTATTTTCTCCGGGACGTGCCGAGAAGTTCTTGAAAAAATAGTTTGAAAATTGATAATTTATTATGATGTTAAGTGATTAGCATTTCATTTAAAACTTGATTTTCTTTTCTTTTGTAGGGAAAGGTATGTCCTTTTTCAGAAAATCAGCTTTCTCTTTAAGGAAGGATACCTGAAGTATATTAAAAAGCCGGGGATTGTCTTTACAGATGTTCCCGGCATAATTTTTTACCGTCACTGGCATTATTGTTCTGACTTTACATCTCTTATTGAGTAAAACAAGTAAAAGAAAGAATTTCTCTATGTTAAGATAACAGTTTACTTTAAATTCTTATCTTATTGACAGATTGATTTGAAAGACAAACGCTTATAGAAGTTTTAAAAAGTTTCGGGTAACGATTTGGAGATTGTGCTAATTTCAGTATTTTACAGCCTCCTACTTATGGAACAACCCTCTTAGGATACAAAGATACAGATATTTTTTGAATAAGCAAATATTTTTATTCATAGAGAAAAAGGCTTCTTCTTATGGAGCATGTTTCAACAGATAAGAACAAGAATATGATACAAAATATTTGCAATAAAAATGAAGGTGTGTCATATACGCGATGCGCCTTTTTTTTTCGTTGACTATAAAAATCGGCTCATTTTTTTAAGCTGCGATATTTTGAGGATTTCTTTGATTTATGTGTTCGCAACATCTAAATATAGCTACTGTAAGCTCATAAAACAGTCTAATCAGTCAATCCATACCTTCTTTAGCCATTTTTGCACACATCTTTTTTATATTGAAGGCAATGGCAAAGAAGGCAAAGTCCATGAAGATCTTATCCTTTCCAAAATGGCGGAAACGTTTGTAGTTCATATTGTATTTCATTTGTTCGAACACAGCTTCCGGTTCTATGCATCTCTGTCCTCTGTGTTTCAGTCCTTCCTTGGAACACAGCAGCTCTTTGGCTTTCTGCCTGTATCTTCTGAGTCTGTGATTCTGTTCTATCGTCCTGTTCTCCTTTGCCTTAAAATATCGGCATCTTAGCGGACAGTCTTCACATCTGACGGCTCTGTATTTGGCATTTTCGCTGACATATCCGAATGCTGTTTTCACATGTCCGGTCCCTATCCTTTGCATCTTTTGTCCCATAGGGCAGATACAAAAGTCATGTTCTTCATTGTAGTAGAAGTTTTCCGCCTTGAACGGGTCCGGTTTGAACCTCGACCGCTGTTCCACGTGGAAGTAGTTGTACTTGACGCCATAACACATAATCTTGCAAAAGTAGCCTCTTAGGAGGTTTATGGCAACGAAAAAACAGTTTGAAAGGATGAAATCTTCAAAAGCAAGCTTATAAATTCTTCTTTTGAGAACAATACAAATGACTTCAATCTGAAATAAAACAAAAAAAGACCATCTCAAGTTTATTTTGAGACAGCCTCTTTTTTTATAGAGAGAAGCAATAGAGGAAGATCACTCTACCCTATCTTATTCTCAATCAATTAGACGAACCAACGTACATAACAGAAGTCCTGACGATGCGGAAGATCCGGGTTCTTCGGGAACATACGGTAAGATACCTTAAAGCTACCGGCATTCGATAAACTATGTACCACCTGGAATGTATACAAGTCACCTTCTTTCTTAATTACACTGAACGGCTCTACCGAATAAACATGTTGTTTACCGTCGGCAGTCGTATAAGTAGTAACCAATTCAAGTCCTACGGCATCATTCAGACCTTTTTCGTCAATTACATAAGTAATGACATATTCTTTTCCGCTTTCGATATCGCCGGTTTTCAGCTCTTCCACCTTATCGCAAGATACGATTTCAATAGAATCCCATTTAGTAACCACTTCTTCTTTCCAAGCAGCAATTTCTTTCGCTTTTGCATTGTCGTTAGCAGACAAAATAGCGAAACGTTTAGCCAACTTATTGTAGAACTTCGAATAGTAGTCATCCAATTGACGTTTCATTGTATAATGGGGAGCAATCTGAGCGATAGAATTCTTCACTACCTTAATCCAGCCTTCCGAATATCCTTTCTTATTGCGAGCATAGTACAACGGAAGAATTTCAGTTTCAAGAATACTGTAAATAGTAGCAGCATCTAATTGATCCTGATGTTCCTGATTTTGGTAAGTACGTTTTTCAGTTAACGCCCAACCTGCACCTTCGCGATAACCTTCCAGCCACCAACCATCTAATACAGAGAAGTTAACAACACCGTTCATCAATGCTTTTTCACCTGATGTACCGGATGCTTCCAATGGACGAGTCGGAGTATTCAACCAGATATCAACACCGGAAACCAGACGACGAGCCAACTGCACGACCGGGAGTACCAAAATTCGGGACTTCCGGATCCTCATGCATGTCAGTGCCAATACCGTGACCGACGTAGTCGCGTACTACGGAAAAGCCGTTTGCTTCAACAAAAGTCTGTACTGCGTGACCAATATCACCAATTCGCGCGCCCGCGACAGCAGCCGCCAAACCGCGTTGCAGCGATTCTTTGGTAACATCCATCAACTTCTGGGCTTTTTCGCTGATTTTACCTGCCGCAAATGTGGCAGCATTATCACCGTGGTAGCCTTGATAGACAGCACCTGTGTCGATGCTTACTATATCACCCTCACGAATGACAGTATCATCGGGAATGCCGTGGATTACCACGTCATTCACCGAGATACATGCACTCGCCGGAAATCCGCCATAATGGAGGAAGTTCGGTTTTGCGCCCTCGCTGAGGATATAGTCATAGATGATTTTGTCGATCTGGGCAGTGGTGACTCCGGGTTTCACAGCTTTTCCGCCGAGCGCGAGCGCCCGGGCCGAAATTCTGCCCGCATGTCGCATCAACTCGAGTTCTTTCGCCGTTTTTACAGAAATCACATTATGCCTCCAATGCTTTCAGTACGAGCGCGGACGTGTCCGCCACGAGCCCGTTACCTTCTACAACGACCAACTTGCCACGTTCTGCATAAAAGTCTTTTAA
>OGZY01001168.1_pt1 | contig 11816 bp, 8 predicted proteins | sample 1576911 | NCBI WGS metagenome assembly OGZY01 (sample SAMEA3541488, study PRJEB24748) | human gut metagenome | biome: human gut; feature: human-associated habitat; material: faeces | place: China | collected 2012 | reverse complement strand
ATAAAAGGAACGTCTGTTTCCGTTTTTCCATCCCGAAATAAATTGTATTTGTTGAGTTCCGAGCCAGCCGATTTGCGCTGCACCGATAGCGGAGGTGATATGGTCATATCCCGGAGCGATGTCCGTGACCAATGGGCCGAGCGTATAGAACGGCGCATCATGGCATTTTTCGATTTGGCGTTCCATATTTTCCTTGATCTTATGCATGGGCACGTGTCCGGGACCTTCGATAAAGGCTTGCACATTCTTGTCCCAGGCGCGGAGCACCAACTCGCCCATAGTGTCCAGCTCGGCGAACTGCGCTTCATCGTTGGCATCGTGGATAGAGCCCGGACGAAGTCCGTCACCCAAAGACACCGCAACGTCATATTGAGCCAGAATATCGCAGATATCGTCGAAGTGTTCATATAGGAAACTTTCGCGGTCATGCATCAGACACCATTTGCTCATAATACTTCCTCCACGGCTGACAATACCGCATAAACGTTTGTCAGCGAGGTGTACGTTATGGCGGCGGATACCTGCATGAATCGTGAAGTAATCCACTCCTTGCTCGCATTGTTCGATGAGGGTGTCACGGTAGATTTCCCAATTCAGGTCTTCCACTACACCGTTCACCTTTTCAAGAGCCTGGTAGATAGGTACGGTGCCGACCGGCACAGGGCAGTTACGGATAATCCATTCACGTGTTTCGTGGATATTTTCTCCTGTCGAGAGATCCATTAGTGTGTCTCCGCCCCATTTGCAGCTCCACAATGCTTTCTCTACTTCTTCATCAATACTTGAAGTAGTGGCGGAATTACCTATGTTCGTATTGATTTTTACCAGGAAATTGCGGCCGATAATCATAGGCTCAGCTTCGGGATGATTGATATTGGCGGGTAATATGGCACGTCCGGCTGCGATTTCCTGACGGACAAATTCGGGAGTAATATGTGTTTCTATTCCTAACTCCTCGCAGTTCATATTCTCACGAATAGCTACATACTCCATTTCGGGAGTGATTATTCCTTTTTTCGCATACGCCATTTGGGTAATAGCTTCTCCTTTTTTGGCACGATAAGGTAGAGCGATATGTTCAAAGCGCAGGTGGTCCAGGCTTTTATCATCCCTTCTCATTCGGCCGTATTCCGAAGTGATTTCAGGTAGACGTTCTACGTCACCCCGGCTTACAATCCATTCCTCACGCATACGAGGCAGTCCTTTCTTTAAGTCGATGTTCATTTCAGTGTCACTGAACGGACCGCTGGTGTCATATACGTATACTTCCGGATTAGGCGTAGCTATTTTTTCTTCTCCTTCGAAACTGACACTGGGCACTTGTTCTACTTTCCGCATCGCCACGCGGATATTCGGATAAAGTTTGCCGGGTAGATATACTTTTTGGGAGCGGGGAAATTTTATTCTTTGTTCCATAATTGTTTTTTAAGCAACTGAGTAGTCAGGTTGTCGACTACGCTTTAATTTTATTTATCAAGAAATGTAGTTAATGGTGAGCTTGCCTCTGCTTCAAAATTGAAGGCTTGCAGTCCCAGCCCCGCTTCGTAAGCCTGTCTTCCGGCTTCAGTAGCGGCTTTGAAAGCTTTGGCCATTTCTACCGGGTTTCCGGCAACAGCTATTGCCGTATTCACCAATACGGCGGATGCACCCAGTTCCATTGCTTCGGCAGCATGGCTAGGAGCGCCGATACCGGCGTCTACTACTACCGGAATTCCCGCCTGTTCGATAATAATCTGCAGGAATTCTTTCGTTTGCAATCCTTTGTTCGTGCCGATCGGAGCGCCGAGAGGCATGACCGTAGCCGCACCTGCTTCTTCCAGTCGTTTACAGAGCACAGGGTCTGCCTGACAATAAGGCAATACCACAAAGCCTAATTTGACAAGTTCTTCCGTGGCTTTCAGTGTCTCGATAGAGTCGGGGAGCAGATAACGCGGGTCCGGATGAATCTCCAGCTTCAGCCAGTTTGTACCGAATGCCTCACGGGCCATTTGTGCGGCAAATACAGCTTCTTCAGCGTCCCGCACGCCGGAAGTGTTGGGTAATAGCTGGATATGTGGGTGGATAATATGTTTCAGCATATCGTCCTCTTTATCGTCCATGTCGATGCGCTTCATGGCTACGGTTACCATTTCCGTACCCGATGCCAGAATAGCTTGTTCCATTACTTCGTTGGAGTTGAATTTTCCTGTTCCCAGGAAAAGGCGGGAATTAAATTCACGTCCCGCAATTACTAACTTTTCCATATCCTATAAATTAGTTGTTATTTAAAATCCTTCTTGTTTCTTCTACCGGATCGTTTGCCCGGAGAATCGTTCCCGATAGGGCAATGCCGTTCACTCCCGTGCGTAGTATGGCGGGAATATCTTCGTAAGTGATTCCTCCGATAGCTACTACCGGCAGCTCGATATGTGCCTTCTGCATTTGCGCGAGGATAGAGACATAGCCTTCCAAGCCCAGAACAGGGCTCAGATTCTGCTTGGTCGTTGTAAAGCGGAAAGGACCGATACCGAGGTAATCTGCTCCGGCACGATAATGCAGTAGGACATCCTCGAACGTATTGGCTGTGCCGCCAATGATAAAGGCTTCTCCGAGTATCTGTCTTGCCTGATCGATAGGCATATCCTTCTTTCCCAGATGCACACCGTCCACTTCCAGTTTCTTAGCCAGTTCGACGTGGTCGTCCAGAATCAGGATAGCTTCATGCTCTTTGCAGAGCGGTTTTAGTTGCAAGGCTACCGCTTCCACTTCATCGAGTGGTGCGTCCTTCATGCGTAACTGAATCCATTTGCAGCCTCCTTCGAGTGCCATACGTGCCGATTCGAAGTAAGAATACCGTTCGGTCCGGTGAGTGATAAATTGTAGACTGATCATCTTACTATCCTCCGCAAGCCGCTTTGATAATTACCAGATTGTCATTCTCGTGCAACGAAAAACGTTCCCATTCGGTACGGGGAATCATTTTGTTGTTTACGGCGATAGCAATGCCTTGAACCGGAAGTTCGAGCTGTGCTGTCAGTTGTGTAAGGGTAGAGTCGGGAGTAATTTCCACCTCTTTGTTGTTCACTTGTACTTTCATTGTCCTATCAGAATAAATAAGTTGAAAGTAAATACAAAGAGCGTGCTTGAATGGAAAGGCGATAAGAAGAAACACAATCCCTACGTCAGTGCTAACTGCCTCAGGTTCCTAGGGTATAATCTCAGCCCCTCGTGGGGCACCCCTTTGTCTTTACGGGGGCAAAGTAAGCGAAAAAGAAACAGAAAAACACTAAATCAACCGATTTTTTTTCATTTTTCTGTTGATTCCCTTTCTTTGATAGGATGAGAGAAGATAAATCGCGCTCCGCCTTTGTAATCTTTGTCAATCCAGATATCACCTCCCATATATTGAATCGTCAGTTTACAGATAGCCAGTCCCAACCCTGTTCCCTGTACAAATTCATTCAACTTCTCGAAGCGTTGGAATACAAGTTCCTGCTTGTCTTCGGGGATTCCTGTACCGGTGTCGGTCACAGAAAATAGCATACACTGTTTTTCTTTGTCCACCGTGTAATCCAATGTAATGCTTCCTCCGGCGGGAGTGAATTTTAACGCATTATTCAGCAGGTTGATGATGATTTGTTGCAGACGCAACGAGTCGGTATAGAGCATATATGGCTCTTTGGGCATTTGCAGCCTGACGTCTGCATTCGTTGTTTTGTTCCGGTTGGTCAGGGTAATCATATTTTGGCAATGAGTCACCAGTTCGCACCATTCATAGTTGAATTGCAGCTTTCCCGATTCGAGACGCGATACATCCAGTACGTCGCTGATAAGCTGTAGCAACAGGTTAGAATTGGTCTGGATGATATTGGCATATTCTTGCAATTCTTCCGAAGGTTCTACGGAATTGATTAGCAAACCGGAGAAACCTACGATTGCATTTAATGGCGTACGTATTTCGTGACTCATATTCGACACAAAAGCACTCTTTAGCTGGTTGGCTTCCTCCGCACGCTCTTTGGCGTCACGCAATTCTATCTCCGATGCTTCCAGTTTCTTTTTATCTTCCCGTAGTTGTTTCGTTGTTCTTTCCAGACGATTCTTCAGAATTTTAGTCCGGTAATAGTAATACAATGCAATCATCAGTCCGCCTATCAATACAAGGAAGGTGAGCAGGATAAACTGTACTTCCGTTTTGTAAGCCACAAAGAAAGGGATCGGCTGGTTGATTACGATTGAATTAATGGGTAACTTCTTGTCTTCAAATCCCCATTCTTTTAATTTATTGGCATCAAATTTATATTTGTTGGGTAATATATTAATGCTACGGATGTCATTTTTCCCTTTATCCAGAAACTGATATGCGTATTCTCCCATTCCTTTGGCTATCCCTTCATATTGGGGGACATATCCTCCGATAGCCCAATAACCTATTGCGGTGGACGTCAGACTGAACACAGGCAATAAAGGATTTGCTTTGGAGAAAGCATAAACGGAATTATTCATATAGGTGATTCCTCTGTTATCAATTCGCCAGATGCCAAGCAGCATTACCGAATTTTTGGGGAGAACACGTAATTGGTTGACCGCCATATCAAGTGTATGGATTCGGCCGTCGATGTAAGTGATAGACAGTTCCGGATGATTTTTCAGATTCTTTTTAAACCAGGCCTGTTCGGCAAGACCGTTGTATGTATTATCCGAAACGAATGCCAGATGTTCCATTTCCGGATAGAAATATTTCATCATTTCTATATCCTTGTTAATATCGTATTCGTATGAAGAACAGTATTTTACATTATATTCTTTCATTCGTTCCGTCAAGTCAATGCTCTGGGGTTCATATTGCTGCATATCAATAGGCTCATCCGGAATTCGGATGCCGTTGCGGGATGCCATTGCAAAGAATACGGGGAGTCTTTTGTATTTCTCATCTTCGAGATGAAGGAAGCTGCTCCATGCCTCACCGCCGAGGAAAATAACTAATTTTGCACCCGGATGTTTATCCAGAATCTCGGTTAGCGTTTCTTTCCATTTATGGGCCTGTGACAAATCCGTTACATTCATATTTTCTACGATAGTGGAGTACTTTCCGCCCAGTTGGGTATAAGTCTGTATAAATGTTGATATGTTGTCGTAGGTATATTTAGTATCAGAATTATAGGAGGTAATGAAAAGTATCTCTTCTGCAGATTCTTCTGTGTCGGCAGCATTGCATAAACGGGGGGAGAAGAATAGGAGAGCAATGAAGACAATGAACAATATCTTATTTCTTTTATAAAGTGTCATAATTGTTTGTTATGTTGATTCAAGTATCGCAAAAATACAACTTATGTAGCTGATATCCAATAAATATATTACCTTTTTTTATGCTAGAAAAAAGGCCGCTGTGAAATTCACAACGACCTTTTAAATAGTATAGTTTAGTTTATTATATGCGTCCGGTTACATTCTTTTTTCTACCACATCCCAGTCGATGATATTCCACAGGGCGTTCACGTGGTCGGCGCGGCGGTTCTGGTAATCCAGGTAGTAAGAGTGTTCCCACACGTCAAATCCGAGAAGAGGTTTCAGCCCGGCGCGTACCGGGTTACTTCCGTTACTTTCTTTGGTGATATGCAGTTTACCGTTCTTGTCTACGGACAACCAGGCCCAACCAGAACCAAACAATCCGACTGCTGCTGCATTGAATTCTTTCTTGAAGTTCTCGAAGCTGCCGAAGTCACGTTTGATTGCTTCTCCCAGTTTGCCTCCGGGTTCTTTCTTCGAAGGTTTCGGGGCGAATTGCAGGAAGTACAGATTGTGGTTCAATACTTGTCCCGCATTATTGAATATAGCTCCGTCCGGTGCTGAGGCAACGATTTCTTCTACCGTTTTACCTTCATATTCTGTTCCGGGCACAAGGCTATTCAGATTATTTACATACGTTTGTAGATGCTTTCCGTAATGGAAATCTATTGTTTGCTGACTGATTACAGGTTCCAACGCATTGTTTGCGTAGGGAAGTTTTGGCATTTCGTAAGTCATGGTCATAATTATTAAAGACATTAATATAGTATTCATAATGTTACAAGTTTTAATTGGCTTGTTATACTATAATAACAGCAGGTTGGCGGAAAAGGTTCACTACATCTCATTTTATTTGTAAATGTACTGTACACGCTCTGTTTCCTTCGGATTGTCGCGGTCTGCGCGATAGATCCATTGTCCTGTATTATCATATTCGTAATAGGAGTTACCGTCAATCCGGTTACCATAATCATCGTACAGGCAAGTCAGGTAACCGGAAGTTTTCTGGTTATTGCCCGTTATGCGTTGGTAAACTATCCGGGTCAGGTAACCGTATTTGTCATATTCATACGATTCTTTTTGAGAAAGAATTTGATCCGGTACGTTGGCGAACAGCAGATTTTGGTGTTGTGATTCCGTCAGCCGTCCTTTTTCGTCATACTTATTGGCCTTATATGCCTGAAGTTCCCCGTTCTTGTTGTATTCCTTGGTTTCTGTCAGTTGTCCCTGCTTGTTGTAGGTGCTGACAGCGAATCTTCCGTCCGTATATTTCAGCGAGTCGCTTTCTATGCTTCCGTCGGCACCAATGCGGCGTGTTTGCCGGTAAATGTCCGTTTTGGTTTTCGGATTCGTCTTCACCTCAAAGATGCAGTGCCCTTGCGGATCGTACAGTCTGTTCGTTTGTATCTCGTTACTTATTTGCCCGTTTTTTTCGGTGATTGAAAGCATAGAGGTGAGCTGTCCTTTCTCATTGTATGTATAAGTGGTTGAGATATTTCCCGTACTATCATTTTCTACGGACTTTATCAACCTTCCCTGATTGTAATATTTTACAGAAGTAGGAGTGGCGAGAATGGCTTGCAAGACGAATGGGTTACGTAGTGCATTTGCCTGGTCACGGAATTCTTTGTAATGATGTGTACAGAGAAAATCTTTCAGTAAACTCAAAGACTCAGAATTGACAATAGCCGGTTTCAACAGTTCAAAATCAGCTTTCTCGCTCAAGTACTCCAAATCGTCCAGATGAGTACGGGCGGCGGCAGTCAGGTACGACGTATGCTTGTATTCGTCGATAATTTGGCGGATCGCAGTGGCATTCCCTTCTTTTTGGAGACTGTCGATGTGCTGGAACAGGAAATTGTCGTAAAGCGAACGGACCTCCGCAAGATAAGGACGACTGTCTTTATCCCTAAAGAATTTCTGCATATCGGCATTGTCGAAGAATGCTTTGAAATTTCCGGAAGAAGGATCTTTTTCCACAAGTTGATAGAGCCGTTTGTTTTCGGCAGCGTTGACTTGTGCGATGAACTTTCCGTTTGGATATTCTGCGAGATACGTCTGATAAGTACCGGGCGTGGGTGTTTTTAGCATACATTCCAATAATGCCAGTTCGCGAATATCCCGTAGCCTTTGCAGCATTACGGAGTCGGCCGGATAATCAGTCGAGCGAATGCTGTCTATCACTGCCCGGCTGAAAGGAATCTTGTCCTTCGAACCTTCCAGGATGTAGATAATCGACTGTTCAGCTCTGTTCCGTACATCGGAAAGCTGTATTTTTTCTTCGTCACAAATCGTGGAAAAATTTCCTTGGAAAGCTTTCCCGTAACATCCGAAATAGTTTGTGGCAGCCTGTTCGCTATGTTCATTCCATAGTTGGTGGAGCACATCCAGCAGTGCCAGTTCTTCAGAGTAATAAGTTTGCGTCTCATCATCCAGCTTTTCGCGGTTCTTCTGCCATTTGTCGGCGTCGTTGTCGTTCAGATACCTGAGCAACTTTTCCATGCGGCTTTGTTTTTGCGCCATGACCTGCGGAATGCAGGTAATCAGGCACAAGCCTAAAATAATTGATAAAAATATACCTCTTTTCATTGCTTTTGGGGGTTAGGTTAAAATAGTTAGTGATGAAAAATCATAAAAATACCTTCATTCTCAAATGAATATTATACTTTTGTATTGAGAACAAAATTGAACGCCAAGGGTTTGTTAAAAATCCTCATAGTTTTTATAATGCTGTTATGAATACCAATTATATAGAGGAGTTGAATGAGAGTCAGTGTGCTGCAGTGACTTATAATGACGGTCCTTCGCTGGTGATAGCCGGTGCAGGTTCAGGGAAGACGCGCGTATTGACTTATAAAATTGCCTATTTGCTTGAGAACGGTTACAACCCGTGGAACATCCTTGCACTGACTTTTACCAATAAGGCGGCGCGTGAGATGAAGGAGCGTATTGCCCGTCAGGTAGGTATGGAGCGGGCACGTTATTTGTGGATGGGCACTTTCCATTCCATTTTCTCCCGTATCCTTCGTGCCGAAGCATCATATATCGGATTTACTTCCCAATTTACTATTTATGATACGGCAGATAGCAAAAGTCTGCTTCGTTCAATCATTAAGGAAATGGGGTTGGATGAAAAGACCTATAAGCCGGGAGTCGTACAGGCACGTATTTCCAATGCCAAAAATCATCTGGTCACTCCTACGGGATATGCCGCTAACAAAGAGGCTTATGAAGGCGATATGGCCGCTAAAATGCCTGCTATCCGTGATATTTATACCCGTTACTGGGAGAGATGCCGCCAGGCCGGGGCAATGGACTTCGATGATTTGCTGGTGTATACTTATATCCTGTTCCGTGATTTCCCGGATGTGCTGGCGCATTATCGTGATCAGTTCCGTTATGTGTTGGTGGACGAGTATCAAGATACGAACTATGCGCAGCACAGCATTGTCCTGCAACTAACGAAGGAAAACCAGCGTGTCTGCGTGGTAGGGGATGATGCACAGAGTATCTACTCCTTCCGGGGTGCGGATATTGACAACATCCTTTATTTTACAAAAATCTATCCGGATACGAAAGTCTTCAAGTTGGAACAGAATTATCGCTCTACGCAAACGATCGTCTGTGCTGCCAACAGTCTGATTGAGAAGAATGAACGTCAGATACGGAAAGCCGTATTCTCGGAGAAAGAAAAGGGAGAGCCGATTGGGGTATTTCAAGCTTACAGTGATGTAGAAGAAGGGGATATTGTGGCGAACAAAATAGCAGAATTGCGCCGGGAGTTTCGTTACGGATATGCCGAATTTGCTATCTTATATCGAACGAATGCGCAGAGCCGTGTTTTTGAGGAAGCACTTCGGAAACGAAGTATGCCCTATAAGATATATGGAGGACTCTCGTTTTACCAGCGTAAGGAGATAAAGGATGTGATTGCTTACTTCCGGTTGGTGGTGAATCCGAATGATGAAGAAGCGTTCAAACGTATCATTAATTATCCTGCCCGTGGTATCGGGGATACTACTGTCGGAAAGATTATATCGGCGGCTACCGATAATGGTGTCAGCCTTTGGGCGGCACTTTGTGAACCATTGAGTTATGGGCTCAATATCAATAAAGGGACGCATGCGAAATTGCAAGGTTTCCGTGAACTGATTGAGGGTTTTATTACCGGTCAGGCGGATAAGAATGCATACGAAATAGGAACAGATATTATCCGTCAGTCCGGTATCATCAATGATGTCTGTCAGGATACGTCGCCTGAAAACTTGAGCAGGAAAGAAAATATCGAGGAGTTGGTGAACGGGATGAATGACTTTTGTGCTTTGCGGCAGGAAGAAGGTAACCCGAACATTTCCCTGACCGATTTTCTTTCGGAGATTGCCTTGCTTACCGATCAGGACTCTGATAAAGCGGATGACGGGGAAAAGATAACCTTGATGACCGTGCATTCGGCTAAAGGACTGGAATTTAAGAACGTATTTGTGGTCGGGCTGGAAGAAAATCTCTTTCCCAGTGGAATGGCAGGAGATTCTCCTCGTGCATTGGAAGAAGAACGCCGTTTGTTCTATGTGGCGATCACCCGTGCGGAAGAACATTGCTATCTTTCGTTTGCAAAGACCCGTTTTCGTTACGGAAAAATGGAATTTGGAAGTCCCAGCCGCTTCCTGCGTGATATTGATGTTCATTATTTGCAATTACCGCATGAGGCAGGAGTGAGTCGTTCGGTTGATGAAGGCGCAGGGCGTTTCCGCAGGGAGATTGAGGGAGGCTTCACCCGTTCCGCTTCTCCGTCGCGTGCTTCTTTCGGTAGTAGTTCTTCCGAACAGCGTGCACGTCCGAAAGCACAGATTATAGCCCCCAGTGTGCCGAGAAACCTGAAAAAAGTGAGTGCGGTGAGTGGAAGCAGTAGTGCACAGTCGGCAGCTTCGAATGCTGCGTCGGTGACGGGAGTACGTGCCGGACAGATGATAGAGCACGAACGTTTCGGACTGGGTGAAGTGATGAAAGTGGAAGGAACGGGAGATAATGCGAAAGCAACTATTCATTTTAAAAATGCGGGAGACAAGCAACTATTATTACGTTTCGCTCGTTTTAAAGTGGTAGAATAAATAATAACACTAAATAGAGAGACTCATGAAGAAACAACTAACAGTAATTTTGCTTTCCGCTTTGATTTTGAGCGGGTGTGCATCGGGGCGTATGGGAAATCCGGGAGCTATCATGGCAGGCGCTTCTATCGGAGGAAGTCTGGGCGGCTCGATAGGAGGGCTTATCGGAGATAATAATCATGGCTGGAGAGGCGGTTACCGTGGTTCTGCTATTGGGAATATTGTGGGAACCATTGCCGGTGCGGCTATTGGAAACGCGTTGACGGCGCCGAGACAAGAGCAAATAGAGGAAGATGCGTATATTCCTGAAGTGAGGGAAGTCCGTGTGCAAAAATATAAGAAGCAGCCGGTGCAGCAGCCTATTTCTCAACTGAAGTTGCGCAAGATCCGTTTTATAGATGATAATCGCAGTCATGTGATTGATGCGGGAGAAAATAGCAAGATAATTTTTGAGATTATGAATGAAGGGAGAAATCCTGTTTATAATGTAGTTCCTGTGGTAGAAACGGTGGGGAAGGTGAAGCATCTCGGCATTTCTCCTTCCGTGATGGTGGAGGAAATTCTTCCGGGTGAAGGCATCCGTTATACCGCTTCCATTCACGCAGGTGAAAAATTGAAAGACGGTGAAGTGACATTCCGTGTCGCAGTGGCGGACGAGAATGGAGTGATTTGTGATTCGCAAGAATTTACCCTGCCTACACAGCGCGGAAACTAGAAATAACAGCCCGAAATATTCGGTTTAAACATAGTGACGGTATATGCCTGGAATAGTGACGCTATCCTAAGCATATACCGTCACTATGTTGGTGGGATAGCGTCACTCTTTTACGGAGTATCTTTTTCTTTTCATAAGCAGTGCTGACTCACTTTTTCTGCAATAATATTATTTCTGTCATGATCTATAATTATTAGGGCATCTATTAGTATCATGAAATCGTAATATTATTATCTTTGTTGGTAAATGATAAAAACCTGAAAAACAGGAGGAAAAAGATAATGAATAAATTTTATTTTATCTTATTGTTGTGTTTGTTTTCATCCTGTAGGATGAACAAGACAAACCATGTAGAAACATGCAAAACTGAAAATGACAGTACAGAACAGTTCTATGACCAGTCGGAGGGTATGGAAATATTGGATACACTGGGTAAGGTTTATGGTAATGAACCTCATATAGCCGGGTTGTCTTTGGAAACTCCCAACTGCCCCGACTTTATTGAAGGTATCTATTTTGATAAAGCTACTCTTGTTTTTCAGGTCACAGGAGATACAGTCAAAGCACGGCAGATATTGGAAAAGGCTTCCGGAAGTAAGAATTTCAGGCTGGAACTTATGGGTGGTAGTAATTACTCGCAAACCCAGTTGCTCGCTATCCAGAAGGAGTTAAATAAGAAAATGGAAGAGTCGGGATATGAGAATATAAAAAGGAATGTAACGGGA
>OGZY01001154.1_pt1 | contig 11974 bp, 19 predicted proteins | sample 1576911 | NCBI WGS metagenome assembly OGZY01 (sample SAMEA3541488, study PRJEB24748) | human gut metagenome | biome: human gut; feature: human-associated habitat; material: faeces | place: China | collected 2012 | reverse complement strand
GTGTCGGGTTGCTTGCCCTATGGCTTGCAGGGTTGCTGTTCCGTTGGAAATGGGCATGTGAGTGGCAGTTTCATGGAAAGCTATGGTTCTTTGATGATTGCAAACCCGAAACACGCCGACGGATTAAGATAGTGCTGGTCAGCGTTCTGATTATCCTCATATTGGTCGATTTCTTTGTATGGAGGTGAGAGCATGGATAAGGACAATCGCAAATACCGGTTCTGCTTCATCGACTATATGTGGTATGTAGCCGAAAAATGGAGCGAGCGAGAGCATAACAATCTCAATGGGAGAATGTTGCTTTTCCTATGCTGGCTGTTTGCCATAACCATACCGCTTGGAATACCGCTACTATTTCGCCTTTTCAGTTGGATAATTGCTTTTGCCATAGTAATGATTCTTTGCTTTCTTCCCGACTTATTTTGCCAGCTCCGTTACACAGCCGGGCGGCGTGAAGCGCTCCGTAAATATTACGGAAAGATGAAACACTCCGGCAGGAAGCTCGCCAAAATAGTCCTTATCGTCATCGCCCTGACCGTAGCGAATTTCCCACTAATGTTTCACTTCGGATTTATACATTGGGCATGACAATGCCTGCCACTACCGCCACTGCAATGACAACGGCATAGTACACCTCTATCGCCTTTTTCCAATATAGAGGACGCAAATCAAGTTCTTCTCGGATTTCCATTCTCCAATCAGAAGGTTTGAACTGAAATCCGGAGATGCACCATGCTGCGACAACCGCCCATCCGATCAATATGCCGGTAACTATTTTCTGACCGTTATTCGGGTCGTCTTTTAGCGTAAGTAATGCCACCAAAATTAATGAGAGATAGGGAAGTCCAATTATCCCACCAGCCCGACGCTCCACCCAATCATGCCCCCCTTTCCTTCGCAGCATATCGTAGGCAAGGATGTATGCGGTTTTATGTATCATCGCAATCAAGCGAAATAAATGAGGTCTTCCTGTTTCTGCTCTTTTCATACTTTTGTAGGTTTTAAAATTCCGTATCTTCCGTCCATTCCAGAGAGTCCACCGGACAAAGCCCGGTGTTTCTCACCTCGTACCACCCGGTCAGCAGTACCCTTATGCTGTCCGGCGTATATCCCTTGACCCATGTACATTCGACAAACTTCTGGCTGCCGCCTTGGATTTCATCAAAGGTGGCATGGTTCAATAGCCCTACACGGAACTCTCCTCCCATATCTTCCTCCCTTACCTGCATGACATAGACCGGTTGCCCGTATCGGGATGTGCGACCGTCCTGATTAATCAGATATTGCAAGGCTTCGCTGGGTACTTCCTGACGGGCTCCTACCGTGATATGCAGCGCAAGGTAATCCCTCCACCTTTGCGGAACTTCCGTCCGTGTGTTCTCCACCGGCTCCGCCTTGCGCCCGTCTATCCGCATCAGTGTGCTTGGCAACAGGTACATTTCGGCAATCATCAGAAAGCCGAGGGAGAACAGGAAGAAGTAACATCTGAAGGGGCTGAACCTGCGTCCCTCATAGTGCTGCATGACCGCTTCCCTTCGTGAAAACGGGTATATCCGACCATTCGATAGATAGTGGAGAATTGCGACGATTCCGGCTATCATGGCGACTGTAAACCACTCAAATACCGTGGAGTCGAAAAGGAAATGAGCGGTTGTAAGGAAGATCGGCTCATAGATAAATATCATGATGCAAAGCATCAGCATGGACTCCCCGTCGGGGCGTCTTGGCTCACCCTTATAATGCCATTGTGCCATTTCTCCCAACCAGAACAGATAGTCGAAGAAATAATAATGCCGTTGTCGTTCTTGCTCCTTATATTCCCGTTTCTTCATTCTAAATATATTGCATGGGTAATGTTTGATAGTGCTCCGCTTATTCAGCCAGTTTGCTATTAAACCGCCTACTATTTACTTTTATTTATTGTAAATACCTTGTTTTCCTCATTTATATCATAAAGCCCATCAAGATGAATGTGATAATCATCTTCATTTTCATATCCAATCATATCGTACATCCTACTTTTCTCTATTGCATAGATTTAATAAATTCTTAGCCCATTTGATTTTTGCATTAAACCCCTCCCAAGATGCAGACTGCTCTTTCCAATAATCAGGGATATCAGTATTGGCACCATGCTCCAAAAGGAGTGTGAATACTTCTTTGAATCTTTGATAAGCTATATTTACATCAAATTCCGGATTCCAAATTAGAGTATCAGGCAGATCGGATTCAAACATATCCGATGTCGAATGTATCATTGAGTGAGAGAGATTTACTCCATGAAAGAAACTATTAACCCCCTTGTTATCTGTAAGGTTGATGTCCATCCGATGTTCAATAAGATACTTCAATATTTTTAAAGAATCTTCGTATGTACCGCATTGTAACCCATATTTGGGTATGCAATGTGTAACAGCGGTATAGACAGCTTGGTGACTTATATACATATCATCTTTGGGAGTATAGTCATTTACATTCGCACCCGCATCTATTAAGAAACAGACAATATCATAGTGACAATTCTTGATTGCTATGCGTAAAGGGCACAAACCTTCATCCCTTTTGCGCCATCCTTTTTCTATGCTATTGATAAGAACAGGATTTTTTTCTATCACTTGCTTAACTGTATCGAAATCTCCTTTATTTATCGCATCAAATAACTTCTTCATTACTTTCCTTTATTATTGTTCCGCTTTAAGCGGTAGTGCTGTTTGCTATCTGTTTTTTCGAGTTATTACAATATCATCAAAACTTAATGGCAAAGACTGACCGTTTGGTCTATATTCTTTCCAATCTTCAATGTTGGGACTTTCATAATCCATCATTATATGATAAAAGGAGTATAGACCGGAATTTTCTTGAGGTAAATCCGGCAGACTATGTATGTCATAACATCCAACATCTTCCAATCCTTTTTCTTCAATCCGTTTCAACCATCCTAAAGCCTTATCTATTTGTTGAAGATAGGAAAGTTCCTGCTGATTGCCATGCTTCAGGGCATCAACAGTTTTTATTCGTTCTTTTTGTAATAACTCAATTATATCTTTCATTTTATTTCTTATCGGTAATGCTTGGCAGCGTTTCGCTTTAAGCGGCAGTGCTGTTTGTTATCTAAATCTTAATGTCTTTATTGGCAAAATCAAGGCACTATTTCGTAAACGGTTCGTTCGTTGTTCCTGAAAATGGTCTGCTCAATCTGTTTTCCGACCTTTACGATGCTGTCTATGTCAGCATTGACTTTCAGGCTAAGGACGGGAGCGTATTTCAGATGTTCGTAATCGACCGGAGTATTGTTATAGGTTGTTTCGACAATAGGATAATTATGTTCCTTTGCGAACTGTTTCAAGGTATCTATGTAGGGAAGCTGCTCTTTACCCATAGCTTCAAAATCTATGTAAAACTTTCCGTTCTCCAGCACAAAGTAGATGCAGTCCACACCATTGGAACAAATACCTATAAAATCATAATCAGTATTTCCTGCCTGCACGTTTCTCAATACATCCGGCAGTTTGTCTATCGTAATCCGGGCAGCAACCGGGATATTGGAGTTTATACCGTCGTTTTGCGTCACTCGTTTATTCCCATGCCCGCAACTCAATAAACTTAAGATAGAAGTAAATCATAGTTTTATGCTTATTATTAAATAGATAATGTTTGGCAGCGTTCCGCTTATTCAGTCGGTTTGCTGTTTGTTAGCATCATCAGAAATCCATAAACGTATCATTTTCCATATAATAGTTCAACGCATCAATATAGTCATTAATTGATGCAGTTTCTTTTTGATCAAATACGGACATCAATACATCTTCAAATTGTTGCCCGTAATAAAATAAATCCAAAGACTTATCTCTTACAAAATCTGGATATACTTCCTCATCATTATCATCTATCGTAGGATATAGTTCCAAATAGCATAATTGATTCAATTGGGCTGTACCCTCATTGGAGTATAAGCAATAGTTAGAGTCAGTGAAGCCATTATTAGCTATATTTTTAGAAACTATTTCGATAATTTCTTGTAAACGATATGGTTTTCTTAATTCTAATTCTTTCATAATTTCAATTTTATATGATGCTAATGTTCGGCGGATAAACCACCTTAAAAGTTTCATCTGTTTGTTATCGACCTATTTTATTTTTAGTTTTTGACTATATGCAAGTATTACGAAACGATTATCTAATCCACAATCAATTACATCATTCTTTTCTAATTGAGAATAGGCTTTTACAAATCTATTTCGACATTTACTTGAATGTATGTAATGATTGAAGTAGTTCTCGGCTTGTTCCTTTTCACCATATCTCAACATATATGGCAGGGCAAGGAGAGAGTCTTTCGTGTATTGATTGAAACAACAGCCATGTTGCGTAATGAAGTCAATAGCCATTTGTCTATTCTCAAATAAATCAAATATCGGACAAGCATATTTTTCAAGTAAATCAATTATTGTTTTTATTGATGGAGCATAGCTTAGTCCGGCAAGATCCCAAGATTGATATTGATTTATTGGCGATAGGTATCCAATATGATTATGATATACTAAGCCATCATCATTGACATTGAGATTCTCTTCTTGCACCCACTTTTTCAAGTTTTTACAGGTAATCGTAATCAGTGGATATATAGCCACATTACAAGATGAATTATATACACTTGAACGAAACCATATTTCAAAAGTCAAATTTTTGTCTTTTGAAATCTTTTTCAAACATTGTCCATTTTTAGACGGCTTAAATCCCATTGCGATAAAAGGAATAGCTATCTCATTGCAGGCTTTAATAAATATATCTCTTGGTTTCATTTCTTGTTCTTTTCAGGTCGATAATGTTTGGCAGCGTTCCACTTATTCAGTCGGTTTGCTGTTTGTTATCAAATTCTCATTTATCCATTTCTTTACTTTTTTCGTTACAAATGACATTGGAGAAACACCTGAATTATTATTCACTGTTATATCTGCACCATTTTCCAATAATGTAATCGCAGATTTGTCATTTCTATCAAAAATGGCAATGAATAGCGGGGTACGACCATTTTCTTCTTGGATATTTAAGTTTGCCTTTGACCCTGCAAGAAGTTCTATAATTTCCGGGCTATTCTCTTGAGCAGCGAAATGCAACGCCGTCCACCCAGAGTCATCTTGCAAATCCAAATTCAAACCATTCATTTTGTATTGCTTTATTAGTTCAATGGCAAACGTACTCTTTCCTTCGACAATGAAATTCATTAATAGATTTCTTCCATCTCTATCCACAAAATCACATCCATACTTATCCACAAATGATATGACTTTTGTAAAATCATCTTCGTCGAATAATTCAAACATCAGATCTTCTGCTTCTTCGTTATATTTTGTACTCATAACTGCTTTATTTTAGAATTTGATAATGTCTGGTGGATAATCATCATTAAATGAGATTGATCCGCTTGTTATCCGTCTCATTCCTTTTTTAATGATGAAATAAACGATTCAAAATCACTCGCCAATAAGGAAAGAGCTACTTCTTCCATTTCCAAGAAATAGATTTTACCTTCAGCTTTGTCAAAAACGAAATAATTGCCGAATGGATCTATAGCAAATGGTATTACAGTATTCGGGATTATATCACTCAAATCAGTTATTGTCGCCGAATACGTCAAGTCTTCAAATTCTGTGGACTTTATGGGCAGAAAGAAATCCACCACATAATCCTGACTATTTTGAGTGTATATCGTTTTATTTGGTTGACCTCCGTTATTGGCAAGAAGGAACGATTTGATTTCCTGCGGGAAAATAAATTTGTTTTTCCGCTCAACATCAGCTATATCCTTAGCTGTAATTGATTCTGATTTATTGTTAAATTCAAGTTCCATTTTATTTTTTATTTTGACGGATAATGTTTGGTGGATAACCGACCATTTCGAGAGCAATTAATCCGCTTTTATCTGCCCATTCTATTCTTCTCATTGTTCAAAATGGATATTATTCTCTGCGACATATTTCTTAATCGGCTCAACTATATCGGTAACGTAGTTTGTGCACTTAAAAAATTCTCTAAATATCCAACCTCCTTCACTTGCTTTGGCTAATGGAACCAAAGTTTCTTCAATGAACTCTTCATGGTTGCACAAGAGAGAACAGATTACTCCTAAGCTAAACTGTTTATCTGCATATATATGTTGAATATGACCCGAATTTGAGTAAAAATCTATAATTTTTGTATATTGTTTGACAAAAGGTATGATATACGGAAAAAAATCCTTTTTCAAATCGTTTAAGAATCTCTCAACGTTAGGAGTCTTGTCACTCTTATTCCCGAAAAAATAATCCATATCCATTAGATGCTGCTTAAACCAATCAATATTATTATCAAAGCAAACTATGATGTTACCACCAGCGTCTTTTTTATTTAATGGTTCTAATACAAGACTACATAAATATGGATTCTTTATTTTAGCTGATACACCCATACAAAAAGTGTTTTTACCGGCATATCCACCTTGGGTTGTTTGAAAGTAAAACTCAATACTACAATCGTTTTCCACTATGTAAGTAAAGTAGTCTTTATTCTTTTTTGCTTTGACCACATTTACAGGAAGCATCTCTTGTATTCTTGTAAACATGTATTTTAGGACTTCCGCTTTAGTTTCCATATCACTTTTTTTAGTTCATATTATTGGGCAGATAATGTTTGGCAGCTAACCGACCTTTAAGGGGAGGTTGAGCCGCTTGTTATTCTTTCAATTTGGATATGGAGTGTAATATTACAGCTCTTCTATTGGTTATACCGGTTTCTTCACATATACAAGCAATTCCATCAGACAATATTATGGCAAAGCCAAAATTCGACTGTATTCCTGCATTTATAGCCTCTGATATATCTGCCCATTTTTGATCCAGCTCAAAAAAACCGATGCAATATCCTTCTTTCTCTTTAGATAATTCACGAAGTCTATCTGTCAAATGGATTAAATCCGTAGAATTATAGACCTCGACAATCTTATTCTCATTTATAATATCCATCATATTATGACAAATTCGACTAATAGCTTTTACTCTTTTTTTGTTTGATGACAGTTCAAAAAAGAAACGGTCTTGATAACCAGACTTAATGAATTGCTTACAAAAAAAATCTTCTATGGTATTTCCTTTATTCATATCCAATTCTTTTGAAGAATAATGTCCGGCAGATAATCGACCGTTAGGGAGATTCATCCGCTTGTTATCGTCATAAATTGTACTTCATTAATAATGATTTAAATTCTTCATTTAACCTCTTTCCTCCAAATTGAGCAGCAACTTTTTGAATACTGTCTTTTTGCATTACAAATTCCAATTCAGTAGGCTTTAATTGAGAACAACACCAATCAAATACACGCAAATTGGGAATATTGGCTATGCTTTTTATATCAACTAAATTTTTACATTCAAAAATAAATAATTTATATAAACTATGTAAGTTCGATAAATTGGGGAATTTGATAAACGGTTGTATGTAACCAATGATTAGTTCTTCTAAAGAAGAAAGATTGGCTATATAATCAAAAGTTTGCTCTTCCTTTGTGGCAATACCATTAATACATAATTTCCTTAGATGTGTCAATTTGCTTAATGCTGTATAGTCATTGAATTTACACGCATACATCCTAATATCTTGCAATTCGGGCATATCCAAAATAAAATCCATTGAGTCGCCTTTGATATGCCACAACGATAACATAGTTGCATCTTTATACTTATTCAATTTGATTTGAGGACAAGTAAGATATGCAACGTGAACACCATTCTGCTCAATTTTTCTAATGCCTTTCTCCATATTCTTTTGACGATAATGGTTTGCAGCTTGCCGCCGTTAGGCGGAACAGGTGCATGTTATTCGCATATTATTCGGGTCGCCAATATGGATGTAATGCCGTTCCAATATTAAACATTGGAACATTAAACTCATTTATCCATTCAAGGCGAGTCCAAATGCCAGAGTTTTCACCGACCATAAGCATCTTTTCATTACAAAAAACAGCTTCCATTTCATAAGGGCGACGACCAATTTCAAAGTTCATTACAATAAATCTAACTGGAGCTTTATCTTGTAACGGTACAACAACCGAATTGCATTTTAAGGTGGATTTTGCCACTTTACCTAATGTCTTTCTACTATGTCTTACAGCTTCAATAGAGCGTTTGGCATTTCTCGAAATCGCCATAGGTCTATATATCGGACCAAATTCCGGCTCTACATCATTTGGCAAGACATCCATTTTATCTACTAACTTTGTAAGACCGTCAATCATCATTTCTTTTATTTCATTTGAATTAATATTGCAAAATCCCGCCCATGCAACAAGCTGTTTGTCGGTAGGAAAACTCTCGCCGTCCACATCAAACCACACATTAAAATCGCTGCCCAAAGAATTGATATAGATAGGAGATTTGGCTGTATATAGTCCCCAATCATCAATTTGCCAAAGCGAGCAATCAAAGTTTGATATATAGTTTTTTTCTTCCATTTGTTTTTGCGAATAATGCCCAGTGGATAATCGCCATTAAAGGAGATTGATCCGCTTGTTATCTTTTTTGCTACATTCCTTTTAAGTTCTCTTTTATTTCCTCTACTCTTGCCTCAATCTTCTCAAGGGGATATTTTTCACTTCCACCGAGAGCATATATCAATACTAACTCTCTCATTTCAGCGTAAAGAGCCTCTCTTATATCTGTTTTATTCCCAAGTTGGATACTTTCTTGAACATTTTGCTCTCGTCCTTCTAATAGCGAACCGTTGCATCGACTCTTTATATTTTCAACATCCGTCTCTGCCTGCATGATTCCCGCCAATGCCTTAGATTCATGCAGAACATCTTTACTTTTTCTTGAAGCATAATAGACTAAAGCCAACACCAGTTCGACTTGTGTCCATGTATTCCAGTTGCCAGTAAACGATACAGAAAGAAGTATTGAATACAGTTGAGTAAACTGATCAGTATAACCATAAATATACAGCCAAAAACACAGGTCTTTCAGATTTTCCAAATCTTTTGAAGACTTGAAGTTCATCTTTTTCAGAACCTTCTTGCTCAAACTCTCGATACGTTTATTCCCGAGAGAAGATAGGCTCAATACAATATTTGTTAGTTCTTCGTTCATCGCTTATTATTTATTCAAAAAGATAATGGTTTGCAGCGTTCCGCCTTATTCAGTCGGTAGTGCTGTTTGTTATAAACTCTTTTTTCTTTATTCTTTTGCCGTTACATGTAAAGCCATAAGTAAAAGCTGCATCTATGGCTTGTTTTGCACTCTCAAGAATATAATGATACAAATTATCATATTTACTAAAGCATGGAGAAAGAATGTAGAAGTTTTTAATATTTAAAGGAATATAAATCCCCGTCATATCGGATATTCCATAGCGTGCTTCCTCCAAATTTGGTACTGGTATGGAAATAGATATTTCAAACTCTTTATTAGATGGGAAACGTTTTGCCCGTTTGAAAATCCCAATCCCCCCATTAGTATTTCGAAGATTTATCTGTATGAGAAGTTTCCAATCTCCCAAATCATCTAAGTTGATTTGGTTATTGTAATCTTCCATATAACCATTCAACTCTCGGTAAATTGAGCGCAGTAAGTCCAATTCTCCAAGTTCGGGGATTTCACTACTTATTAAAACTGCATATTGATTATTCATACATTCATCCTTATATCCAGAGTTTATAATGGGATGCAGATAGCAACCTGTTACGGTTGCTTATCTGCGTGTTATCCGCATAATTATTTCTATTTATACAAATGGTTAATCCCATTCGATTTCATCTCCTTTCTCTCGAAGAATTTTATATATTTCTTCTTCGTTTTCTATTAAAGAGATGATAATGTCGGCAAAGCGTTTTGCTTTTTGCTCGTTTTCTGCGGTGTCCTCAAAATAAGCTGCGTAAGAACCAGCTTCAGGGTCGCTTTCCATACTTTCCAAAATGTCTGGTGCATTTTCTTCCAGATAGTAGTTGAAGAAGGCATCCCAGTTGTAACCATTCATGTACGCCTCTTCGTTTATCTCATTCATTTGCTCTCCTATTGCCAATGTTTTTTCAACCTCATTTTGGAAGAGCAGAACAATGTTACCAGAACCATTTGTGTAAATTTGAACATACTCATTATTAAAGATGTCTCTTTCTTCTGTTGTTGCCATAATCTTTTAATTTTTAATTGTTTTACTATTGCGGATAATGTTTGGTGGCTAACCGACCTTTTCTGGGGAGGTTTAGCCGCATGTTAATCGTCTTTATTGGATTGAATGTATTATTAAAGATACTTCGTCTTTTTGGTAATGATAAGTTTTTATTATACAAGATGTTTTTTGTAGTGATAAAAACACTTTAACCGATGCTTCACAATAGGGAGACAAAGAATCAAATAGGACTAATTCAGTAGAATCCCATTTTACTTCAACTTCTTCTATCGGTTCTGCCCCAGTTACTATATCATTCTCCAGAAGTTTTTCCACCGTTAGATAATCGGGAGCATACTTCCAACGAATTATTAAAATTGCTCCATCTTTATTTACTATGCGTGTAGCCATCGGTTCATCTCCCATTACCAATAAGACATGATTGTCTATATAGATTTTCCCCAAGTAATCTGTTACGCTACATATAGCATTGTAGTTTTCTTGACCCTTCCATTGATGGGCATATTGTTGCTCAACAATGACAAATGGGCTTCCTGATGTTTCAATCCAATTATTCATATTTTTTCTCAGCGATTAATGTTTAGAGGATAGCCGACCGTTTAGGGCGGTTCATCCTCATGTTCGAGACAATTTTTATTTCCTTTATTACATACTATATAGAACTTCAATTTTTGACTGCTGTTTCCGGCAGAAAGAGGTGTGAAGTTCATGCCCGCACCCCGTTCGTTTCATTACTGCTCTTATCCGTATTTCATTCATTTTTCAGTTCTCCTTTCTTTCTTTTCATGGGATTTCACTGTTCTTGTTCACGGCAGGACATAGCTATCCCATGTTGCTGTCATGCCGCTTTTTTCCGGTGTATGTCGCAATGCTCCAGTATTACCGTGTATGTCATGCCGCCACCCGTTACCGTAGTGTGGCTGTAAACTCTCGTCCGTCCGCAACGCTCGCAGAAATACGGGTTTTCATATCCGCTTTCTGCCTGTTGCAACTCGGCTTCCTCTATCTCGCTTTCATCCTGCCCGAAGTATTCTTCCGGCAGGCTGCCTTTATTGGAATAGAAGCCGTAGTACCTCACGATGCGGAAATAGCGCAGTGGAACGTGTTGCAGCAGCCGGGGGAAGAACTCCCGGTAATGCAGCGTCAGTTCCTTTTCAACCGGGTTCCTCCTGTCGGGTGAGTTTTTGTAATCACGGTAACGGAATGAAATGTTTTCGCCGTCCATTGCCGTAATCTTGTATTCACTCAGGCACGCCCGTTTGGAATATCTGCCCACATATTGTATCACCTGTTCCGGCATCTGTATGGGTGGTTCCAAATGCACTATCCAGTCCTTTTTGTTTGCCACTTTTTTGATGAAGCCCATAAACTCCATGCGGTCACGGAAGTCATGCTCCAGCCTGCCCGCATCGAACAACTCTATCAGGGCGTGTTCAAACTTGTAGCGGAATACCTTACAGATAGAGGGGATATGCACGTAGTCATGTTCGGGGATGACTATCTTACCGTCGTTATCTATGCCGCCCCATGACATAATCATGTGCGTATGTACATGGAGCTGTTTCGTTTCCCCGTAGGTATGTAGTACGGCAATTACCCCGGTTTTCAAGCCGAACTTGTGCATCATCCAGTCTTTCAGCGTTTCAGCCGAAGTACGCATCAGTATATTCAGCATTTCTTTCCTGTTGCGCTTCACCAAGTCCAGCAGGATATGCGGCAAGGTCATCACCACATGGCGGTGTGGCACCCGCAGCATCTTTTCTTTCATGCGTGCCGCCCATTTCAGCGTGTCACGCCAGCCGCATGACGGGCAAAA